>Ga0214479_100057_pt1 | contig 62796 bp, 49 predicted proteins | sample M1_20Mar14CPVII9_5_FD_165054 | JGI IMG/M metagenome (GOLD analysis project Ga0214479, IMG submission 165054) | Marine eukaryotic communities from Monterey Bay, California, United States - M1_20Mar14CPVII9sort6BwellE14 | ecosystem: Environmental > Aquatic > Marine > Unclassified | place: USA... | reverse complement strand
TTCCACTATCTCATGAGCACGCTGTTCAATTTCGGCTGACATATTGTTTGCTACTGGCTCCAAATTTCATGAATCACACAAGTTTATTGTCACTATTTATCCAATTTCTAACAGCAGGCAATCTCTCTAATGCAATAAAACCGTGAGAAATACGTGCTATCTGGACTTAACTGATCAAACCAACTTAGCGAACGGTTTCGCTTTACATGCGTAGTGTTTTTCTGTACACTAACACTGTTCAGGGGATAAAAGAGTGGCCTCTACACCCTTAACGACACGCCAATGGTGCCTGAAAGGATTTCGTGGCACAGATCGATCGTCAGGATGTCGGATTATTGATTACCGACAATCAAACTTTTGAAAGGAGTCTGATATGTTAATTCTTTCGCGACGCGAAGCAGAAAAAGTTCTTTTTCCAGGTCTCGGTATTTCAGTCGAAGTCACAAGAGTCCAGGGTCGTTCGGTTCGGCTTGGGATTCAGGCTCCTGATGAGATTCGTATCATTCGTGGAGAACTCGAATCCATCGCGGATCTAACCGCGCGGAAACGAAACAGACCAAAACCGAAGTGTTCTACTTCTCCCGAAATTAAAAAGTGCTTGGATGCCGCCAATCTTGCCATTCATCTCGCGCAAAATCAACTTCGGCAGAACTTGAACGACAAGGCAGAAGACGCACTCAATCACGCCTTGGAGTGTCTAGAAACACTTCAAAACGTCTCTGGAACCACCGAAGAAACTAATTTATCGTCGGCAACAGTCAACGAAGTGCAATCAGATTATAGGTTAAGTCGAAAAAAAGTAGCTCTTGTCGTTAATGATATTGATTACTCAGCCGAGCAGTTGATTGGTCAACTCTCATCTCTCGGTTATCAAACCACGCATTGTAACCACGGTGAGTCACTCAATGAATTTTTGCAATCACGCGAACAACCCGATCTGATTTTGTTGCTCTCACCTGCCAACTTGTCGGATGTCACAACCACTCACGAGGCAGACATCTTCACACTTGAGACGGCACCTAACGTTTCAACGGCTGGAGAGAACCCTGAACCAGCGGAGGCCAATCGAAAAATCGAACAGTCGAGTCTTAGGATGTTTGGTGTCGGCAGTTTACAGCGATCAAGCCGTACTTACCTCAAGCAAGACATCGAAATAACCAGCTGGTTCGCTGAGACAAGCGACGAATCAGCAGCGGCAAGCTGCTTTTCCTAACAAGCGATTTCGTTAGTGCTGTTCACTCGAATCACTCTTGGCGACGCGACCTGGCAGTGCGGTTTCGTTGCCTGGCGTTAAAGTTGTATGGCCTTCAAAAACAGAAAACTCAGCCCACACAGGAACGTGTTTGGACACTTGTGAAGCCACCTCGAGAGGCAAATTGTATTGCTGGACGAAATCAAATACGCCTCCTCGGCCCGTGAACTCAACAGTCGCGACTTCATTGAAAACTAAATTATCAAATCGAGTCGTATTGAAATAATTGGTTCCGCGATCCGAAACTACCCAGGTCAAACCTGCTCGTTTGCGCATTGGCTGTAGCTCAGAATCACCGCCGTTGAAGTCACCGACGATCAGCACGTCATCTTCACCCCGCCCATCATTTCGAATGGCACGAAATAACTCAATCAATCCAGTCAGTTCTCGCTGAGATTGGTGATGCCCAAGTTTTACATTGACCAACGAAAACGTGAATGCTTCGTCATCGACCGGCCCGCGTGTCTTAAAACAGGTCACCAACGGTTTGTGACTGAGTAGCTCATCCGGATCGTCAATCGCGTACCATTGCGTTTGATTTAGTTTTAACGTTCTACGGTTGAAAATTACCGCTGACGAAAGACCGGTTCCATTTCCGCGAGATGGATCAGAAGAAGAAAAATCAGAGACATAAGTATAGCTTGGAACTTGATTTTCAATCTGTGGAAAAATTTTGTTCCGCCGCTCCGCGTTATTCATATGTAATACAACACGATCAAGCCAACGGTTGTCCTCAGCATTGATGTCTTGTAACGCTACTGCATCGTAGTGAGAGCAAATATCAGCTAATAACTCTAAATCAGAATCTGTTTGACGCCCCTCGATCTCGTCATTGATTTTAAAAGACGCAATTCTGATTACATTAGTGACATATTTGGGTGATTGGTCGGCCTCCGTTATCGACTCTACCGATTCACTCAACCCTTCTTCGAATCCTTCGTTAAATTCAAATCCAACTTGAGATGTTAAAAATTGTTCCTGCACTAAAACTAAAATATCAGCAGGTTCACGAATTCTGTCACGATGAAATAAAACCCAAACTCCACCCACAACCACACTTGCTAATAATAGTGTTTTTAAAAATCGGGAATTCATAACGCCACTGGTTGATTCGGGAATCGCTTCTGGGAAAAGTCCATGGGGGATAAGTCCAAAGGGTAAAAGTCAGAAGCTCGGGAAACCGTTGAGATTCTTCTCTCACCCTAATGAGGCTCTTCATCTGTAATCGGCAATAAGCCAGAGCAATCACGAATGATTCTTGTTCCAGTCACTTTTTGGCGTGAATACCGATTGTCGCAAGACAATCGACTCCGAACTCGACGGAGTTGACAGTGCCAATCAATTTATTCGGCCTAATCAGAACCCGCCGATTAAACTTTGGGCACCGAGACTCGCGGAACAGACCAGACTCTGTCCGTTAGGGAACGAAATCTTTCATCGGGCAACTCGACATGGAAGTAATCAAAAGATTACTTAGGAGGATGGCAAAAGATCTTCGGCCGTTTCTTTTTGCCGACGTCTTATTTCACCGACTTCCATTTGAGCAGTTCGGCCATCAAGATTTGGCCGGAAGAAAATTAGCAAGACCATCGGAAGGTACCAAGCCATATAAACACCGCCGGAGAACCCATGCCAATATTGGACTGCCAACATGACCGCTGCGCTGTAACCCACCAAAGTTCCAATGTTCTTTTGCGATGGCCACGCCACAAACGAAATACAGAACAGAACGAACGCAACAAGCAATGGCAGCCTCCACCAATTACTCCAACCCAAAGCCCAAATTCCCTGAAGCCCATCCATTCGTGGAAACCAAAAACCAAACATCACCTGCAGTTGGCCCCAAAATGCCAACAGCGTGGTGGAAGTGAATAGCAAAACACCAATGCAAATCAGAATGGAAATTAGTGAGCCAACGATAAATCGCCAACGACCACGTTCCCAGTAGAAACTGATCCAAAGTGGCAATAAAAAGATTGGATAATACGATACGCTGGTTGCTAATCCAAACAAGATTCCCGCGATCCACGGTCGGCGAAAACTAACAATTGCCCACAAAATCAACGCCGCAGGCAGGACATGCAGCACGTAGCCGGTGTACATGGAAGTGTAGGGCAGCATTAAATAGATCGTTGAAATCCCAACGCCTACTTTAAAATTGTTGTAGTTGAAATAACAGAACAGCACGAGGCCCAAAACAATCAGTACCTGGCTTGCAATCGCCAACGATTTGGCGGCAATGATATACCGCGACATGTCCGTTAATTCCTGAGTGTCTGGATTCGTCTTAAGAATCGCATCTCCGCTTTCAAATGACGGGATGATCGGAAATAAATTGAAGAGCGTGTAACCGGGGCCTCTCCGTATTAACTGCTCTTTCTCATCCGCATCGACAGCCTTTCGTTGCAATAATTTTACCGCATTTCGAGACCCGCTAAGATCTTCATTGGTCGGTTCTGAAATCGCAATATTGGCGAACAAAAACATCATTAAACTAAATCCGAAAAAGACCATCCCGCCGATTGCCAGGTTGGGTTCCAACTGCGGTCGACGTGTCAAACTTGGATCGATCAACATTCGAATCAAAATTAATCCGCCAATTGAGAATAGCCAATAATAGCCAAGTCGCTGCCAGACCACTCCCTTGCTATCAAGGTTTAATTCTTTTTCACCAGCGCCCTTCTGTTCACCCTCGGGCAATTCTTGATCTTGAGAATTCGCTGTTTCCAACTCCGAATCACCGGACAACTGGGAGGCTGAGGGTGGAATATTCTTTTCCGGCGATTGAGCTAAATCACTTGCTGAAACTGCTACTGATTTATTCTGAGCTTCCCACTGTCGGCCACCCTCGATTAACAACAGACCGGGTGCCAATAAGATAATCAGGCAGAGATCGAAATTTCGAACACTCCAGAAACGATTAAACTTGAAAAACAGCGCAAGCATCAAAAGCGACGAAAGGTATGCCCACGTCGACGGTGCTACTCTGACATAGATAAATGGAAAGGTGTCCATTAGCTCGCATATTTTCCAGAATCAATCATCTCGTTTCCCAAATAGCAATCTTGCCATTTTTAATCATTGGAAACAAAGCTACCAAGGAGTTTGCTTAGTGTAACCCGTTCCGATTCACGCACAATGATGAAAACAAGGCCCTACTCGTCTTGTTATCATCCTGTATCAGCGTAATCAAGTCACCTCATATCTCCAATTTATCGAACTAAATTCCGTCAGAGAAAGTATTGGTTTTTTGATTTCAGCAACGATCTCTTTTACGATTGTGAGCCAAAAACCACGGTCCCACTGTGTCGATGAACCAATTTTCACCCCGCAGGCATAAATTTAGAGATAGTAGAGAATCAAAAATACGCCAAGCAAAACAGCGGCCCAAAACGCCATCGAACTGGTCGACCAAGTACTGCCTAGCCAGCCTTGAGCACTACATGATTTTGAAAGCCAATTTAGAAATTGCTTGATCATCGCCAGGCAAGCAACTCGGAATATCGAATCAATCAGCCGAACAAGTTTTCCGATGTGAGCAATCAATCGCGGCAACAATCGTCGATAGACCCAATCAGTATCGAGATTGGTCGATCGTATTTCTGCGGGATAAAGATTGGCTTTCATCAGAAACACAAAGGCGAGCGCCGCGAATAACAACAGCTGGAACTGCATAATAACGTGCGCCGCTGTATACGGTTCGTAATGCGTTTCAAAGGGAAGCATATCGTAAAGCGGTTGGTAATAGACACCGATTGCAATGCAGCAGAAAGACGCAATCGCCATCGCTGTTAACATATTCCATGGCGCTTCTTTGACTCGCTTGCCTGAGTCATGAGCAAAAAATGCGAAGAATGGAATCTTGATTCCAGAATGCTCCATCACACCTGCTGAAGCAATTAGCAAGATGATCCATACCGAGAACATTTGCTCATGACCAGCCGCTGAGATGATCATTGATTTACTCACAAATCCGCTAAGCAACGGGAATCCCGCAATCGCTCCGCCGCCTATCATGCAAAACACCGTGGTGAGCGGCATCGATTTGTGAAGGCCCCCCAGCTCCGTCGCTTTGGTGGTACCCACACGATGCAAAACCGCGCCCATCGACATGAACAAAAGTGACTTATAAATGATGTGACAAAAAGCATGAGCGGCTGTTCCATTGAGTGCCAACTCTGTGCCGATGCCAATCCCGACAACCATAAAGCCAAGCTGATTGTTGAGACTGTAGGCCAACACTCTGCGAAGATCATTCTCAATTACGGCAAATACGATCGGAAAGAGCGTCATTGCACAGCCAATCCAGATCAACTCCTCCAAGCCCGCAAACCCGCGAGCGAGGGAGTATATCGCCAGCTTCGTCGTAAACGCACTTAAAAATACGGTCCCAGTGGCTGTTCCGTTGGGATAGGAATCCTGCAGCCAGTTATGAAGTAACGGAAAGGCTCCCTTAATTCCAAACGCAATCAGAATTAACAGCGGACCAAATTCCAAATCGCCGATCGCACCACGCTGTCCCGGTTCTAATCCCAGAAAGTTCTCAAATACCAACGAACCTGTTTGTTGGTAGTGAATAATAGCCCCGGATAACAGCAGGACTCCGGACGTGACCTGAATAATCAAGTAACGCATTCCCGATCGATAGGCCGTTTCAGTTCCGTTAGCCCAGATTAGAAAGACACTCGATACTGCCGTCAGCTCCCAACACACAAAGAGCGTGATCAGGTCGCCAGCACAGCAGGCCGCAATCGCGCTACCCGCATAAATCATCCCCGCAACATGTTGTTTCGTATCCTTCACATGCAGCGCGTAAATAGAAGCAGTAATCGCGGCCAAGTGAAACACTAGACCAAAAATCCAGCTCCACCGATCAATTCGCACGATGTTTAAATCTTGACCGAATAAATTCAATGTTACGGCGTGGAGATCGGGAGTCGTCCAAAACGCAACCAGACTCAAACTGGATAAAACCAGCGCTCCCCACGCACTTAAGCGTTGTCCCAAAAACGGCAGCAACAACGCGCCGAGAACCATGATCAATCCTGGAGGAAGATTATGAATCATAATAATCCTCATCTCGCATAATGATCAAACGCAAACCTGTTCCTAAAAATACGACCGCGACAAACGCAGCAAAACCAAACATTGCCTCGAATCCAAACACCTCTTCGACCGCAAATTCAGCTGGGTGCAAATGAGAAGCCCCATCATGGGACACTTCATCATGCGCATGTTCATCGTGCGATGTTTCATCATGAGAGCCATCATCATGCGAAGCTTCGACGTGCGAGGCTTCGCCATGCTTGTCCGCAAACAAAGGTGCCCATAAAAGTTGGGCAACCAAAGAACCGATACATGCGATAACGAGGCCCGCAATTACGACATTGACATTACGTTCCAGCCAACTAGCATCGCCGCCGGAGTCGTCGCCTTTCGAGTTGTCATCTTCAGTTTTCATTATTTGCAGCTATCAATTTGCGGCGTCAAGTGAATACGGATCATCGAGCACTAGTCGCGATTGGCAACAGAACATCATAAATTTCATTACCAAAAAAGAAGAGCACGACACTCCCAACAGCAGTGATGCACAGAGGCACCACACACATCATCGGCGCTTCCTTGAATTTCATTGGAGCTTCACCAGCTGGTGTCATAAATGCCCGGATGGGAATGGGGATCAGGTAGGCAATATTGAGCAGAGAACTGACCATGAGTGCCGCTAACAACCAAAAATGTCCAGTCTGAACAGTTCCCAATGCCAGGAACCATTTACTCCACGCTCCTCCTCCCGGAGGTAAACCAATAATACTCAAAGTTGCGAGCAGAAAAGCACCCATCGTTAACGGCATCGCCCTGCCAAGCCCACGCATGTCACTAATATTGGTCTTGTGAGCGCCGACATAAATCGCACCCGCACAGAAAAACAATGTGATTTTACCGACCGCATGCATCGCTATATGCATTCCTCCGCCAATCACACTATCGGAAGTTGCTAACGCAGCACCGAGCGTAATGTAGGCCAGCTGGCTAACGGTGGAATAGGCGAGCCGGGCTTTTAAGTTATCTTTCGTCATCGCGACAAGAGAGGCTAATAAAATCGTAGCCCCCGCTAAGTAACACAGCCAGTCGCTCATCATGATCGGATTCGCACCTTCTCCAAGCCGCGTTTCGCTAATCAAATCGATTCCAAAAATGTAAATCGATACTTTTAAGATTGAGAACACGCCAACTTTCACGACGGCAACGGCATGAAGCAATGCACTCACTGGCGTTGGCGCGACCATCGCCGCTGGAAGCCAGCGGTGGAATGGCATTATGGCCGCCTTGCCGATTCCAAAAGCAAACAAGCCCAGCAACACGGATAGTTGGAAATCAGAAATTTTCCCATCGATATTTGGCTGAGCTAGAATGCCTCCGGGTGTGAAGTCAAGCGTACCGGCTACTGTCCATGTCCAGGCGATTGCGAGCATGAAAAACGCAACCGACGTTGACAGTAGAATCCCTAAATAGATCCGCCCCCCTTTTTTTGCTTTCTCATCGCCGTGATGAGTTACTAGGGGATAGGTCGAAATCGTCATTAATTCGTAAGCTACGAATAGCGTAAATAAATTGGCAGCGAACGCAGCCGCCAGTGCAGCGAAAATCGCAGAAGCGAAGCAGGCATAAAACCGAGTTTGGTTTTTTTCATGATGCCCTCTCATGTAACCAATGGCATAGACCGTTGTCAGGATCCATAAACCTGAGGCCACCAAAGCAAACAACATTCCTAACGGTTCAACGGTAAAAGCAATTTCAAATCCGGGTAACATCTCACCCATTTTGAAAGAAGGTCTTTCACCGGAAAACACAACGCCCGCAAGACGCGTTGTCACCCAAAACAACGTGACTGCGATACCGATGGTACAGGATTCACGAATGTTTGGTGATTTTTCACCAATGATAAACACCAATGCAATTGCCACCAAAGGCAACAGCATGGCAATCCAAATTAAATTCTCGGGAGTCATTGAACGCCTCCCATTTGAGTAATTCCCAGCAACGACTCCGCCGCGGCATGAGCGATTCCAGCCGAGTAAACTGTCCAACAACCAAACACGATTGTGAATCCAATAACGATATAGGTGGGAATCAACATTGCCATTGGCGCTTCTTTGGCAGTTTTAGCTAAATGCGATGCCGGTGAAAAATATAAAATCTCGACGACCCGCCAGATATAAACGACTGCTAATAAAGAACTCAGGAGCATTAACACGGCGACTGGCCAGAGCTCAAGAGAAAGAGCCGATGTCAAAAGCAGCCATTTGCTCACAAACCCCGCTGTCATTGGTACGCCTATTAATCCGAGTCCGCCTACCACCCAGGCAAATGAGGTTAGAGGCATTGTTTTTCCAGCACCACGCAAATCCTCCAATTTCAATGAACCGATTCGCAAGGCAAAGCAACCAACCACCATGAATAATCCACCTTTGATCAGGGCGTGATTAAACATGTGCGTGATTCCGGCGGTCAAACCACCCACGTTGGACATGCTAATTCCGAGCAGCATATAGCCAATTTGAGCCACGCTTGAATAGGCGAGCAGTCGCTTGATGTTGGTCTGATATATCGCTGCCGCCGATGCGACAAAAATACCGACCAATGAAAAAGCCATCAAAGCAGAATCGAGTGGTAATCGTTCAAACGCAAACTGCGGTGTGAAAATCACATAGATCAAGCGAATGAATGCATAGACAGAAACTTTTGTCGCCGTTGCCGCAATGAAACAAGTGACGACCGACGGCGCGTAGGTGTAAGCGTTAGGTAACCAGGTGTGAAGCGGAAACACGGCCATCTTGATAAACAGGCCAACGGTCATGAAAGCGAATGCGACTAACATCGTCCGCGAACTTTCAATCGCCTGAAGTCGACTGGCGATGTCCGCCATATTGAGCGTACCGGTCATTTGATAGAGCAAGCCAATACCGATCAAAAAGAAAGTCGCTCCAACCGTTCCGATTATCAGATAATGCAAAGCAGCCAAAGGAGCACGACGTGTCTTGCCAAGGCTAATTAGTGCATAACTCGACAGCGAACTGATCTCAAGAAAAACGAACACGTTGAAAAGATCACCCGTGATGCACATTCCCAGCAAACCGGTCATACACAGCAAATAAGACGCATAAAAAAGCGAATGCTTCGAGTGATGCACCTCCCGTTCAACACTCTTTGGCGCGTAGGTGATCACAATGGCACCCAAACCGGAAACAAACAGCATCACAAATGCGCTTAGGTAATCAACGTTGTAGACAATTCCATAAGGCGATGGCCAACCACCCAATTCGTAGGAAATAGGGCCATACTGCATTCTCGATAGCAGACTCACCGTAATACCGAACACTGTCCAGCAAACTAATTGAGTCAACAAAAGCACGAGCTTTCGGTTGCCAATCAACACGAAAAGTGGTGCGGCCATTAAGGGAATGACGATCACCAAAACTGGTAGTTGTTCGATCAAGAGTTCCGATCCATTTCTAGGATCTCGTCCTCTTCAATCGTTCCATATTCTTCCCGAATACGAACGACCAGTGCCAAAGCCAATGCCGTTGTCGCAATTCCCACAACGATAGCGGTCAACATTAAAACACTAGGGATTGGATTAGAGTAAATCTCGGTAACTACTTCGACACCCGACTCAAGATGCCCCTCGGCCGCTGAGTGCAATTCCTGGCCATGTTCAGCACCGTGACCCTCGGCGCCATGGCTCTCGGCACCATGGCTCTCACCACTGTGAGAACCTGTTAAAATTGGCGCTGTTCCATTAGTTACTTTTCCCATAGTGATGTAGAGCAGGAACACTGACGTCTGGAAAATATTCAAACCGATAATTGTTTTGATCAAATTTTCGCGAGCGATGACGATATAGAAACCAGTCATCATCAAGAAAATGACGATCCAATAGTTATATAGGCCAAGAAAATCGGTCATGAGGTCACCCGCTCTCGACCAGCGAAGGCATAAAAAATCATCGTCATAACTGCCGTAACAGTAATGCCAACTCCCAGCTCAACGAGAAAAATACCGAGGTGCTGTCCCTCGGGAAGAAAATGGTTTTCTGTTAGAATTCCATGATTAAGCACATCGTAGTCGAGGAAATTCCCACCTAACAACATGCAGGCTAAACCAGTTCCGGCATAAACCAACAACCCTAACGCGGTTAGTTTCTCGATCACCTTCGGCGGCGCAACTTTATGAACTGCGGGAAGACCATAAACCAAGCCGTACAAAATTAACGCCGCAGCGAAAATCACGCCCGCCTGAAACCCACCACCTGGGCCAAAGTCTCCGTGGAACTGAACGTACAAACCGAACAGCAAAATATAAGGGATCAATAGCTTCGTGATGACACGAATGATAGGAAATGAATTCATGCATTCTCTCCTGTCACCGACTGGGATTCGGAGGTGCCTTGTTCATCTGTGTTTTTTCTAAGAATCAATAAAACAGCAATACCTGCTGTAAAAATCACCGCGGTCTCACCAAGGGTGTCATAGCCTCGGTAACTCGCGAGTACTGCCGTGACAACATTCGGTAGCCCGTGCATATCCGGTTGTGATTTTTCGACAAACGAAGGTTGGGGGTAAACCTGAATTGGAGCGTTTGGATCTCCAAAATGAGGCATGTCGAATGTCCCATAAACCAGCGCACAACCGGTAATCGTCACAATCAAGAGTGGCACTAGCGGTGACTTCGATGGACGCTCTTCAAAGTCTTCACTCGATAATCGACCACTTTTCCGGTGTCGACGCGGCGTCAATGAAAGCGTCGCGAGCATCAGAATGGTAGTTATTCCAGCACCAACCGCCGCCTCCGTAAATGCTACATCCGGGGCATCGAGTATTAACATCCAACTAGCACTGAGAAAACTATAAATCCCAGTAAACATAACGGCAGCCCAAAGATTTCGAATTCTCGCAACCGTCACCGCGGTGGCGGCGAGAAGCGCGAGTATCGGGATGACAATGAAATCCATCATCTTTGAAAATAACCGTCCTGGTTTAAGTTAATTTTTATTGGAATCTAAAGTATCGACTTCTAAAACTGGCTTAAACCCCTGTGTCATCGCTGACCTTGCAAGCGCGTGACAGGACGTCGGGCTGGTGACCATTAAAAAGAACAAAATCATTAACAGCTTCACCGTGACTAGACTTAGCTCTCCCTGAAATAGAAGCCCGGCAATAATCAAACCGGCACCAAGTGTGTCGGTAATGCCGCCACCGTGCAGACGCGAAAAGAACTCCGGCAAGCGGACAATTCCAATACCGCCAACTATCGCGAAAAAAGATCCGGAAAGCAAAAGTAACCAAGTCAAAATACTGATCAATACCATCATGATTTTGCACTCGAACCGATCTCGGCTCCTTCCTCACGAAAGCTTCCATACTCCGAAAATCGCAACAGCGCGACCATGCCAATGAAATTCATCAGACTGTACAACAACGCTAAATCTAGAAAATCAGTGCGGTCAGTCAAAAAACCAATCACACATATAAGTAATACTGTTTTGGTTCCAAACATGTTGAGGGCCAGCACACGGTCAAAGACCGTTGGCCCCAGCATCGCACGGATCAACGCCAAAATCATGGTCACGAGAATCGCTACCGACGTTACCACTAAAGCGTAGTCGTTAAACAACGAATCATTCGTTTCCGTGGCAGCTAACAGCAAATCCATGACTTATTTCCCCTCCAGTCGACAAACCCGGCGGTCCATGTCACCCGAAAGGTCTTCTTCTGCACCTTCAAATGAGAGGGCGTGGACAAGAATTCGATCCTTTTCCATCCCAACTGAAACTGTGCCGGGGGTTAACGTAATCGAATTGGCAAGGATTACTCGGCCTAGTTCTGTTTTTGGGTTAGCGCCGACTTCAATCATATTCCGCTGAAGCTTTAACTTCGGCGCGAGCACAATTTTCGTGACCTCGATGTTTGATTTAAAAATCTCTTTGATTAACCATGGCGCGTAATGAGTAAAAGGCCGTATCCCAAGCTGAATAGGTGCAGATTCTTCATCGACAATTTTCATCCGATGGCAAATCCACAAACTGAAAATGCAAGAAAAGAGACCGAGTAAAAGAATAAACGGTTCAAAGTGACCGGACCAAAGCAGCCAACTCGCTAACAAAGCAATAAATAACGTGAACGAATATTTCATAGATTTCAGATGATCATCAATTACTTGGTTTTTGAATTTCTGGTGATCTTTGAGCATCCAATAAACAGATAGCCAATCACGGTTAATTCCAAGATAATATTACTGCCTTGCCAAGCCAAAAGACCTTTCGCGGTGCAAATTTGGGGAGGCACCGGAGTTTCTTTCCCTGTCAGCAAGATAATGTATGCTGTGACGCTAAATAATTAAATACCGATCTCAAATGTATCGGAGGCGCCTGCTGAAAGAACCAAATCTCATTCAGCGCACAACACAAACACTCAACTGCTTCCAAGAAACGCACATCAAGCTACCCAATTCCTCCGTTTGATCTATTTCTCCGTTTGACCCACCATTCAACCCGAACGCACCTATCAAGAGGACACTCGCGGATGATCGAATCAAGAAGAAAACCAAATCACCTAAAAAAGGTGAAGGAGCAGACAATAGAACGCGAGATTCACGTTTCAACAGAAGAAATCCAAAACACCAGTTGAACGCTACGGTCAACGATCCAGGGCGAAGTTGGTTCTTGGCACCAGTTTATTCTGACGGGTTCTCGTCACCTGGCTTTCGAAGCACATAGCCAAAGTAACAAAACAGCAGACCGGTGACGGCAAAAACCGAAAACCAAAGGAATTTCTGGTAGAACACCAAGCCAACCCCGATGAACCAAAGCACAACCCCAACATTGAGCAGCCATTTCCCAGCATCGTATTTCATGCCTATCGCCTTCGTAGAAGTCATTTGTGCCGCGAGATTAATTTAAAAGCAAGTGATGGAGTGAGCCATTCACTTTAAAAAATTAATCTCGTCTTAATTTAGTCATTGTGATTTGGTTGCCTGCCGCATTGTGCGCGACTTGATCCATGAACGAACGAATCAAAAATAATCCACGACCGCTAACCTTGTGGAGATTAGATTCCGCTGTTGGATCTGGGACTCCTCCAGGATCAAACCCACGGCCGTCATCTGAGATTTGCACGCAGATATGTTTATCCGAAAACTCAGCTTCAATTCGCACCCTACGATTCACGTACGGTTCAATGTCTTTTCGGGCTTGGATTTCTTCGTAATACCGAGTCCCATCCTCGCCATCCCGCAAACTTGAATCCACATCAAGGTTACCGTGGTGCATTGCGTTTACGAGCGCTTCATCTAAAGCCATGCCTATCTGCAACCGATCTCGGCTAGACCAACTCGGCAGATTCTCTTGAAGAACCTCGATGGTTGGCCCGATCATTGAGGACTCGTTTTCTAGAACGTAATATCTTGTCACGTGCCCGGTAGATGTTTCATTTTCAGCCACAACGTGCTGCACGCGATTAGACATCTCGAGCACTTGTTTGATCGTCTGAATCAATGCCGACTGAAGCATTGTTTTGGGCGTGTAACTCGTAGCACCGGCACGTAATGCATCGATCGCAATTTGCTCACTCCCAAACGAGGTGATCAAAACGATTGGGATCAGAGGGTGTGACTTCCTGACTTGGCGAACCAGTTCGAGCCCATCCATCCTCGGCATCTGCAAATCAGTCACGATGACATCCGGAGTTGTTGCGGCATCCGACAAGCGGTCGAAACCCTCTTTGCCATCAACAGCAAATTCTATCTGCCATGTCGGCTCTTTCCCTAAAAGCCCTCCGACGAGCATACGGTCGACCGAAGAATCATCGACTACCAAAATCTTTGGCACTGGCGGTACTCAAAAAAGAAAGGAACGTGAAAAGTGCATACGGACTTTGAGTTAAATTGATTCAACCGTTGAGCCGCAGTTAACGTCCTCGATTCTCACTTATTAGCAAACTTGAATCAACCGAAATCTGCGATTTTGCGACTCAGATTCAATTCTAAAAAGCTTCCCCATCAGGCTGCCTTGGCTGCCGCACCTAATTTGACGAAAATGAAGGCAGCAATCAGCAACAACACGCCGAAAACACCGAGTAGCAGAGCGACAGGCACATACCTCTCGGGAATCGGATTTTGCGTTTCAAAGGTTTGGTAATACGTTGCCCGATCCTTCGTGGGACGCCTGGCGTAGACTCGCACCCGTTCCAACTCATTAAACTGAAGGCTGAATCTTGCCCCCGTTCGATTGAGAAACCGGCTTAACTCAAAGACTTTCTCACCCTGGGCTGGAATTGGTTCGACATCGTAAACCTGATAATTCCCATTAACCTGAATGTTCAGGTGAGTCCAATCGACATCGCTGTGGTTATGAATAGTGATCTCGCCGCCCTCCACCGGAGGACGATTGTAGTAATCGATACTGTAAAAATCGGCTCCGGGTAAATTGTCGGCCGTGACCGACGCCTTGAGTTGACCTTCGAAAACAGGCGGCAAATAATTCCATAAAACCAAGATTGTTACTACGGGGACCAGACACATAAATGACAACGTGATGGTCAAACCGCGATGGCTTAGGTGCGGAGATTTTTTCTGTTCGCTGGAGTGGTACTGGAAATCGCCACTTTCCGACGGGACATCGGGAGAAACTTGGGTTAAGTTTTCACTCGCTGAACTATTCTTTGTCATTACATTCATCATTTTTTAGCAATCGGTGGTGGTAGAGTCGCTAGTATACCAATTCTTCTCTTTGGAAAACGCATGTCTGAAAACTCTTTGCCAAAAACCTCTCCCAACCAGCATTACCTAAATGCTTCCTGGTTGTTGAAATTGCGGTGGGTCGCGGTTATCGGGCAGGTCGTCACTATTCTTGGTTCGATAGCGTTTTTTAAAACTCAGATCCCCATGTCTTGGGCGATGGCCGTTGTTATCTCTCTGACCGCCCTCTCCAATCTCTTTCTTACGTTTTGGTTTAAACGTTGGCGAAAAATAGACGAAAGAATGCACGCCAGTTCGGAAAACCGAGGTTCTGTGCTTCCTTGGGATCTGATCCTCGGACTGATCCTCGTCATGGACATGTTGTCACTCACTACATTGCTTTTCACAACGGGAGGTCCGAATAACCCGTTTTACTTGTTCTTTTTCGTAAACCTAAGCCTCTGTGCCCTGATGTTAAACCGTCGTTGGGCTTGGGCAATTAACGTTCTCACAATCGTTTGTTTCGCCGGACTCATGTTCGAGCATTACGATATTGAACACCTGGACTTGGGACTTGATACGATTCGCAGTCGCCAAGACGTTTCTTTAGCTCATGTTGGAATTTTGGCTGCATTCGCAACCTGCTCAAGTGTCATCGTCTACTTCATGACTCGTTTGACGGACGAGCTTAGAGAGCAACAGCAACGCGTTCGCCAAGCTCAAACCCTTCGTGCCAATAGCGACAAAATCGAAGCACTCGGTACTCTCGCTGCGGGGACAGCCCATGAGCTTGCCACTCCCCTCAGCACAATTGCCATCGTGGCTCGCGATGTCGAGCAAGCGTTCGAAGAAAACCCTCCTGATTTTCCAGGAGCTGAAGATGTAATCGAGGATGTTCATTTGATTCGAAGCCAGTTGGATCGCTGTCGAGCAATTCTCGATCGCATGGCAAGCCATTCAGGTGAAGCGATCGGTGAACTCATTCAATCTGTGTCTGTCGCAAAATTCTCGAATTTGTTGCTTGAAGACCTCCGCGGAAGGGGACGTGTCCAACTGATCCTGCCCGATGCATCTCACACTGAAAATCTAAACATCCCGCTAATTGGCCTTAGCCAGGCAATGCGTGGACTGGTTCAAAACGCTTTAGATGCCGACCGCTCTGATCGTTCTGTGAAAGTATTTATCGAACGACTTGATCAGAAATGGCAATGGAAAATACGTGACCAAGGGCCAGGCATGTCGGCTGAAGAACTCAGTCGTGTCAGCGAACCTTTTTACACGACCAAAGCACCCGGTGAAGGAATGGGGTTAGGTGTCTTCCTCGCTAAAAATGTGATCCGTCGCCTCGGCGGAACTGTCGAGTTTGAATCGGCAAGTGGCGAGGGCACCTGCGTTACTGTCTGCCTTCCCGCCAAAGTGACAACGAGTGAATGAAATGTTTATCCCGTCCACATTCCAAGTCGGTTTCTTGTGTTTAAACAAAACCAGAACCTAGTCCCCGGTCGATGGGATATTGAAAACAGTAACGCAATACGCCAATATAAATCAGCTCAACCAAAAACTCAGAATGCCAATTTCTGAAAAAGTTTAACCTCGCCTATACCAACTGCTTTGAGGGTCTTTGACATGTCGCCAGCCGAGACAATTTTAATCGTCGATGACGATGATGTGCTGCGGCAACGCCTCGAAAAGTCGCTCGCCCGAAGAGGTTGGACCATTTTTGCTGCAGAGGGATTCGAGACAGCCATCGCCTTGGCAGAAACACACCAACCCCAGCGAGCTGTTCTTGATTTAAAAATGCCCGGGAAGTCCGGACTCGATGTCTTGGGGAAAATCCGGGAAGTTTCACCGAACACCAAGTGCGTAATTCTGACCGGATATGGCAGTATTACAAATGCCGTTGAAGCGGTAAAACTTGGCGCGGTCGGCTACATCACCAAACCCGCCGATGCCGACCAAGTGTTGGCCGCATTTGATGAATCACGAGAAACCCCAACCCCCGATTTCCCGCCGCCGTCGCTAGCCGAAGCGCAATGGGAACACATCCAACGAGTTCTTGCAGATTCTGGCGGAAATATTTCCGAGGCCGCTCGCCGGCTCGACATCCCACGTCGAACGCTTCAACGAAAACTGAAAAAAAATGCCCCTTGAGGTATCTTGCTTTGTTACGTTTAAGATTGCACTCGAAGCTTTCTTTCAAGTACGATGCGTGGGAATCTGGTTTTAAATCAGAGGAACCAATATCTTGCTCCCTGCACCAGCAATTCATTGCCTTAACCGCACTGAACGATCGTTAATCTACAACACCACCAGTTTACAATTAAACCGTTTGGAACCCGAACATGATTCGAAGCATCATCTACTTGACCCTTTTGGTTTACGGCGGCCTGACATTGCAATCGGATAACTCGCAGGAAACCAACAATCACTGGTCTCAATTTCGTGGAATTGATGGTACTGGAACTGCAAAACCCAACGCCCGCCCGCCCATTGAGTTTGAAGCTTCCAAACAAACCGTTTGGGAAACTGCGATACCCGGCACGGGCTGGTCTTCACCCGTTTACACGGGAAATAAAGCTTGGCTAACCACCTCGATCACCAGCGTTGCATCACCCGCCGAAATTGCTGCCAAACTGAAAGGGGATCGGCTTGCACAAATCAAAACAGTCGCTTCGTCCGTCGAGCTACATGCGATCTGTGTCGACCTCAATGATGGGAAAATAATTCACGATGTAATTCTTCACGAAATTAAATCTCCCGAACCTATCAATCCAATGAATTCTTACGCCTCACCGACACCGGCGATCAAAGATGGCAAGGTCATTTTCCATTTTGGAAACTACGGTACGTGGTGTGTGAACGAGTCTACCGGCGAGGTGATTTGGGAACGTCAATTTGTGGTCAAACATAGCGTTGGACCAGGCAGTTCACCCATCATTTTCAATGACAATGTCATCATCGTTTGCGATGGAACCGACTTGCAATATATCGTTGCGGTTGAACTTAACACCGGAAAAGATGTCTGGAAAACCGACCGACCACCCATTCGTGCCACTGATGGTGAATACCGAAAAGCCTATTGCACACCCATCATCATTGACGTCGACGGAACCAAGCAGGCAGTCGTGCCTGGTGCCCAGTGGGTTGCCGGATACAACCCCACCACCGGTCAGGAACTCTGGAGAGCAGATCATGGGTCAGGGTTTTCGATCACGCCGATGCCAGCCTTTCAATCGGGATTGGTTGTGTTCTCAACTGGCTACATGAAATCCAGTTTGGTCGCGGTCGATCCGACGGGGCGCGGCGATATTACTGACACAGGCATCATCTGGCGATCGCAACCCAAAAAAGCACCGAATATGCCGAGCCTTATCGGGCGGAATGGGAAGATATACGCCATCTCTGACAGAGGAATTCTACGCGTCCTCGAAGCAGCAACCGGAAAGATGCTCAACGAGAAACGCATCAATGGAAACTTCTCATCCTCACCACTACTTGCCGGTGACAACCTTTACCTCTCCAGTCGAGAAGGCCTGATGACGGTTGTAACTTGCTCCACAGATTTATCTAAAATCGCAACGAACAAGTTTGAGTCCTCATTGATGGCCAGTCCTATTCTCGTTGGCGACGACCTGCTCGTTCGAACCGAAAAGAAACTGATTCGTATCGGCGACGGAAAATAATAAATCGCACCGCTGCTGCCTTACCGTCAAACATTACCTGGAACCATCGGTCGATTATCTTCGATGGCTGCGCGAATCAATCGAGAGTTTTCAACTCTACTTATGTTTCAACGGTAGTAGCTCAAATTTATCAACGACTACCCGATCGCCCTGGCGTACTCCCGAAATGATCGCCTCGCGAATGCAATTGCAAAATCCGGTTTCGCCATGAGCATCGCCATGCTCATCGATTGAGGTCCCATCGAGAAAATAACTTTGGCCTTCGATCCGGACGGCGAGATCACATCCCGCTCCCGGGATGCCTAGCTGGCATTGACCGCAAGAAACCTCCAACCGCTCACTCTCTATCGTGCTGAGCCTGTGCTCGGGTTCAGAAGAGACCGAGGTCTGATCCGGAACTGGAGCATCGCAGGCCACCAAAGTTAAACAAACGCCTAGAAACAAAAATTGGAAGATACGCTGCATCCTCAAACCCTCCGCACTTGATTGAATTTGTGTCTAAGCTGCTTTCTTGATTTCAATCCAACACCAGATTTCCAAAAAACCAAGCGACTCCCGTTTCGAATTCTAGCAATTTTTCAATCACTGATCCGCGTCCTAGGCCCAGGGATCGCCAACCGAATGTCCACAATAAGGAAATCTGCAACTGCAAGCATGAACGTTCGGCCGTTTCTTCAAACGGAAAATCTTATCGAGCCCAAATAATTCGGAGCAGGTGATCGAAAAAAGAGCGAACATCTTATCCACACCAAGAGCCCAAAACCCCCTAAAGAAACTAGCTCATGTCGCATGAAAACCGAGGATTCGGGTCTCAAATTGAGGGTCAATATTTTGCGGAAAACAAACAATCAACAAACCGCCGCAACGGTCTCAATAGCCACCTTAAAGAACGTTGCTTGTTAGGATTTTATTAGCGTTTCCCCAAAAGAAACGCCCGCGATTCACCCGATAATTAAAGGGTAGAACGGTTTTTATACCCCCCAAAAGTACTGCGACGTTTTTACACGTCGACCTAAAAGTATCTTTGGACTAAAGTTTCCGGTTAATTAACAGTCGAGCAATTGTGAGAAACTGGTTACTCGGAAACCACCCGCTCGATTTTTATCCACACTTCATTTTTCGCCGGACGTCCAGCGTCTCGCATGGTGATTTGAATGCAAGAGTTTCATTTCCCGAATTGGGTTAACAAGTTTACTTTCCTTGCTGCGGCAACCGCTGTTGTTGTTGGAGGATATTTGGCTACGTGTTTGTTCGCAGCCATCAGTCCGAAAATCGTTAACGTCGGCCATCAACCGAAGCAGCCAGTGCCGTTTAGCCACAAGCTTCACGCAGGGCAACTGAAGATGGATTGCCGATACTGTCACAACACAGTGGAACGAGCAGGGCATGCTGCAATTCCACCGACAGCGACCTGCGGAAACTGCCACGGCGGAAGTCGAACGACCAGAGGCGAACGTGACCTTGGAATCATCCGCGGCGAAAGCACGCTCCTAAAGCCAATTCGAGTTAGTCTCGAAGACAATGATCCCGTGTTGTGGGAACGTGTTCACGACTTGCCTGACTTTGTTTATTTCAATCACAGTGCTCACGTGAACAAAGGCGTCAGTTGTGTTTCCTGCCACGGTCGAATCGACAAAATGGAAATCGTCACGCAAGTCGAACCGCTTTCGATGAAATGGTGCCTCGATTGCCATCGTAACCCAACCCCAAACATTCGAGATCCACAACTCGTCACTCAGTTGGATTTCGTACCTGAAAATCCAGAAGAGTATCACAAGAAGTGGGCCGAGAAGCTCAACGTAAATCCAAACGTCAACTGTTCAACGTGTCATCGTTAGTGGCCCGGAGTTAATTGTCACCTTCCGACACGAAACCATCTGAAGTATCCAGAAATGAACAAACCTCGCACGAATAAAACCAATCAAATTTCCAATCTAAATCTGCCTGTGGATTCAAGCGAATTCAACGAGGCGATTGATCGTGACTTCGGTTCAGCAACCGAGCACCACACCGACGGATTTTCCCGTCGACGCTGGTTGCAATTGATGGGTGCGTCGTTGGCACTCGGTGGAGTAACGGGCTGTCGATACGAAGAAGAGAAGATCGCTCCGTTCGCGTTTCGCCCCCAGCACCGCATCCCCGGAGTGCCGGTAAAGTACGCGTCACTGACCGAACTGGGAGGTATCTCTCAGCCAATTCTTGGGACTAGTTTTGACGGACGTCCCATCAAGCTTGACGGTAATCCGCAGCACCCCGATTCAATGGGTGCTTCGACGTCATTCACTCAGGCACGGATCCTCGAATTCTACGACCCCGATCGCTTAAGAGCACCCCTTGGCGGCGTAGGATTGTCAGAAACAAACTTTGACGATTTGGTCGACGTGTGTAAGTTCAGTGATGCCAGCACCGTTGCGGTTGTCGCCCACCCAACGTCGTCTCCGAGTATGATGCGTTTGAAGGACGAGTTCACCGCCAAGGGTGGACAGTGGTTCACCTATTCACCGATTTCAGATGACAACACTCGCGAAGGCAGCAAGTTGGCGTTTGGACGTCCTCTTCGTGCTCATTACAAACTAGACGAAGCCAAGATTATTGTCTCGCTCGACGCAGACATTTTAACGACGGTTGGGTCTGGAGTTGCCAACAGCGTCAAGTTCGCCAAAGGCCGCGACGCTGATAGTAAAAAAATGAGCCGAATGTACGTCGTCGAAAGCCAGTTCACGACAACGGGTGCCGCAGCAGATCACCGCATTGCTGTGCGAAGCTCTGACATCGAAGGCTTTGCCGCACAACTGGCGGAAGAAATTGGCAAGGTTGAAGACGGCGCTGTTGATGCTGCATTGCCTTACCGCAAAAAGGTTCTCGCAGCGATGGCTTCGGATCTTGTGCTTCACAAAGGCCAGTGTGTCATCGTCGCCGGCGAAAAGCAGTCGCCAAAAGTTCACGCCTTGGTGCACAGTTTGAACGACAAACTCGGCAACCACGGCAAAACAATTACGTTCACCGAAACTTCTGATCCAAAACGTCCTTCGACGATCAGCGCTATCAACGATTTCGCCACAAAATTAAAAGCGGGTCAGTTCAAGACCGTCATTATTCTCGGCGGCAACCCTGTGTTCGACGCCCCGCGAGAGTTAGGACTGGGCGAGGCGCTGAGTAAAGTCGAAAAATCGCTCCACATTACTTCTTTCAAAAACGAGACTGGTGCCAAGTGTAAATGGATCAGTGCGGTCGCTCATCCGTTGGCATGCTGGAAAGACGGTTACGCCAACAATGGATCGGTTCTACTTGGACAGCCTTTCATCAATCCACTTTTCGGTGGCAAGTCCGACTTGGAAACCATGGCGATCCTGATGGGCAGGGAAGTTACGGATGGACAAGAGATTGTTCGAAAAACAAATTCATTGAGCGAAGCTGCCTGGAAGAAAGCAGTTCACGACGGTTTCGTCTCATCGGAAATGGCACCAACGGTTAAGGCAACAATAACCGGCACACCATCCACCTGGGCTTGCACGCCAAGCGACCAGTGGAGCAAACTTTGGGGAAAAGAGAGTGGCCTTGAAATTGTCTTCAACCCAAGCAGTTCGTTGTACGACGGATGCTTTGCGAACAGTTCATGGCTCCAAGAATTGCCGGACTTTTTCACCAAGGTAGCATGGGACAACGTTGCGTCTGTTAGCCCAAGAACAGCGAAGCAATTTAATCTGCATCAACACGGGATGTCGTCAAAGTCTAAAGCGACCCAAATGAGTGTCACTTTAAATGGCAAAGACATCACGATCCCGGTGGTCATCCAGCCAGGCCAGGCCGATGGTTCGATTGGAATCGAAACGGGTTACGGACGAACACTCGCTGGAAGAGTCGGCGGTCACGAAGAAAGTGGCGTTGATTCGGTCGGCGTCGACGTGAATCCAATTCGATCTGCGGAGAACAATCACTGGCTCGTGCAGACTGCCGATGCAGGAGCAGTTGTTTCAACATCGACACTTTATCGACTTGCGATCGTTCAGGAACCTTGGGAAATTGACGCGACTGCCCGCGACGAAATTCAAGCAAGAATGTTTCGCGATCCAAGCAAGAAAGAGAGTGATCGCAGCGGGCTCATCCGCGAAGGTAGTCTAGACAGCTATCAGGAGTTTTTGGAGCATTACCCGCTTCAAACCGACAAGCTTCCAACAAAGACGAAATCGGCGGCGGATAAATCGGGAGCACTCCCGATCATGAATCAGGTCAGTTTCACAACCAACGACCTCGACGAACAATCGCCACCAGTGGACGACTCGCCGGAAATGGAAAAGTGGGCCGAGGGACAAAAACACAAATGGCCTGAAGCATTCCACATGCATCACGAGTTGTTCGACTTAACTCCCGGCGCCCGTGTCGATTATGAAAACCTTAATCCCGAAGGCCTCCCAACGACTTACGAAAACGTTTGGGGAATGTCCATCGACCTCAACAAGTGCATCGGGTGTAACTCATGTGTTGTCGCTTGCCAGGCGGAGAACAACATTCCGGTTGTTGGTAAAGACGATGTTTGGCGTGGGCGAGAGATGCATTGGATGCGAATCGATCGCTACTATGGCGACAATCTCTACATCAAAGACGCCTATGGACTTTCTGACAACGACGAAACAGAGTCGATCCCGGACGAGATTCAAGTTGTTCACCAACCTGTCGCTTGCCATCACTGTGAGAACGCTCCATGCGAGACGGTTTGTCCAGTCGCCGCGACGGTTCACAGCAACGAGGGCCTTAACGATATGGTTTACAACCGCTGTATCGGTACTCGTTACTGCGGCAACAACTGCCCTTACAAAGTCCGTCGATTTAACTTCTTCAACTACAGCGATGCCGAAACTTTCCTCAAGTACCCCGGTGCCGACAAGGTTCCAGAGGGTGACCGGAAGCTGCAAAACTTAATGATGAACCCGGAAGTCACCATTCGCAGCCGTGGTGTAATGGAGAAATGCACCTACTGCGTTCAGCGCATTCAAGCTGGAAAGATCAAAGCGAAAGTTGAAAATCGCAAGATTGGGCCAAACGAAATTACCACGGCTTGTCAGGACTCATGTCCAACCGAAGCCATCAAATTTGGTGACTTGCATAATTTCGAAAGCGACGTCGCAAAAGCACACGCTAACCCGCGTGCCTACTCAATGCTCGAAGAATTGAACAATCGACCGCGAACCCAGTACTTGGCACGCGTCCGAAATCCACACGAAGCGTTGCGAGACATCGACGACCGGGATTCCGTTGGTCAACACGGTGGGCATGGAGGTCACGGTGGACATGACGACCATGGCCATGACCACGACGAAGATCATGACCATGAAACTAAACATGAGAATGATCACGACGACCATGATCATACTGATGGTGATCATAAAGCTGAAACAGAAAAATAGAGTTTGCCAGTTCTTCGGTTCTGACAGCTTGTGTTTTTAAACTGCCAGATAAAGAAGACTACAGACAAAGAGGCCTGAGTGGATAACGCTCGGATCAAGACGACGATACAAAAACTTAAACATCCACAAAGAGATTTATTTGATGGCTACGGTCAATCCAATTTTAGACAATACATATGATGACGCGGGTGAAAGATCTCCACTGATTCTTGGTGGTCTTGATTACGCTGGCGTAACGGATGAGGTCTGTGGAATCTGGGAAGCAGATAAACCGCCAAAGATCTGGTTCGTCGTCCTCGGAGCAGCCATTTCACTGTTAATGGTTCTTGGTGGATGCGTCGGGCACCTCTTAATGGACGGTGTCGGTGTTTGGGGAAATAACAATCCTGCCTATTGGGGTTGGCCGATTGTCAACTTTGTTTTCTGGGTTGGTATTGGACACGCCGGTACGCTGATTTCAGCGATTCTGTTCTTGTTCCGCCAAAACTGGCGAACGAGTATTAACCGAGCGGCGGAAGCGATGACAATTTTTGCGGTTGTCTGTGCCGGACTTTTTCCAGGCGTTCACATTGGCCGGGTCTGGGTCTTTTACTGGCTCTTTCCAATTCCGACAGAACACTTGGCCATGTGGCCAAACTTCCGAAGCCCTCTTTTGTGGGACGTGTTCGCGGTTTCGACTTATGCAACCGTCTCAATTTTGTTCTGGTACATGGGAATGGTTCCCGATATTGCGACCTTCCGCGATCGTTGCACATCTAAAATTGGCAAGTTCGTTTACGGACTTCTTTCACTTGGCTGGACAGGTTCAGCACGTGCCTGGCATCGTTACGAGATCGCCTACACAATTCTGGCTGCTCTAGCGACGCCGTTGGTTTTGAGTGTTCACACAATCGTTAGTTTTGACTTTGCGGTTTCGCAGGTTCCCGGTTGGCACACCACTATCTTCCCGCCTTACTTCGTCGCGGGTGCGATTTTCTCCGGATTTGCCATGGTGGTTACCTTGCTCGTTCCGGTGCGAAAACTTTACGGATTGGAAAACTTGATCACCGTCCGGCACCTTGAGAACATGAACAAAATCATCATGGCGACAGGCATGATGGTGGGTACTGCCTACGGAATCGAATTCTTTATCGCTTGGTATTCGGGCGTTCCTTACGAGAGTTATGCCTTCTACAACCGAGCGTTTGGAAACTACTGGTGGGCTTATTGGATCATGGTCAGCTGCAACGTCTTAATCCCACAAGTGTTCTGGATTAAGTGGTGCCGAACCACACCTTGGTTCATGGTAATCATTTGCGTCTTTGTGAACATTGGAATGTGGTTTGAGCGATTCGTGATTACGATCACCTCCCTTTGTCGAGACTTTGTTCCCTCCAGTTGGGCGTATTTCCATCCGACCTGGATAGACATCTTGATGCTAATCGGAAGCTTTGGATTGTTCTTTACACTGTTCACGCTGTTCTGCCGGTACTTACCGGTCATCGCGATGGCAGAAGTCAAAGGCGTCATGCCGCGACCAAAAGATCATTAATTGAGCAAAAGTTCTTGTCGAACTTCGAGTCCCTCGGAATCGGCAAACACGAGAGACATTGGCTAACCAAGCTACAATAGAGACTGAAGAAAAATGGCTGAAGAAAATAAAAACAGCAACACCGACGAAAACTCCAAACTAATCGGATTGGTTGCCCAGTTCGATGATCCGGAATCGCTGGTACAGGCGTGTGACCAGGCTCGACAAGCGGGTTACACCAAGACCGATGCATTTTCACCGTTTCCGGTGCACGGCATTGATCCAGCATTGGGAATCAAGCGAACGATTCTTCCGTTCATTGTTCTCGGGATTGCTGTCGGTGCGGTATTCATTGGTCTGGGCATGCAGTGGTACACCAACGGTGGATCACTGGGTGAGTTCAGCACTGACGAATCACCTGTGTTTCCAGGCTATCGTTTTAAAATTTCAGGTAAGCCTTACTTCAGTCTTCCGGCAAACATTCCGGTGACTTTTGAAGTGATCGTGCTTTCCAGTGCATTCGCGACGTTCTTCGGAATGTGGTTCCTAAACAAGCTTCCAATGCTTTCCAATCCATTGCATCGGATTTCCCGATTCAAGCGAGCGACCAACGATAAATTCTTTTTGATGATCGAGCAGGCCGATGAGCAATTCGATCGAGGCTCAACGGAGGCTCAATTGAATGAATGGGGGGCGGTTTCCATCGATGAATGTCGGCGGGATCTAACCGACAACAACTTACCAAGCTGGCTACGACTATTCGCTTTGATGGGTGCAATTCTATTGTTGCTTCCTCCGGTAGCGATTTTCCGAGCCATGGGAATGACCAGTCGAGCACCGCGACTTCATGTCGTCCCGGATATGGACTGGCAAGATAAATCAAAAACCCAAACCGTTAGTCCGATCATGATGAACGATCGCTATTTGTTTGCGGACGAGCGAGTCATGCGAGCACCTGTAGACGGTTCAGTCGCCCGAGGCCAACTCGATGCCGACACCGAACTTTATCAGGGTATTAAGAGCGATTATGTTCCCACCGTTTCATTGACAACACCCCAAGGCTCCGTTCGTACCGGACTTGGAACTCAAGACGAAGCCGAAACGGCACCTCCAGCGGAAGACGTCAGTATGTACGTCACCGAATTTCCAAAAGAAATCACGGTCGACGAAGCATTGGTTAAACGTGGCCAGGTTCGCTTCAACATTTACTGTGCTGCCTGTCACGGCTATGCAGCCAATGGCGATGGACTTGTTAATCAACGGGCTGTTGCTCTAGCTGCCACTGGCAAAGCTCAGTGGACTTCCGCTAAATCATTGCACGACGCAACTGTCAGCAACGCCGAAAAGAATCCACTCGGTCGAATTTTTGAAACGATTTCAAACGGTCGTGGCACGATGGGACCGTATGGAGCTCAAATTCCAACTGCAGACCGCTGGGCGATCGTCGCTTACGTAAAAGCACTTCAAGAAACCGGGATTAAACCCGTCGTGGCTGTCAGCGATGATGAAAGTGGCGAGGGCTCTGAAGCGAATGACACCGGCGAGCCAGCGACTACCCAAGAAGATAAAACCCAACCGACGCCTTAATTTTAGAGGACTCCGCTCAGGCGAACCTGAACGGATTTTACCAACCTATTCTGGCTGTTCAGTAAAATAACAAGACAAGATCTGAAATGCACGAAACTAGACCTGCAAAAATCACTTCCCCGATCACAACACTCAACGGTGGGCACCTCCGAACCGCTCCAGTGGCGTTGATCGTAGGTGCGATCGGAATCGGCTTAGCAATCATGCTGTCTTTGAGCGCCGATGAAGGTGGCTTGAAGCGATTCATGTTTACCTATCTGACAAGTTTTTGTTTCGTGCTTTCAATCTCTGTAGGTTGCCTGTTCTTTGTCACGATCATGCACCTCACCCGCGCCGGTTGGAGCGTCACCGTTCGACGTGTTGCCGAACTCTACGCGATGTGTGCATTAGGGCTTGGCATTTTGTTCATCCCCATCCTCGCCACGGTAATCAGCGGCAGTGACATGATTTATAGTTGGAACGAGGGTGGCTGGACGATGCACGATCTGACGGCCGCTGAAAAGGTAGAGTTTGAAACCGTGGCCAACCGACCACCCTTGGAGCAAATGAAGTACCAGTTTCTGAATCAAAACTTTTTCACAGTTCGCGTCATCGCCTACTTCCTCGCATGGGGTGGAATGGCTTGGTTCTTTTTAAGTAATTCATTGAAGCAAGACAAAACGGGAGACAAAAATCTAACCTCCCGGATGCAAGCATTTTCGGCACCGTTGATGATCCTGTTCGCGGTAACCGTAGTGTTCTCTTCCTTTGATATGGAGATGTCACTTTCCGCGTTGTGGTTCAGTACGATGTTCCCCGTTTACTTTTTCGCAGGAGCCTTTTTGAGCGCTCTCTGTACGATCCTTCTGACCGGCCTTTGGCTTCAAAAGACAGGACGTGTTACCGACGAAATTACAATCGACCATTACCATGATCTTGGCAAATTGATGCAGGGCTTCGTAATCTTCTGGGGCTACATCGCCTTTAGCCAGTTCCTTTTGATCTGGTACGCCAACATTCCGGAAGAAACGTTCTGGTACAACTTGCGAATCAACCAACCAGGTTGGATGACCCTCTCAATTTTGTTGTTGGTCGGTCATCTATTCATCCCGTTCTTTTTGCTGATGGGACGTGGACTCCGCCGCAACCGCAAGATGCTGGCATTTTCAGCAATCTTTATTTTAGCAATGCACTGGGTTGATCATTATTGGCTGATCATGCCACAGATGAATCCCGAGGCAAACCTTTACACCCTGACTGGCATGGGAATCGTGATCGACCTCGCCTGCATGGTCGGAGTGATTGCCGTTTACATCGCCATGTTCTGCATGATTGCGGGAAATCGTTCACTCGTGCCACTAAAAGATCCTCGGCTTGGCGAAGCGTTGAACCACGAAGTTCATTAATCGTTCATTGTCATTGATTCATTAGCAAACCAAAACAAAACACAAAGCGTAAAGAATAAGATGTCCGATTCAAATACAACCCACGAAGCACCTAGCTACGACGATGTTAATACACCTGTGATCGTTCTGGTCGGTGCAATCAGTGCTTTGGTCACCTTGCTGACAATTATGTTTGTGCAAGGGTTATGTTACCACTGGCAAAACAGTTTTCTTATTAGGAACGCCTCCGGTGTTGAAGCGATGCCTTCGGTTGTTCAAATCGAAGAGCAAAAAGAAGAACTCGTCAAAGCACCAGTTCCAATTTCTTTGGCGATGGAAGAAGTCGTTTCCAAGTACGGAAAATAGTCCAAACCAAACCACACTGCTCAACAAGTCCTCAAAAAAATGATCTTTCAACCAAACTATCGAATCGCTTTAACCCTGGCCGCGTGCTTCGCTGTGGCTAACTGGGGTGGGTTCGTATTTGGTCAAACTGCTGAAGATCAATCGTCCAAAACGGTCACCGAAACATCCAAAAAATCTGATCCTTACGGCATCAACGAGAAACCGAAAGTCGCCCAAAATATTGGCGTCGATTCGCAGACCGGCGAGTTCATTGTTCGTGACATCACATTTCACGATGAGGAAAATCGATTCGTCCAAATTGGCAAATATTTTGATGGCAAGCGACCTGTGATGCTATCATTCAACTACTCGGATTGCCCGAAGTTATGCAGTGTTCAGTTGGAAAACATGACGGACACATTGCGGGACACTAAGTTTAAGGTAGACGAAGATTTCCAGATGGTCTCGCTCAGTATCGATCCAACTGAACAAACGTCTCGGGCAAAAAAGTCGAAGGCCAAATACGTCAAAAGGTACAGCAAGTTCGACCGTGAGAATTCTCAAGACGGCTGGCACTTTTTGACCGGCGACGAAGATGACATCCAACTGCTTGCTGACATCTGCGGGTTTCGATACAAGTACGTCCGAGAACAAAAGTTATATTCCCACCCACCAGTATTTATTTTGATTTCCCCCGAGGGAAAAATTGTTCGCTACATTCACGGATTAAATTACGACGCCGGCACGATTGAGCAGGCGTTGGTTGAGTCGGCGGAAGGCAAGATAGGATCTCCTATCAACATCCTAAACTACGGATTGGGATGTTTCACTTTCAACGAATCAACAGGTCGCTACACCTTTCAGGCTATGGCGATCATGAGAATCGGTGGAGCTTTCACGGCAATTTTGCTTTTGGGCACTTTGGTTCCTTACTGGCTTTTTCGGCGAGGCACTAAAAAAGACGATTCGGATTACCTACCAACAACGGCCGGGTAAACACTGAGGCAGAAACGGTCCTAAAACGATCACACTGAGAGATAGACAACTACAATGAATTGGCAATTACCTCTAATGCTTGCTCAGACAAACGACAGCAACCTAGAAAATTTACGAGAGCGCACCGAAGCGATTAGCATGCAGGGAACAACGGTTCCCGATTCATCGCTAATCCGCGAGGGTACGTCCAACCCGTTCGCGACAGAATATTGGTTTCCTACTCAAGCGTCGTCGTTTGCAGGCGAAGTTGATTTTCTGTACATGTCGATTTTCTGGATCTCCCTTGTCTTCTTCGTGGCAATCATTGGTGCAATGGTTTATTTCTGCGTGAAGTACCGCCGAAAAGACGGTGTTATCGCACCCGAGCCAAGCTCGTCACACAACACGGCTATCGAGATTCTCTGGTCGGTTCTCCCAAGTATCATCCTCGTCTGGATTTTCTACGTCGGAGCGGAAACCTGGTTCGAGATGCGGATTCCAAAAGAGAACGCCGAAGAAATTCAAGTAACTGCGAAACAATTTGGTTGGTTGTTTACCTACGAAGATGGAGACCAGACAAATGAGCTTCACTTAGTCAGGGATAAGCCAGTTCGACTCATTATGCAGTCGGAAGACGTCCTCCACAGTTTCTTTGTCGCCGCGTTCCGACAGAAGATGGACATTGTTCCAGGCCGTTACACGTACGCCTACTTCGAACCCATCAAAGACGGAGTCTACAGACTCTCCTGCAATGAGTATTGCGGCACCGGTCACTCAAAAATGAAGACTGCCTGCATTGTTCACACTTCCGAAGAAGATCGCAAAAATAATACCAAATGGATTGAAGCAGAAAAAACACCTTTTGAAAACGGACAGCGAATTTACCAAATTCACTGTTCTGGTTGCCACAAGGTAGACGGTCAGGCAGCAACCGGACCGGCGTTGAACCTCATCTGGGGTGAAAACGAAAAAATGATTGACGGGACAACTGAGTTGGTCAACGAGGACTATGTTCTTGACTCGATTTGGTACCCAGAAAAACACATTGTCGAAGGCTATGGTCCGGTTTCAAAAATGAATTCCTTCAAGGGAATTCTGGATCAGAAGGACGTCGATTACGTAATCGCTTACCTGAAAGAACTTAAGGAACAATCAGGGGACGCGAAGTAGGAATTGATCAATTCTTTGAATTGATTCGTTAACTTACAACTTAACGGCAAGCTTATTCAGCTTGCTGAAACTAAGGCTAAAAACATGGTAGATGCAAGCACGCGGCAAAAACTATTCGGCACACCCGAAACAAACTTCCTGAATTGCTCAAAAGGCTGGAAGTCCTGGGCGTTCACGCTCGATCACAAACGCATTGGTATTATGTACCTCATTGGCGTCACGGTCGCGCTGTTCCTCGCGGGTGTCTTCGCACTCGTTTTGAGATCTCATCTGTTTACATTCGACAGCACGATGTTGTCAGATGACATGTACAACCAGATGTTTACTTTGCATGGTGCGGTGATGGTTTTCTCATTCATCATTCCAAGTATCCCGGCAGCCCTTGGGAACATTGTGCTCCCGATGATGTTGGGGGCAAAGGACGTAGCCTTTCCGAGAATGAACCTGGCTAGTTTTTACCTATGGATTATCGGTACCGGTTGTCTACTGCTGGCTATCCTCAGCGGTAAGGGCTTAGATACGGGATGGACGTTCTACACCCCGTACAGTATCGACACGAACACCGGTGTGATTTATGCGACCTTTGGAGCATTTATCTTGGGTTTCAGTTCGATTTTCACAGGGTTGAACTTCCTTGTCACGGTCAACACGATGCGATCAAAGGATCAGGGGTGGTTCAAACTTCCTCTCTTTGTTTGGTCGCTTTACGCGACAGCAATCATTCAGGTGTTGGCAACACCCGTACTCGGAATCACCCTCTTGATGCTTATTGCAGAGAAGACGTTACACATCGGAATTTTTGATCCGAAATACGGCGGTGACCCTGTTTTGTTCCAGCACTTTTTCTGGTTCTACTCGCACCCTGCGGTTTACATCATGATCCTTCCAGCGATGGGCGTGATCAGCGAACTAATTTCAGTTTACAGTCAAAAGCGGATTTTTGGTTACTCCTTCATCGCGTTTTCCAGCGTTGCGATCGCTTTGCTGGGCTTCTTGGTCTGGGGACATCACATGTTTACCAGCGGCCAGTCTTTGGTCGTCACCCTGATTTTTAGTGCGATTACCTTTACAGTGGCGATTCCATCTGCGGTGAAAGTCTTTAATTGGTTGGCTACCCTGTACAAGGGCTCAATCCTGTTGAATACGCCCATGTGTTACGCCCTATCGTTTATCTTCCTTTTCGGTATTGGTGGACTGACGGGTCTATTCCTCGGTGCACTTTCAACTGACATTCACCTCCACGATACCTACTTCGTCGTGGCTCACTTTCACTTCGTGATGGTTGGTGGAACACTCACAGCATTGTTGGGTGGTGTTTTCCATTGGTGGCCAAAGATTTGGGGCCGGATGTACAATGACTTCCTGGGACGCGTTGGTTGCTTCCTAGTCTTCTCCGGGTTTAACTTGACCTTCTTCCCGCAGTTTGTGATGGGATCACGCGGAATGCCTCGGCGTTACGCGTCTTACGACCCGGAATTCCAGATTTTCCACCAGCTCTCTACCGTGGGAGCTTTTGTACTCGGAATTGGTATTCTCTTATCGTTCGTTGTTCTGGTTTACGCCGCATTGCGTGGACCGCGTTGCAGCAGCAACCCATTCCGTGCGGCATCGTTGGAATGGCAGTCCAGTTCTCCTCCTGACTTCCACAACTTCCTTCAGACTCCTGTGCTAACGGATCCTTATGATTTCGAATCACAGGTCTACGACGAAGAGCTCGATACTTACATTCCTCGCGAATTTGCCAACCCAGACAAAGTTGCTCCTCGCAAGGAACCTGTTCATCACTAATCGGATTGCTGAATTGACTTTAAATCAAGGACCGCAATTTTTGTAAAATAACTCTCAACGCTTTTTTAAAATTAATTAGCCAAAACTTCCGGAGCCGGAAATGGCCGTTGCCGATTCACACGACACTCACGACGACCACCACGATCTTTATGATCATGGTGAATTTATTGCCCATCACTTTGACTCAGCTGAACAGCAGTTTGACTCCGGGAAGCTAGGTATTTGGTTATTCCTAGTCACTGAAGTCTTGTTTTTCAGTGGTCTGTTTGTGGCCTACACTTTGTATCGCACGAACCACCCCGAGGTTTTTGAGCAAGCACATGTCTTTCTCAACAAATATCTTGGCGGTTTGAACACGATCGTATTGCTCTTTAGCAGTCTCACGATGGCACTAGGTGTGCGTGCCGCACAACTCGGGCGAAACAAAAACTGCTCTGTTTACATCCTGATCACGATGGTTTGTGCCACGATGTTCCTCGGTGTTAAGGCCGTCGAATATAGCCACAAATGGGACATGGGCATCCTGGTACGAAGTGCGTTTAATTTAACCTATACGCACCCGACTCCGACGACCGAGATTGGTAAAGCACTCCACATCTCAGACTATCTGGTGTACTTGTGCATCGTTCCGGCATTACTTTTGGCGGGATTCTTAGCCGCAAGTGTGATCAGCAAACTAATCAACAAAAACTTGTTGGCCAAATTCATGATGGCGATGGTAATCACTGTCAGCGGATATTTTCTCGGCGTTTGCATTGGTATCATTTTCATGAGTGCTACCGATGCTGAGACTGGAAGTTCACATGCATCCGTGATTGCCGAGCAACCTCTGCTGTTGATGGCTTCAACCCAGGATGATCACTCAGATGCCGATCATGATGCTGCTGACCACGACGAGGGGGATCACAACAAAGCCGCTGCTGATTCGAATCACGACGGGGATCATGCTGACCACGAGGAACACTTTGGCTCACATCCAGCCGATGGTGGTGAAGCCAGTTTCGATGCTCATCATCCTGACCCAAGCACGCTCAACCGTGACATTGGTATTTTCTTCAGCATTTATTATTGCATGACAGGCCTTCATGCAATCCATATCATCGCCGGGATCGTTGCACTCGCTTGGATTTACTGGCGGTCCTTACTTGGACACTGGCGGACCGATTACTTCGGCCCTGTCGACTACGTTGGTTTATACTGGCACTTGGTCGACTTGATTTGGATTTACCTGTTCCCATTGCTCTATTTGATTGATTAAGTTCCATGTCTGAACATCACGACGACCTACCAGCATTTTGCCACCCTGTCTCAACAAAACTTTTGTTTGGGGTGTTTTTCGGATTGATTGGTTTGACAATCCTGACAGTCGCAACATCGGCTTTGGGAAGCGGTTTGGGTCTGCCTCCAGCATTCGCGTTTCCGCTCGCCATGGTCATTGCCACGATGAAAGCCTTCCTTGTGTGTGCGTTTTTCATGCACATGTATTGGGACAAAAGCTTCAATGTGTTGGCGTTTCTGTCCTCTTTGTTATTCGTCACCCTGTTTATCGGTATGACAATGATAGATACGGGCGAATACCAACCCACGATCGAAGCCTTCGACATTAACAATCTTGCAAACGTCGAAGTCTCTGAGTAGGGAAATGTTTCGCTGGTTAAGGGTCGGTTGACCAAAACCTCGAGACGACTAGCATCATGTTAAAACAGTCAATCAACTTAGTTCCGACGAGACCCGATCTCTATAAGAGCAAGTTAGTGTTTTATCTATTCTTAGCGTCTCTTGGCATGTTTTTCATCGCCAGCTTGATCACGTACTTGGTTATTCGGCAGCACGCTTTCAATCCTATCCCCGACGCTGTCCCGGGTTCCTTCTTGACCCAAGGACCCGAGGTGTATGCGCCTTTGAAATTGCCCACTTCTTTCTGGGTCAGTTCTGCAATCCTTGTACTGGTCAGTATCTTTATGCAGCGAGCCTGTTGGTTGGTGCATCGTGAAAGACAGGCCGATTTCAGACTGTGGTTGATGATTTCTTTGATCGCTGCAATCTCATTCGTGTTGATTCAAATGTTTGGATTGAACGACCTGCTCAGCCAGCACTTTAGCCAACCCGACGGATCGATGAAAGTTTATGGCATGTCGTTCACGCTGTCTCTGATTCACGCACTTCACGTTTTGGGCGGCATGGTTTTTCTTGGATTCATTATTTACCAAGCTTTTAAAGACCGTTACGACCATGAGCGGCACTGGGCTGTCGACCACTGTGCCAGTTACTGGCACTTCCTGGATGTCGTGTGGGCCTGCATGTTAATCACATTCATCGTGACTCAGTGATCGAACGCGAAGCAGCGTCTCGTTATTTTCTTTTGGACGAACGCACGTTTTTGCCAGGCCTCGTCCACCGACTTCCTCGGCTCTGTAATTGCTGCGATACTAAGAGATTCTGAACTGCCGGTTCCACCTCGAAAGTATTCTCATGTCACTTTTCGAATCGACTGAAAAAGCAAACCTTGATGCCGCGAAGCCATTAGCAGCGAGAATGCGCCCCTCTCGGCTTGATGAGTTTGTGGGCCAAAAACAATTCTTAGGCGAAGGGAAATTACTTCGCCAGTTAGTCGAGGCCGATCGACTTGGCTCCGTCATTTTTTATGGACCTCCAGGTACTGGCAAAACAACCCTCGCAAGAATCCTCGCCGGTGAAACCGACCGCCGATTCGAACAATTGAGCGCGATCATGCACGGTGTCAAAGACCTTCGCGAAGTCTTAAGCCGCGCTCGAGACGATCTTGCTTCGGGAGGGAAGGGGACTTTACTATTCATCGATGAAATTCACCGTTTTAATAAATCTCAACAGGACGCAATGCTCGCCGACGTTGAAGACGGAGTCGTCACGCTGATCGGAGCCACAACCTCCAACCCTTTCTTTGCCGTCAATGGAGCACTCGTTAGCCGGAGCCAAGTATTTCAATTTGAACCGATTTCTCCCAACGACATCAAGCAATTGATCAACAAAGCCCTCACCGACAAAGATCGCGGGCTTGGCAACCTTCACATGAAGATCGACGAAGATGCGTTAGATTATCTCGCCAAAATTTGCGATGGGGATGCCAGAAAATCCCTTTCCATATTGGAAACTGCTGCTATCGCTGCCAATGGAAGTACGCAACAAACACCGCTCGTTATTTCAAAATCAATCATGAGAACGGCAGTCGGCCAACGTTCAATCCAATACGATCCCACCGGCGATGAGCACTACGATCTGGCAAGTGCACTCATCAAAAGTATCCGCGGCAGCGACCCCGACGCAGCGCTTTATTGGTTGGCCCGAATGCTTGAGGGGGGAGAAGATATTCGATTCCTTTGCCGGCGACTGATTATTTTAGCGAGCGAAGATATTGGGAACGCAGACCCTCACGCGCTGCCGTTAGCGGTCGCCTGCTCGCAAGCCTGTGAGCAAATCGGACTTCCTGAATGTCAGCTTACCCTGTCTCAAACAACTACGTACCTTGCGTGTGCGCCGAAATCCAATGCCGCTACTACCGCTATCGGCTTGGCTCGTAATGATGTCCGTGAAGACCGCGTCCTACCGGTTCCGCGTCATCTCAGAGACAGCCATTATCGCGAAGCTAACCAGCTTGGCCACGGCACTGGGTATCAATACGCCCATAACGAATCCGACGGCGTCTCCAGCCAAGACTATCTCGGCGTTGACCGCTCTTATTACCAACCCGTTGATCGTGGGTTCGAATCAGAGATCAAGAAACGACTCGATTTAATTCGTGAAAAATTGCGCCTTGCGAAGCCTGATCCATCCGATCAGGCAAGCGAATAGACTCGGTGTTTAAGCTAGCAATGTCATACCAGCAAGTACAAATGACACCGACAGATCTCGCTTAAAAAACTCGTATCTGTTAATTTCACTCGAGATTCCTAATCATTGCGAAGAGAAACTTCGGATTGCAGCAACGATCGTAGGCAGCAAGAACGAGAGTATCGTGAGGGCCACCAGAACGATCACCCATTTGGGCAGCGGCTTTTTAAAATCGCTGGAAAGCAAATATTGCCGGCAGTACGGACACTGGTCGACGTCGTCAAATATTTCTTTTTTGCAATGAGGGCATGGCAAGGTGTAGTCACTGTCATCGTCCATCGGAATCTTCCAACCACTGAACTAATTTGCAAACAGGCATCAAAAAAAACATTGGCACCGCAACTAGGCTTACCTTAACCAGTCGCGCAATTGTGGATATCTAAAATGCATTCATTAAAAAACACCGTGGTCGCAGTTGGACTGCTCGCACTTGCGTTCATGTTTTATCAATCATCTTCTCCACAACCACAAGGGGACAGTGGAGAACAACAAGCGAGTTTAGAACTTGCGAACGAGCAACTTCCGAAGCCATCGAACCCCTCAGAAATAGAACCTGAACCACTCCCTTCCTTAGACATTTCTCCCTCAAAGCGATTACCCAAACAAATTACTCCTGTTGAACCAGCACCAACGCCGATTCCAACGACTCCGCCGCTTAAGCCAAATCCTAAAAAGCCGAGTCCACCTCAACTGGAAAAACCAAAATCGCCAAGCTTTGGATCAACTGGCCCACTGAACGAAAACCTCAAACAAAAAAATCTGGCCAAGGCTATTCGAAACCAAGCCTCTTTAGAAGGTTCCCTGAGATCACCCAACCCACCTAACGGAAGTCTTGCTTCGCCACCCGACAATTCATTCAATGCAAAGGCAGGAGTTAATCTGCCTCGCAAGCTTAGCTCGAAAGAAATTGCTGACTTGTGGATGCAAGTAGCTCTCGATGTAGAACAGAACAATTTTAAAAGCGCCCTCAAAGCATTATCAAATTACCACGCATCGAATGACCTCAACGGACCGCAGTATCAGAAAACAATGGCCTGGTTGAACCAACTTGCATCTAAATTGATATGGTCCCAAGAAGCACATCTTGAAAAAAGTGATCCGACAACGACAGAAATTCCGCTCGCGAAACTAGCTCAGGAATGGAGAGTCTCAGTCCCAGTAATTCAAAAAATTAACGGCCTTCCCGCATCAAAAACATCCGCAATCCCCTCTACTCTCAAAGTTATTAAGGGGCCGTTTGATTTAAAAGTTGCCCGCGATGACGATAAAATGACACTTTATCTTGGTGAACTCTTCGGTTGCCAATTTGATTACGCAGGAGTTAATCTTTTTCCGGGCGAGTACCACGTTCAGCTGAATAACGGCAACATATTGCTGAAAACTACAGGTGGTCGAGAACTAGTTATTCGCGGGAAACGAACAACGTCATCAGTTGCTCCACAGGCCGGGATTATTAGCCTGACAGATGCTGAACTCAAAGAAGTTTGCGAACTTCTAACTCTTGATTCAACTGTCACCATTCGGTAACTCAGTTTTAAACTTTTAGTGGCTCGATTTTTCGTTTTCACTTATCTGGTCTGATAATGCCCAGACTCTAGATTATGTAAGTTAGTTGCTGATCGCGATCTTAACTCGTCATCTCAACACTGCGTAATATTAACACTGTGTGAAATGTACTTAGTTTTTGTCTTTCATCCAGTAATTCTTAGAGCTTCTCCAAAGATGCGGTTGACCTCGTCGGTTACCGAACAGGCAAATACTCGCTAGGATGATGTTACCGATTTTTTGAGATAGCCCTGGAGACAATCATGCGTCGATATTTGCTGCAAGCGTCGAGACATTATCACTGGTTAATTATTACTATTTTGACCGTATTATTCACTACCTCGACACCAGCCGACTCGTGTTCCTCGCAAACAGTCTCTTCTGTTGAGGCCAACTATCAAAAGGAGTCATTCCAGATTCCTATGCGTGATGGAACCAAACTGTATACCACCGTTTACTCTCCCAGAGACGATTCCGTTACCTACCCAATTTTGATGAAGCGCACTCCATACAGTGTCCGTCCCTACGGTGCTGATCAATACTCCGGCCGCATCGCACCGTCTAAGTTGATGGAAGAGGAAAAATATATTTTCGTCCTTCAGGACGTGAGAGGTCGCTGGATGTCCGAGGGATCGTATGACAATATGCGACCTCATATCAGCGGTGATGATTCAATCGATGAAAGTTCCGACACTTATGACACAATCGAATGGCTGCTCAAAAACGTAAAAAACAATAACGGCAAAGTTGGAATGTGGGGAATCTCTTATCCCGGTTTTTACACAGCAGCCGCATTGCCAGAACACCATCCCGCTCTCGTGGCCGCCTCACCTCAAGCACCTATTTCTGACTTCTTCTTTGATGATTTCCATCATCATGGAGCCTATTTATTAAGTTACTTTGTTGCCACCTCGACCTTTGGATTTCAACATCAGGGGCCAACCGAATCATCCTGGTATAAATCGATTGAACCAACATCCCGAGATGCGTGGAACTTTTTCATGAGCCTTGGGCCAATGAGTGAAGCGGGGAAATTGCATGATGAAGACAATTTTTTCTGGAAGCAATTGGTTGAACATCCCAACTACGACGAGTTTTGGCAAAAACGAAGTATTCTCCCACACTTAAAAGGAATCAAAACCAACGTTTTAACGGTAGGGGGTCTATTCGATGCCGAAGATCTGTACGGACCTTTAAATATCTATCGCGAAATCGACAAAAACAATCCCGATATTTTTAACGCGATCGTAATGGGTCCCTGGAGCCATGGAGATTGGGCAAGGAACACCCCCAATGCCGTTGTCGGGAAAGTTGGCTTCGGTAAAGACGTTTCTGAATTCTATCAAAGAGAAATTGAATCTCCCTTCTTTCGGTACTTTTTAAAGGGAATCGGTGAGAAACCAAACTTCAAAGCCATGATGTACGACACCGGCTTAAGACGCTGGAATAAGTTCATGGCATGGCCGCCGGCGAATGTTGAATCCGTAAAGTATTACCTTCACGGCGATCGGTCACTTTCCAAGGATCAGCCAAAAAAATCAGAGCCGAAGGAGACCAGTTTTGTCAGTGATCCTCAAAATCCAGTGCCCCATCGCGATCGCGAGGATCTCGAACTTAGGTTCACACCTCGACCCTACATGTCGGATGACCAAAGATTCGCTGCCGCTCGCCCAGATGTTCTGGTATTCCAAACGGAACCATTGACGCAACCTGTGACAATCAACGGCGACGTGATGGCTCACCTAAATGTTTCCACAACGGGAACTTCGGCTGATTGGATTGTGAAAATCATTGATGTTTATCCTGATGACCACCCTTTTGTTGAGGGCTCACAACCAGGTTTGGATTTTGGCGGGTTCCAGCAAATGGTTCGCAGCGAAGTCATTCGCGGGCGATTCCGTAACGGTTACGAAAAACCCGAACCGTTTGTCGCCAATGAAGTCGCGGAAATTAACCTACCGCTTCAAGATTTATGTCATACCTACAAAACCGGGCATCGTATTATGATTCAAATTCAAAGCAGTTGGTTCCCATTAATCGATCGCAATCCACAAAAGTATGTAGAGAATATTTTCAAAGCGACCGCGGATGATTTCATCAAAGCAACACATCGGGTTCATCATAGTCCCGAAGCATCCAGTTGGATCGAATTCAAAATAGCGAAATGAGCTGTGCGAGTTTAAACCATTATCAAATGATCTAAAATATCACGGTAGCCTGGCTATTGCTTTGGTCCGCTGTCGTGACACCGGCCTCTAGTTTCAGATTGATTCGGCAAGCCCAGCAGCCGTTTACATCACCTTTGATTTTCCAGTGCGGTTGCACGCAAACCGATTGATGAACCAATTCGAATCCCGATTCCGATTGACTGACCGTCCGTACTGGATAGGCGAAAATGCCGCCCATCTGATCCGACTCCAGTCCGATCTCAAGACCTAGCCACTGGTCCGTCAAATTGATTTGCCGCGAATCCTCAAGGCTCAAAATTGATCCTAAGTCACCCAGTTTTTCTCCTTTTGAATCGCTAAAAAAGCGATCGTGCTGGGCATCGGGAAGCCCCGCAAAATTCCATTCAACGGCAAAGTGCAATTCGCGATCCTGAGGCAGACCCTCGATGAAATAAGCGATCTCAAGGGTATTAACGCCCGCGTTGAGTGTTATTCCCTTTTTCAAGGTCAGCGGAATTCCCCAAGCATTTCCCTCTCGAATAGTAAGGATTTGAATGCGGTCCGAATTTCGCCTGACAGTCGCGGTGTATGCTCCCGTTGCAAAATCACCCCGTTCCACCGCACGACTTTCCTGCAGCGACGTCACGTCGACATCATCATCCCAAAAGTGATCAATCAACGAATTCCTTGGCTGCAAATCGTACTGAAGTTTCTCGTCAAGATTTGCCTGTTTGAAAACGACTAAATCATGAATGCTCGCCGCCTCATTTTCATTTTGATTCTCTCCTTCGAGAACCTTTGCATGGTAAAGTTCAGGCCGCCTTTGGATGGTTGCACCAAGATTGTGATTCACGTCTCGCACGTCCAACCCGTAAATTTGACCACCGTCTTTAGGTGATATCCAACTGACTAACTGATCGTTCGCCAAACGCACTTCGGTACAGCCATCGAAATCGTAATCGTCTGTCGTGGCTTCAACCCAGCTCCCTGTTCGCCCCATAGAACGCTCTAGCAACGACTCCGCAGCCAGCAAATGTTGATAAACGGCGTTTCGCAAATGCGGCAGATAAATGCCACCAAAAGCTCCGTGCCAATAGCTACAGTTGCACTGACCCTGAAAAAGATGGTCCTGTGCCGCGTCTAAAACCTGCTGGCTACACCCTTGGCTCGCAGCCCTTTCAAGTAATCCGCTGACGTACATCATTCTGGCGTACATCTGATTTGATTCTGGATACTTGACTTTAAAGTTTCGCCAATACCCTCCACCGAGAAACGACTGGATCTGTTCCCAACGAGAATCGTGCTCCAATTGATGTACCAAATCGTCAAACTCTACCTGTCGTTCAACCGGCATCGACCATTCTGTCATTTCCCGATAGCTCGCATCGGGAAGATAAATTTTTCCCCGAGGGGGAGTCGTCGCCACCGCATGTTGAAGAGTCGTCGTTTTCAGCCACGCTTGATTATCCGTCAGTGCCTGAAAGAATCGCTCCAACCAACCGTTTTGATAAACGTGTTCTTTTGTGTTAGGCCATGTCCCAAACTTCTCTCCATCGTCCCCAAAGACAACAACGCTGTCCGGGCATTGGGCCGCAAGCATCCGGCAATGGTTGATTGTTTGTTCCGGTTCCGCAAAAGGGATTAGGTAGCGTAAGTGCTCGCTTCCTGGAAAAACGCGAACCGTTTTTCCCTCTTCCTCGACAATGTAATAGCCTGTTAGTTGCTCATTCTTAAGTCCAGCCCGTCGAAAATGGTAATCATCGAGGACGGTGTATTGGATATTTGAATCGGCAAGGGATTCTGTCAAACAAGACTCCCAAACCCGCTCTGGCATCCACATTCCGTTAACGCTCGAACAAACTCGTTCGTTCAACCATTTTGTAAAACGTGTAATCTGTCCTACGCGATCTCTTCGCGGAATCATGGGTAAAATTGGTTCGTAAAACGCACCACCGATGATTTCGATCCGACCGGCTTCGACAAGTTGAGCAATGCGATTGAGATAATCCGGGTGATTCGTTTGCAACCACTGCATTAACGGGCCGCTGGTGTGAAGTGAGATCGAGAGATCTACAAACTTTTCAAAAACATTTAGAAATGGAAGATAGCTGTCTTGATAAGCATCTTCAAAAACACCATCGAAATTCCCAACTGGCTGATGGTTGTGCAACACCAAACAAAGTTGAATTTGGGGATCACTCATATTATTTTTTACTTAACCTCTCGGCGGTCGCCACAACAAAGGGGGCGATTCGCCGCTGACATTACTTAGATATCTTAATAGAGAAACGAACCGGTCAGTTGCCGCCCATGTCTGGGCCTGGCCGCAGCCTTGGTAACGCTATTGTTTTACTGAATTTCGCCTTCGGCCGAAGGTCGAAAATCTTTCCCGGTGAAAATACTTCTACGATTCACATTTTCCATCTACAACATTCACAAGATTTTAACTGACCCGTAAATTTTAATGTAGGTCAGCAAACTGCTGGAAATACCCCACCAGAGAGTAAATTTTATGATCGTTTAATTTTCCGGTCGCAACCTTCGAGCAGCAGATTCTGGAGCAACTGGATTCACCCAAATGTCAGTACCCAACTCAAACCCGGCCGCGAGGGTTAAGCGTGGAAACAATTCGAAGTAACCTATTTGACCATTAACCGATTCGAAGGGGTCTGTATGAAACAACAGATTGTAGGCCGGCGTGTCTAATGTCGATTCGTATTTCGTTACGATACTCCGGCAATGCCAGGCCAATTCATTCCTAACCTCCTCGTCACAAGAAATAAAATCAAAATTTTCTTTTCTCGGAATGATCCAAACTTGGAAAGCAAACCGACTCGCAAACGGACAAACCACACAAAAATTATCAGTAACGTCCACCACCCTCGCTTCTTGGGCCATCTCCCATTTCCCGAGGTCAACCAGCATTGAGTGACCGTTTTTATTCCAATAAGCTTCCGCTCTCTGTGCCCGTGACATCAACGATTCACTAACCACGGGAGTTCCCAAAAGTTGATAATGGATATGGCCCAGCGAAGCACCGGCAGCCAGTCGACAGTTCATAAACAGCATGGCGTGCTTGATGTACTTAAGTGACTTTGCGTGCTCCAAGCGGTCACGACAAGCCCGGAAAGACAACTCTAACTCCTCATCGGTCAATTCACTTAGCGAACTTACATGGCGTGATGAGGGAATGATTAGTTCCTGGATGCCCTGGGAGTGATTGCACTCGAATGGCCCGTAAGACTGATTTCCTAAATCAGGTTGATCTCGATCTTCCGCTGCTCGAAACGAAAAAGAGGGGTAACGATTAGGGACGACTCGAGCTGACCAGTTCGATAGATCTTCGTCATTCAACAGGATTGAACCATCGGGACGATAAGCCGCAAGGGCTGAGGGTGTCTCCTCTTCATTTCCCTTGCAAAAAGGGCATATCAGTTGCTGACGGAGCTGCTCCATCGGCACAAATTCCATTGGCCGTTCTCGACGATTTCTTGCGATCGTTACCCATCGTTGATTGATTGGATCTAGCCGCAGATCAGACATGTATTTTTTCTCTGGGTTCAAATAGGGTGGAAAAGCAGTTATCGATCTAAACACGAATGGTACACAAGAAAATTCTTCGCCCCCGCCCCGACATTCATTCTCTCATCAGACTTAGCGTGCGATGGTTCGCTGATAAAGTTCTTCGTATTGCTTTGCACTTCGCCGCCAAGACCAGTCTCGTTTCATTCCTGCCTGCATTAGTTGATTCCAAATCAACCGATGTTGACTGTACATTTGCAGCGCACTTTTAATAGCTGAACGGAGCGCCTCTTCTGAAAATTCATCAAAGCTAAACCCATTCGCGGTTCCGTATTCGCAAGTTTCGTGAGTCGCGTTGACGATCGTATCAGCTAACCCACCAGTCCGGCGAACAATAGGCACTGTTCCGTAAGCCATACTGTACATCTGATTTAAACCGCAGGGCTCGTACTGGCTAGGCATCAAAAACATATCGGAGCCAGCTTCGATCCGATGCGCGAACTCATTCGAAAACCCCAAATTCAAACCGAGTTTGTCAGGATATCTTTGCTGCAAGCTTTCTAATTGATGATGATAGCTCGGGTCACCCGTCCCCAATACAACCCATTGGACATTCGTATTTTCAAGAAAATGTCTCATCACTGGAAGGATCAAAGACCACCCCTTCTGCGATGCTAACCTTCCCACAATTCCAATGAGAGGTGTCTCTAGCTCTTGTTTTAAATTAGTCTCTTTTTGCAGTGCCTGTTTGCAAGCCAATTTCCCAGAACTACCAACACGAACATCAAAATCAGCAGAAAAATTCTCTTCGATGAACGGGTCGATTGCCGGATTCCAATCCGCGACGTCAATTCCGTTCAAAATTCCTGTCAGTTGGTCTGCACGTTCTTGCAATACACCTTCAAGCCCGCATCCTTGCTCAGGTTCACGAATTTCCTTCGCATAAGTTGGACTAACGGTATTAATCATGTCTGCAAACACGATTCCCGTTTTCAGCAAATTCATTTTTCCATGAAATTCAACTTGCTGCCAATTAAAATACTCGGCCGGCAATCCGGAAACGGCCATTTTTTCGTATTCAAATAGACCTTGATAGGCAAGGTTGTGAATCGTGATCAGCGTTCGCGTTGTCTTGAAACAAGAATGATGGTTGTAATCGGTTTTGAGAAAAACCGGGATCAAACCTGTTTGCCAATCATTCGTATGGATTAAATCGGGCGATGTATCCATTTGGATTAACGACTCTAAAACCGCACGACAAAAGAAAGTGAAACGCTCGCAGTTGTCTGAAAAATCTTCACCCGATTGGCCATAAAAGTCTTCGCGATTGAAATACCCCGGTTGTTCGACTAAGAAAACCTTAACTTGACTGTCAGGCAGAACGGTTTCCAGTAACTTTCCAGCTACTAATCGATCTCCGATTTGAATCTCGAATGCTACATTCGTGGCCTTAATATCGTGCTGTATTCGATCGATACTTTGATAGGCCGGAAGGAAAACTGAGACTTCATGGCCCAATTTTTCCAATTCGCGGGGGAGAACACCGGCAACATCGGCGAGACCGCCCGTCTTGGCAAACGGGACAACTTCGCTACCGGCCAGGATGACTCTCATATTCTCTAGGGGGCTAATGGAATGAAAACGATGATCCGGACTGAAATGGTTCAGAATTACGTGATTTAGACTTAGGCGGCTTAAATCGATTCAACATTGATCCCTGGCGCCATCATCACTTCGGCTTGAAAATTTACCAAACGATTTCTCTGACTGGGCGGTTCTTTTCAAAAAATTACTATTTTTGAATCGGTTTTCGTAAGTTAAGCGGTCTATACAAAAAATACGTAATTTCAGCCTATTGAATGGCTTCGATCGCCGCAAACAACTCTTGTTTCGCTAACTCTGAATCCCGAGGTAATTCCAGCGTAGGACCTTTAAAGCTGTTTGCCGCTAACCAACCTGGGGCGGTTTCCGAGCCATCGAGGGCAAAAAAAGCCATCAACACTGCGTTCCTCGGATTTCCATTTATCTGGTCGCATTGATCAACTCGTTCAAGAGTCCAGACCGGTTCGAATTTTGCCCTGAACTCTCCCTCCACTTCGGCAAAAGTCTCATTAAGTGGACTCTCTGCTAGACAGAGTACTACCCGATTAGCTGTCGCGATTCGTTCAATCAACTGCCTTATTGTTAAGCTGGAAGGAGGATGAATCATTTCAGCCGCAATTTCGTTCGCAGGTTCCAATACGAAACGTCGAAATGACATTCGAGGATGGGGAACAGTTAACTTTGGCGTGCTTATCTGGTTTTCGCCGTAAAGTAACAGATCCAGATCGATCGTCCTGGCCCCCCAACGATTCAACCTGACCCGGCCAAGATCGTTTTCGGTTTGGATCAGCAGTTGATGTAGGTCGTTTTCACCCAAACTGGTCGATAATCGGATGGCGCCATTCAAATATGAGGACTGGTCGCCAAGTCCTCCCACTGCCGCCGTAACGTGCAGCTGACTGACAGCAACCACTTTGACTTCTTGATGCTGATTCAGCGAATTGACGGCAGCCTCGTAAGCCCCTTCGCGATCTCCTTGGTTAGACCCAAACGCGATCAAACAATCCACCATGAACGACGACTACCTTGCAACAAAACCAATTGACCGCGCTATCAAGCAAACTCTAGAAACCTTGTTTTTCAGTCACGCGCAAAAAAAACGACGATCGGCATCCTAGCCAAATCGTCGAATGATCCTGATAAGTCAAAAATTCCAAAGTTACCAGAAAAAATGGCTGCCTGCTGGCTTGCTGCCATGCTGTTCGCCGATGGATTTACGATTCGATAAATCGTTTCGCATGATTTCCTTTTACTTTTCCATCCCACAGACAAAATTTAAAGGGCGTGGAGGTCCGCTCCACGACTCTCGTCGCCGACTGTCGCATCCCTCGGTCGCCGCCACCCAAATTCAAAAGTCGCTTCATGCGACTCGTAAATTACAGCGTTTGGTTGACGTGCTGACGTTTAACAAGGTGAACAAAACAAGTTGCACGCACACGATTTTTGAGTCCACGGAAAACACTCACTAGCAGCTCAACTGCTTTCAACATCGACCATGGAAGCGGTAGACGATAAGGGCAATATATTTACAAGTGAAACGCTAATTAAAACAACAATTTTGTAAGTTTGTTGAACCAACTCGCGACTGAAGTTTTCTTAACTAACTCGAAAGCCATTTTGATGACGTGTCCCGAGTTGTCAAGCAAGCAAACAAAATTTTTTTAGGCGACAATTTTTTTTGCGGTTCAAATCGAATCATTTTTCATCTTGAGCTTCACTGATGATTTCTAATTTTCGCATTGGGCACAACCAACAAGTTATATTCTTCAATAATATTTCAGTCGATAAAAAACGATTTATTATTTTGCTATCCCTATAAGATAAGATCTCCTCGATACCCTTAGCTTTGAAATCTAGCTATGCTATCGGGGAACACTAATTGAATTGTCAACGTGCTTTTGCATAAGACATTTTTATCCACCCGACAAAAAAGTCGAACGGGAGCTTGACTGACTTGAAAATTGTCCAATATCCACACCCCACCTTGCGTTACAAATCAAAACCGATTAACCGAATCGACCGTGAATTAAAAAATATGGTTCACGAAATGTTTGATTTGATGTACGCCGCCAACGGGATCGGTCTGGCCGCGAATCAAGTTGATTTGCCCCTGCAATTATTTGTAATCAACCTCTCGGGATCGCCCGATGAAGGGGAAGAGTTAGTCTTTATCAATCCCGTAGTCAGCTCGCCCAAGGGAAGTCACGAAGCCGAGGAAGGGTGCTTGAGCATTGTGGGAGTTAACGCACAAGTCTCAAGACCTGAAACTGTTCATATCTCTGCCTATGATTTGTCAGGTCGAGAAATTAACCAAACCGTCGATGGTTTATTGGCCAAAGCCATCCAACACGAAGCCGATCACCTCGAAGGGGTTTTGTTCATTGACCGGATTAGTGAATCGTCAAAGCGACAGATCGATGGCGAGTTGGAGGAGTTCGAAATTGATTTTGATAACCAGCGATCGACTGGTGAAATTTTAGACGATGCTGCTATCTTTAAACGTCTAGCCGAAATCGAAGCAAAGTATTGTTAATCCGTCTGTTGGAAGAGAGTGGCAAAAATATCTCAGCGGTAGGTTAGAGCCAATGATTTTATTTTTGTGCGAATTCTAGAAAACAAAAAACTAATTCCGTTTAATTTTCCAACTCAGAAAGTTTAGAGATGCGTTTGATCATGTTCGGTACCGGCCCATTTGCCGTTCCGACTTTTGAGGCTCTCATTCAGTCACCTCACGAAGTAGTTGCCCTTTTTACCCGGCCGATCGCGGATTCGGGTAAGCGTCGAAAAACCGCCGAGAATCCGACGCGGGATGTCGCAGAAAGCGCCGGTCTTTCAGTGTTCGACCCAATGAATGTGAATGATTCTGAGTCGGTAGAACAACTTTTAAAATTCGAGGCTGATTTATTTGTTGTTTGCGACTACGGTCAGATTCTTTCTCGAGAATGTCTTGCCGCTTCAAAACTTGGAGGCATTAATCTTCACGGTTCCCTCCTTCCCAAATACCGTGGTGCCGCGCCGATCAATTGGGCAATCTTTCAGGGAGATCCCGTGACCGGGATTACGATTATTCACATGACCGCAAAATTAGACGGCGGTCCCTGTTTAATAAAAGCAGAAACAAAAATTCGATCACAGGAAACGGCTGAACAAATCGAACCACGCCTAGCCAAACTCGGCGTCACACCTGTCCTTGAGGCCATCGATATTTTAGAAAACTGGGATGGCAACTCACCAATCGGACAGATTCAAGATCCTGCACAAGCGACTCGCGCACCTCGGCTAAAAAAGTCCGATGGGAAAATCGACTGGTCACGATCAGCAGTAGAAATTGTCAATCAAATCCGTGCTTTCCAGCCCTGGCCTGGGAGCTTTACTAACTGGCATAACGAAAAACTCAAACAGCCTTTGAGGCTAATTATTCATCAGGCGACTGCGTTGCCTGAACTGGGTAATTTCGGTGGCAAGGCACCCGGCAGTGTTTTAATTTCCGATGGCAACGCTCTGGTTATTCAGACCGGTACGGGTCCAATCTCGATTGACACCGTCCAACCGGCCGGCAAACGTGCGATGCCAATTGGCGACTTTTTACGGGGTCGGGCACCAGCAATCGACGATCTTTTCCAATAAGGCTTTCCCATTTAGCTAAGGAAACGCTCAGGTCTGAAGAATTGCCGCGGAAAAGCGCTGCGATTTCGCCTTGCAATCCAAAGGTTTTTTGAAGCGGGTTTCGGGGAGCTTAATATTGCGGCTCAATCGTCATCGAACCGCAAACTGCCATCGTCAGCTTAAAAAACAATTTTGAGCATCACGAAATTTCGACTCGCGTCGGCGAAACGCCTCATGGTAGACTGGCGACTCGCAACTAGCACGTTTTTACAGCTTTCTAGTTGGCTATTCGATTCACCGTTTTTTACTTTCGCGATCTATGTCCAACGATACTAAAACACACAAGCTCTACATCGAAACTGTCGGCTGTCAGATGAACATGCTCGACAGTGAAATGGTCGTTGCGAGTCTCCGCCGAGAAGGATACGAATTATCAGACAATGTTGGTGATGCCGACACTATTTTGTTTAATACTTGTTCGGTCAGAGAGCAGGCAGAAAACAAGACTTACAGTGCTTTGGGGCGACTGCGGGCTGAGAAAAAAAATCATCCTCATAAAATCATCGGTGTCATGGGTTGCATGGCACAAAAAGATCAAAAATTAATTTTTCAGAGAGCACCCTACGTCGATCTTATTGTTGGTCCCGGCCAATTAAAAGAAATCCCATCTCTGATTCAAAAAGCCCGCACCGATGGCGGTCAACATACGGCAGTGGGTTTAGGCCGGACCGCTGGCAAAGTAGCCGACATTAAACGAAGCCATGAAACTTTTGATCCGCTACGTGACCCCACCATGCGACCAACCCCGTTTCAAGCTTTTCTCAGAATTCAAATTGGCTGCGATAAATTTTGCACCTATTGCATCGTGCCCATGACGCGGGGACCCGAGCAGGGCAGGTCACCGCAAATGGTCTTCGACGAAGCAAAAATACTCGCCGACCAAGGGTGTAAGGAAATCACGCTCCTCGGGCAAACCGTAAACAGCTACAAGCACGTCGCTAAAGATGGAACAACAACGCGACTTGCCGATCTTCTTTATCAACTTCATGAAATCAATGGCATCGAACGGATTAAGTTCGTGACCAGCTATCCCAAAGATATGGGATACGATCTGTTGACCGCTGTTCGTGATTTAAAAAAGGTTTCACCGTATCTCCATGTTCCTCTCCAGAGCGGATCCGATGCCGTACTTAAACGAATGAAGCGTGGTTATACCGTAGGAGACTATCGCGACATGATGGCACGGATTAATGAAACGTTAGGCGACGCTGCTGCGATTTCTTCTGACTTCATTGTCGGTTTCTGCGGTGAAACAGAAGAGGAATTCCAGGAGACCGTGGACTTGGTAAAGGAATGTCGATTCAAAAACAGTTTCATTTTTAAATATTCTGAACGGCCGGGAACGAAAGCATCCGATCACCTACCTGATGATATTCCATTTTTGGTCAAAAAGCGTCGCAACAATGAATTGCTAAATGTTCAAAACCAAATCAGCGAGGAAGACAATCAGAAATTCCTTGGCAAGACCGTCGAGGTGCTCGTTGAGGGGCCAAGCAAACGAACCGATGCCGACGTCAACGACCTTTCCAACGGTCAGCCCCCCTCCGCAGGGACGCCGATGCAACTGACAGGGCGTACCCACTGCGATCGAATTGTTGTATTCGATGGCACTACGCGGCTGGTCGGTCAGACTATTCCTATTGGAATTTATGAAGTCGCCGCGTTCACCCTAATGGGCACCGTCATCACCGATCACGTTGCTTCGGGGCCAATGGTCAGTCTCAAAGGATAATGACTGAAATTGGTTCCTGTCTCTTACTTTGGCGAAGCTTAAAATCCAGGATCCAGATTTTGATATCTTCCGATTCGGACCAACTCTTTGATTAAATCAGATGGCGTCTGCAGTCGATTGGCAGGATCTTTTTCGAGTAGCTGCATCACGATCTTTTCGAACAGGTCGTTGATGGCTAATTGATATGACTTAGGATCCTTGGGAATTTCATCGCGAACATTGGCCAGCATTTCGACCAGCGAATCGCCGCTGACCGGAGGACGACCGGTCAGCAACGCATAGCAAGTTGCTCCCAGTCCATATAAATCCGACCGCGTATCGACCTCCATGTTGGCTCGCGTTCTTTCCGGAGCCATGTAAGGAATATCGCCAAGGAGTTGACCGGGCTGAGTGACTTGCTGCGCCAAAGTTCCCTCGAGTGCCTTCGCCAACATAAAATCACCCAACAGACACGCCTTATCGCTGTGCCGCCGCAAAATATTGGCAGGCGTCACATTCCGGTGAATAATTTTGTTTTCGTATCCTTTGTTCAAAGCTCTCGCTACATCGACAGCAATCTGCCAGACCTTTTTCCAATCCAGCATTCCTTCAATTCCGGTTCGCTCAATCAATTCAGACAAGTTTTCGCCATCGATATACTCCATGGCAGCCCAGCAGTAAGGGCCGTTCTTACCCGCATTATAAAGATCGACAATTCTTGGATCTTTGATCGGCAACATGGTTCGCATTGCCCGAACAAAACGTTGGCGCTGTTCATCGTTGGAAGTGAATTGCGGAGTCAAAACTTTCACCGCCGCAATTCGATCCTTCTTAGCGTCCCTTGCTTTAAAAACGATTCCGTTGTTGCCTTTGCCAATAATTTCAAGCAACTCGTAAGGGCCTAATTCCGTGCCGACTAAATTTTGCAGTGGTTTTACAGAGCCCGCACCTGCCTGATAAACCGGCGAATAGGTGTGCTCGTCGCTGTCTTTTTTAATCAATCTAATCTGGCTATCGCCCGCCTGAATAACACTACCCGCATTGATCGCGCCAGTTGTTATTCGATTTCCATCGACAAACGTTCCGCTTGAACTTCCTCGATCTGAAATAACATATTCATCGCCACGATTTCCTAATTCAAAATGGATTCGCGAAACCGAAGGATCTGCCAAGCGAAAATCACTTTTTTCTCCGCGACCTACGATGACAGACTCGCCATCCCCGATATCAAAAATTCGACCGGCATCTGGTCCCGCAAAAATAGTTAGCTGTAAGTCCATGGTTCTTCCGAGGGATGACTGGTCAAAAATTTTGTTCTTGTCCGATTCCAAGCGATTATAGCTACAAGGCGATATTGCCGCGACCGATGAATCATTAATATCAATTTCATTAAGTACCCACTGCCTCAGATAAGTTTAAATCCAGAATATGAAACCTCGCCCATTGGATTAGAGGTTGCAGTCGACGTGGTTTTCGACGGCAACTACAATGCGGAAAGCCTGATCACTCTTCGTTGCTCCGAGATTCAAGTCAGTGAAAATTAATTGCCACAACTGCAATCGAGCACTGACGTACAGCGAGACTCCTCCTCGTTTTTGCCAGCACTGTGGCGAACCCTTACAGCCAACAGATGAATCGAGGGGTTCAACGGAATCGGAGGAAGACCTAACGATCGCACCGCAAAAACCCAACTTTAGCGGGGAGCTCGCGATACAAGAAAACGATCTGGTCGACCATTACCGGATGATTCGCTGGCTCGGCTCAGGCGGGATGGGAACGGTCTGGGAAGCCGTCGACGAGAATAACGGCCGTCGCGTTGCCATCAAACGCAATTCCGATTGCATGGTTTCGGATGAGACATACGTCAAACGTTTTATCCGCGAAGCCCAATTAGCCGCGCAGGTCTCTCACCCGAATGTAACTTTTATTTATGGCGTAGGAAACGAGGCTGGTCAGTCTTACATCGCGATGGAATTGATGCCTGGCAATACCTTAGCCGACTTAGTTAGCGTTGAAGGATCGCTCGCTTGCTCGGTTGCCGTCGATCACGTCATTGGTATCGTCGATGGCCTAATTGCTGTACACGAACAAGGAATGATTCATCGAGATGTCAAACCGGCAAATTGCTTTCTCGATTCTAATGGCAAAGTCAAGATTGGTGATTTTGGACTTTCTAAATCGACGCGTGATAAAGAAACCGGATTGACAAAAACAGGCACCTTCATGGGCACCCCGTCCTATGCCGCTCCTGAACAAATCCGGGGCGATAAAGTTGATGGACGGACAGATCTTTACTCCGTCGGAGCTACCTTGTTTTTTCTGCTCACCGGTCGCACTCCGTTCCTTGGTGACGCCATGTCGGTCACCGCACAGGTAATTGCCGACCGAGCGCCCATCTGTTCGGAAATCAATCCGACGATTCCAAAAGATCTTGGACGGGCTGTCGCGAAATGCCTAGAAAAAGATCCCGCAAAACGATTTCAAACTTTGGAATCTCTCCGCCTAGCATTGATTCCTTTCGCTACAAAACGCGAGTCGATTTCTGATGTCGGTCGCCGACTTGCCGCGTATATGATCGATCAGACAGTAATTCAGATTGTGCTCACACTGATAATCTCGGTCATCACGGTTTTCATCATTTCCCAGGGAGATGGATTTCAACTCGACGACGAAAAACTTCAGCGAGTGACAAAGTCGGTAGGCTCTTGGGGAGTAATCTTAAGCTGGTTACTGACGACGCTCTATTTTACTTTTTGCGAAGGCTGGTTCGGGCGCGGTGTTGGCAAGCGATTGATGATGTTGAATCTGATCGACTCCGAAGGGCAACGCCCCGGTGCACTCAAGGCCTTCGCTCGATCTGCAATTCTGCCGGGCGGCCTCGGAATCCCGGTTTTCTTTATGCTTTGGAATGCAAGTGATATCTCGCCAACCGCGACTGTAGAAGTTCAGTTACAAGTGTTTATGCGCGACCTCGCTGCTTCCTATATTCCCTGTCTGATTTGTGTCTCAACGATGAGGGCTTCAAACCGATTTTTAGGCATCCATGGAATGCTAACGGGAACGCGCGTCATCCGCCTCAATCAAGGCAAGCAAAAATTCCCGATTCCAGTGATCGTTCCTACGTTGACTGCCGTTGAGCCACTGCAATTTGGCCCCTACGAAACAACAGAACTGATTGGTGAATCCAAATATGGAAAAGTATATTTAAGCAAAGACGACACACTTCGTCGGAACGTATGGATCGTTGTCCACACAGATGAAACGGATTTTTCAGTTGACCGAATGAACTTGGCGCGCGATTCGCGTCAACGGTGGCTCGATGGCGGTTCGCTTAACGACGGCCAACGATGGGATGCGTTCGAATCTATCGAAGGCGTTCCCGTACACATTTTTGTGGGTCTACAAAATAACGCTGACTGGAGCCTGTACGGCCAAGTTATGCTCGACATTGTCATCGAAGTTCAAGAAGCCATCAAAGACAATACCCTGCCAAAAACAATTAGCCTGTCTTTAGTCTGGCTCAATCAAGCTGGACACGGCAGGCTGATCGATAAACAACTCGTTAACCCTGTCGAAAATAATCCGCTTGTACTTAACGAACTTCCTCAATCTAATCTTACCGGCATTGACTCCCACCAACCAATCCCAGTCGAAAACGCTGTTGGGCTGGTGCAAGAACTGGGAGAACTCTTTGAAAGAACCCAAGTATTTCCTAACTCCGTGCGCGACTTTCTAGTTGAGCTTCAAGTACGGCCAAAAACAGTGGAAACGCTGCAATGGGCTGAGGAGCAACTACAGGCTCGGTCAAACTCCATTAGCAACCTGACCTGGGATGGTCGATTGGGAGTGTTGAGTGCGACACTCGGTATCGAATTGGTTTTATATTCCCTAGTTTCGAGTGTTGCTTACCTCGCTTGTTTTTTCTTTGTTCCCGCAAGCATTACCTATTGTTTCTCGATCGGTCTCACTCTGTCTTTAGTATTGCCTGTCTTGTTTAGCTGGCGTTGGTGCGGCGGCCCCGTGTTTCAAGTCATGGGCATCGAAGTCTGTAACCTAAAAGGCGAAAAGGCCAGTGGTTTAATCTGTTCAATTCGCTCCATCATTTCGTGGACGCCTATTTTTGCGATTATCGGGATCGTCGTTCTATCACAACTCTATCTCGATCAAGGCAGCGGAATTGATTCTCCCAACGAAACAACACTTACGCCCAAGACCGATCCAATTACACAATTTAGAGGAGACCTAATTGTCTATTACTCCCTCTTCTGTCTAGCACTTGGCTTGGTAATCGCAATCGTAAAACCAAAACGTGGTATTGCCGACTTTTTACTAAGAACGCGATTGATGCCAAAATAGATTGGCTACTTCGCGACTGAAACTGGGCAACAACCAGCGAACCCATTTGACCTATTCCCCCCAACCTAGCTTCTAAATCGGGTTTCACCGTTAAAACGCTGGATCGAACAATGTGGCAAACTGAGGCGGTTGAGCAGACTTTGCCGAATTGGTAATTTAATCGACTGTTTCACTGGACAATTTTGCCAGTGACGCGGTGACGGCATTGGAGCCGAATCCGGACCTTAGTGTGATGTGCATTCTCAGCTATCTGAAAATGATTCATTCGCATTAATTTATTTTACCATTCAAGGGGATGAGGATGAAAAAGTTTATTGCAGCCGTCGTATGCACATTGTTGATGACCGGAACCATGTTCGCTCAAGACAGCGAAGCTCCAGTTGAGCCAGTCGCACAGGCGGCTCCAAGTGTTGTTGCTGGAAGCGGCTGCTGCGGTGCGACTACAGACTGTGGATGCGATCCATGTGCAAAGCGAGTTCGCTTAGTCGCAAAGCTTCGTGGAAAAAGATCTTGTCGTCGCGCACGACGTAGTTGCTGCAACTAGTGTCATTTTATTGCACTTATCGCAATCTAAAAAACTCAAGGCATCGCTCCGAATAGGAGCGATGCTTTTTTTAAATCAACGACACCATGACGTAATACAATCGGCAATCAATTTCCGACGGGAAACAACTGTGTCATTATTTTTGTCGCTTGATCCCATTGCTCCGCTGCTCGCTCGAAATCGACATCCATAATTTTCAGAGATAAAGAATCTGGAACTGCCGGTGACTTTGTCGTGATCGACCGGTTCAAAGGAATTTGTGCACTTTGGCTTTGCGCCAATTCCTCTTCGACATCGGCCGCCAATAGTCGATCGACCAACATCCGAGCTCGGGCTGGATTCGGGCCATTTTTGATAATCGAGAGCGTATTTGGAATTAACAAAGTTCCCATTTGATCAGACCTTTGATCGGGAAACACAATCGCTACTGGGTTGGCTTTATTCAGTTCGATCATTGCATCATCGGTATCTGTTAGCCCGAACGCAAATTCTCCGCGAGCCACTTTAATGGCGACTTGCTTATTCCCACCCTCGACCACCGCATTGTTTGCAATACTAGTCAGCAAAGCGACCGCATCTGTTTCGCCCAGAGTTGCAAACAGCACGGCCGCATGGGTTGCGGTAGTTCCAAACAAAGGCCTCGCAATCGCACATTTGTTTTTCCATTTTGGATCCGCTAAATCGTAAATAGAATCCGGCATTTGATCCGGATCCTTAATCAGGTTGGTATTAACAATCAACACGCGCGCGCGGGCGGCAAAGCCGTGCCACTGATCACGCGATGAAATGTACTGCGACGGAAATACTTCAGCAGCGGGACTGCGATAAACTTCTAACAATCCCAGTTTTTGTAGTCGCAACGTGTGGAGTATTTCATTATTCCAAAAAACATCAGCTTGAGGCCGTGCTTTGCTCTGAATTATTTCAGTCACCAACCCGACCGTCTTGTTAGATTCCTGATCGAATTTGGGCAAAACACGCAACTCCAATTCCGGGGCCACGCGTTTAAGAATCGGCTCAGCAAACTCTCGATCCAGCGCTGAATAGACAACGACTTCATTATCTGTCTTGGCAATACAGCCAGCACAAAAACTGATCATTGCACTGCAGAACGCTGCGATAAACCAATAAAAACAGGGGTTTAAGTTTGCCGAAGAAGCTTTAATTTTAGTACCCTTTATTTTCTTCATTCGAAACACTCCACTTTTCGTTACGATACAGTGCGTTTCATTTCGCCGAAATAATCTCGCCAACTACCGGACCTAAATGATTTTCATCCGCAAATTATATCTTATGACATTTGTCCGCCCAATGAACAAAACCTTCTCGTTGGCATCGCCACAACGGCAAGGCTGCAAAGCCACGATTGGAATTTTAATAGCAGCGCTTTGTGTCGGTTCCGCTGTGGGGCAAGATGACTGGCGGTCCGGGATGAAAACAATCAACCCGCAAGTTTCCGATACCTTTGAAATTGACGATACCCTGGTAAAGGCCGCGGGGATTCAGAAAATTTCAGGTACTCACATCGATCTTTATACCGATGTCCGTGACGAGCAAACGATCAATGAGTTGGTAACCGCTTTTGATCAAGCGGTCTCACAATGGTGTACTTATTTTGGTCTTTCGGTTGAGTCAGCTGAATTGTGGAAAATGAGAGCCTTTCTGATTGCTGACAAAGCCAACTCGGTGCAATTTCAACGGGCCGGCCTGATGCCGCCCGACCTGCCAAATTTTAAAGCCGGATTCCAGCGACGCCATAATTTCTGGCTCTATCTCCAGCCGGGCAACTACTACACACGTCATTTGCTTCTCCACGAAGGTACGCATGGTTTTATGCTGTGGTTTCTCGGCGGTCACGGGCCAGCATGGTATAGCGAAGGAATGGCCGAATTGCTTGGAGTTCACCGATGGAACGAAAACCGACTGCAACTCAATCACCGACTGAGAAGTCGCGAAGAGGCGGAGTATTGGGGGCGGGTCAAGCGAATTCGGGACGAGCGAAATACCGAGAACGAGTTAGATCTTGAGGATGTGCTCAATATCCCTCCGGCTGGATTTAACAATGTTCGGTATTATGCATGGGCCTGGGCGGGTTGTGAATTTTTTCAAAATCATCCGAAAACAAAACAACTGTTTTCCAAACTGCCCAAACTGGCAAAACTGGATGAAGCTCGTTTCAACCGGGAATTCCTTGAACTGCTTGGAAATAACTTAGAAGGACTGAAGCGTGACTGGCTGCTGTTTATCAACGAGATTGATTACGGCTACTCGGTTCCACGCGGGTGTTTATCAAAGGCAACTCCATCCAGTAACCGCTCGGGTTCCCCACAAACCAAATTCCAAATTTCCGCGGAAAGAAGCTGGCAAATAACCAATCAAAACGTTCAACAAGGAGAACGTTTTCGCATTAAAAGCAGTGGTGAATTCGTGGTTGGACAATCCAATCCACAAACGCCTTGGAAATGCGAAGCGAATGGAATTACAATTCAGTACCATCGAGGGCGTCCCCTTGGACGATTACAGGTCGGGATTTTAGACCTGAATGCAAAAACCACAGAACAACAGGTCAAGGGATTGCTAACCCCCCTCGACATTGGATTAAGCGGGGTGATCTCCGCACCGACCGATGGAGTTCTCTGTTTTCGGATCAACGAGTCGCCCGCTTTTTTGGATGATAATCAGGGCGCCTTGGAAGTCGTCATTGAAAAACTAGAATAGAGGCACCGGTCGGGTCGCCGAACATCCATTCCATTATTTTTCCTCGCAACCAACAAGCAACTTAATGAATATTCTTCAATCGCAAGATCCTGAGCTTTGGCAAACGATCCACGACGAGTCGATTCGTCAAAAAGACGAACTCGAGATGATTGCCAGTGAAAACTACACCAGCCTTGCCGTGATGGAAGCGGTAGGAAGTGTCTTGACGAACAAGTATGCCGAAGGTTATCCCGGTCGTCGTTACTACGGCGGTTGTGAACATGTCGACGTCACTGAGAACCTTGCCCGTGACCGAGCGAAGGAGTTGTTCGGAGCAGAATTTGCCAACGTCCAGCCCCATTCGGGTTCCCAGGCTAACCAAGCTGTCTATCTCACCGCCTTAGAAGTCGGCGACACCGTGTTAGGTTTAGACCTCGCTCACGGAGGGCATCTAACCCATGGGATGCGGCTCAATCTCTCTGGCAAGCTTTACAACTTTATTAATTATGGTGTCTGCCGAGACACTCATTTGATTGATTTTGATCAAATCGCGGCGCTTGCAAAAGAACATAAACCCAAGATGATTGTTGCAGGCGCCAGCGCCTACCCACGCCAGATTCCTCACGAGAGGTTCAAAGAAATCGCGGACGACGTTGGCGCAATGTTGTTTGTTGACATGGCTCACTATGCCGGCCTGGTCGCTGGTGGCGAGCATAATGATCCTGTTCCAGTCGCTGATTTTGTCACAACCACAACTCATAAAACACTTCGCGGCCCGAGAGGTGGACTTGTGCTTTGCAAAAAGAAATATGCGAAAAAAATTAACTCAAGCGTTTTCCCCGGAATGCAGGGAGGCCCTTTGATGCACGTGGTCGCCGGCAAAGCCACTTGTTTTCGCGAAGCGTTGCAACCCGATTTTAAAGTCTACGCGAAATCAGTAAAAGCTAACGCTAAAGCTCTCGCTGAAACTCTACAATCAGGAGGTCTCTCTCTTGTCAGTGGAGGAACCGACAATCATCTCGTTCTTGTTGATGTCACCGCAAAAGGAATAGGCGGTACGATTGCGGAGGACACCTTGGGCTCATGCGGAATTACAGTTAACAAAAACATGATTCCTTACGATGAAAGAAAACCGATGGATCCGAGTGGTGTTCGAATTGGAACTCCCGCTTTAACGACTCGCGGCATGGGCGTTGAACAAATGAAACAAGTTGGTCAATGGATTGTCGAAGCACTGAGCCACCACGAAGATACTACGAAACTGGAATCGATTCGAGGAAACGTCAAAGACCTCTGCCAACATTTTCCAGTTCCCGCGGCAGGAGCGGAAGCAGCGGTTTAAAATCTGGGTTACTGACTTATTCTTTCGGTTGAACCGACTCAGTCGGTTCTTTGCCTAATAGCCGGGCGATCTCTCGATCGCTCGATGCCCAAACCATGGTGATTAAAACCGCAAACAAGACAATTCCTGCCCAGACAAACGGGTGTACCTGCGTGAAATCAATTGACAATTGCCAAGTGTCAATTGCAGTTAAAGATGCCAGGGAAATCCAAGTGTCGCTTGAATCTTGTTGACCCGTCGAAAAACCCTGACTCAACTGAGCCGATTGACTCAGTTGAACCGGGGGTGAAAAAGCTGACGAGCTATTTGGAAAAACTACGTTGCTAAAAACTGCCCCTGCTGCGATGACAAGTGATAATAATAATCGTCGAGGATAAAACATTTCAGTTCCGGGCTCAGTGGTCTTTTCAAAAGTCAGCGTTTCCAGCTTGCTGGCTACATGCATCCAACTTTTGCAAACGGTATGCCACGGAAGAAAATCAAAAAAACCCCGCGTTTCAGGCGTTTTTTAATGAGTTGATGTTGTCGAAAAACCACGTGTCTCGCGAATGGTGAGGAAAGGCCTCATTCGATAGCAAGCTTCCAGTGATTTGTTTTCAATGAATTCGATTGTCGTAACAATCATTGCGGTTTTAGGTGCTCGCCAGCACAAGTGGCGCGATAATTTTTTACTTTCTTGCCTTGACTGAAATCCGCCAAGGTAAACTCTTAGCGAGAGAGGTTCGGCGAGAGTGAATTGACGTAATTTCGCCCTGCCACAAAAATCTGTAGTTGGTCATGACGGGTAAAACATTGAACCGCAAACAAGCTCAACGCCAAAAAAACATCTTGGCAGCAGAAGGCTATCTAGAACTTGCGACCGCACTCGATAGTGCGTGCAGCCTCGACTTAGATTTAAAGAAACAATTAGTGGACCTTGCCCTAAACTCTTTGAACCAGGTGACACGTCCGGGCGGCCATAAGCCGTACATTTTGTTCTTAAAAGGACAGGCTCACCGAATCGCCCAACGCCCACGTTTAGCAATCACTTTTTTTGAACAGTCTCACAAGATCGATGACGAAAACCTACATACCTGTCTCGCGCTGGCTTGGTGCTGCAAGCGAACACAGCAAATCGACCGCGCAGTTGAAGTCATGCAAACAGCGGTCGAAATGAACTCTGAAAGCTGCATCAGCCATTACAATCTCGCCTGCTATTGCGCTTTAAACCAGCGAATTGATGACGCGTTAATGCACCTCTCCTTTGCTTTAAATCTGAACCCAGATTACCTCGCGAGAATTGCCTCTGAATCCGATTTTGATTCTATCCGGGACAATCCAAAATTTTCGGATATCACAACGCTGGCCGTTTAAAACACTTTAATGTGTTAATCTCTTCAGCAATTAAAAGACTTTGCTTAGGTGGTTTTAGCTACCAGCGCATCAGGCCGCAAACGCAAGAGAACGTGGTTAGCAACCTATGGCGGTACATGCTTGAATCGATGGATCGATTGCCTGCATCTGCTCCGCCGTTCCTTCAAGATTGCGCATGAAAGATCACCCGGACGCCTCAACAGTAAATTTAATTGATGCGGCCAACGGTTGGCAAAATGCCATCGCGATGAACCAGCTACCCAACCATTCGATTTGTTGGCCGGGCAGTTGATTCAAGCATATCAATCTTGCGAAGAGCTATTGCCAGCAAAATTAGCCGTTATTTTTCGCCCGCCAGTTTAGAAGGGAATCCAAAAAACCCTGAATCTCTCCGTCGAGGACTTTGTGAAAATCACCCATACTGAATCCGGTTCGCGTATCTTTCACTCGCTGATCTGGATGTTGAAAATAATTTCTAATCTGTGATCCAAATCCAACCCGGGATTTATTGGCGTATTTGTCGGCTTCCTCTGCCTCGCGTTTTTCTTCTTCTAATCGAGCAAGCTGCGCCCGCAGCATCTTCCAAGCTTGATCCCGGTTCTTATGTTGGCTTCGCTGGCTTTGGCACTGCACAACCGTATTGGTTGGGATATGTGTCAAACGAATCGCGCTGTCAGTTTTGTTTACGTGTTGGCCACCAGCACCGCTGGCGCGATAAGTGTCGACTCGAACATCTTTGTCGTCGATACTAATCTCTACGCTGTCCGAAATTTCAGGTGACACATCAACTGCCGCGAAGCTGGTCTGCCGTTTTCCTTCTGAATTAAAAGGGCTGATTCTGACCAACCGATGAAGCCCTGTCTCGCTCTTTAAATAGCCGTAAGCCATTGGGCCGCGAATCGCGATGGAAGCGCTGTTAATTCCTGCTTCGTCGTTGTTGTTTCGATCGAACTCGATGACTTGATAATCATTTTTTTGAGCCCAGGCAGCATACATCCGGAGCATCATTTCAGCCCAGTCGTTTGCATCCGTTCCGCCGTCTCGCGCGTGGATCGTCAAAATGGCACCAGCATTGTCGTACGGTCCATTTAACAGCGCCTTGAGTTCCAGAGAGTCCAATTGCTTTTCGAGAGATTTGATTTCCGATCGCACTTCTCCTTCGATCGATTCATCCTCGTCAGCCATCTCAATTAATGCTTCGAGATCCTCTCCGGCAGAACTGAGTTCCATCATTGGCGCGACAATGGCTTTCACAGATTTTAATCGGCCAACTGTCTCCTGGGCAGATTCCTGATTATCCCAAAAATTTTGAGCTGCCATTTCAGCTTCAATATCCACAATGGATTTTAACTTGGCGTCGTAGTCAAAGACTGTCTCGAAGTAAGGTGATGCGCTCGATAATCGCTTGTGACCGGTTGGTAAGATCAGAGTCCATGTGTTTACTTCTTTAATATGTCAGGCTGTGACAAAAGCCCAGCGATTAGACCGAGGGGGAATAACGAATCAAGACCATGATTGTTAACTCATCCTCAATCTGGTCAACCGGTGCAAAACGAGTTGTGCAGTTAGCATCGGTACTAAAAGACGCTTCAGATTTCTTTAAAAAACCG
>Ga0214479_100056_pt1 | contig 63022 bp, 49 predicted proteins | sample M1_20Mar14CPVII9_5_FD_165054 | JGI IMG/M metagenome (GOLD analysis project Ga0214479, IMG submission 165054) | Marine eukaryotic communities from Monterey Bay, California, United States - M1_20Mar14CPVII9sort6BwellE14 | ecosystem: Environmental > Aquatic > Marine > Unclassified | place: USA... | reverse complement strand
ATCGGTTCCTCCCATTGCTTGCAACTTGCAAGTATACATCAACATCACACTTCAATCCATCATGCCATCATCATCATCAGTACAGAATAGTCATATCAATACAGCTATAACAATAGCTTTATTCATTGCACCCATCATCTACTTATCAAGACAACAGAAACGATTAGCTAAAGACCATCAAACATATAAAGCAGAAAGAGAAGCAGAGGTTGCATTCCTATCAGCACAAAACAGTTCAGCTCATCCACTCCGTCCTCCCCTACCAGATATATTACGAAGAGTATTATCAAGATGTAAATTTGCCTACCTTAGTACAGTAGATGCTGCTTGTAATAGTTCACATTTATCATTAATGAGATTTACATATGTAGCATCCGAAGAGGTAATAATAATGTCCACAAACAGAAAGACGAAGAAGTATGATATGTTAGAAAAACAAAGTGGTGTTGCATTATTGATACATAACTTCCAGGAAGTATCTCCTCCGACATCACCAAAGTTAACTGGGGAATATTCTATTACATTAAATGGTTCTTGCTCAGTAGTAAAGGATGGTAAGTTTGATATAATGGATGTGTGTCTTTTATTATTGTATACTAAATCAGTCTAACTCTATACACCTGATTAAACATATGATATGTATATTACAATAGTTGTCTTGGCCGAGAAATATAGAGATTTGCATTTGTCTAATAATCCCGAGTATCCGCAATTCATTGTAGGTCCCGACATTGCAATGTTAAGGGTTGATGTGCTATCCGCAAGAATTTGCAATATCAATGATGAGGTAATTAAATGGAATGTTGGGTCTGAAGCAACAAAGAAATTAACCTCTCAAGCGTCTCAGCAGTTTTGAGATTTGGCAACTAACACTGAAACATGACACAGAAAGTTGTTAATGAGAAAGATGAGAAAGATCATTATGTGGTAATCCAGTGCAGTGGTGGTATCAACTTTACCCTCTTGTCGACGTGATAATGTACATAATAACAGATAATAACCGAGTTAACGAGAATGCTTATATGAGTATATCAAATGATTGATGGCCCGGCCGCCGCGGTAAGTTCAAGGGGAGGAGAATATATTTAGCATCTCCACGTGTGAGCATTTCCTTCATTCAATTGTTGGTGGTCTTATGATTTATGAGAGTTGCGCAATTGCAATTTGCGTGCAGCCACAAGTTTGCTAAGTATTGTTGTGCTCTTCTTTGCTGTTATTCTCTTACAGCGTCTATTACTATTGAACGCCGGATATCGTATCTCAATTACCATCATGTCATCCGAAGGAAACGCGGTGGCAACACCAGCAGTCGATCTCGCTGCTCTTGCAACAACAATTACAACATTAGGTGAATCAATTAAACAATTAAAATCCTCATCTGAACCTGATAAGGATGCTATATCCTCAGCAGTGGCATCATTATTAGATGCTAAACGTACCTATGCTAAGAATAATGGTGGCGTGGGTGTTGATGGCAAACCATGGGAGGAACCGATGACTAAAAGGTAAGGGTATAATTACTCTCTTTTTTTGATATGTTAATTGATGTACTAAAACTAACACAAACTTACTTGTTACTACATATTAGTCAAAAGAAGAAGGCTGAAAAGGAGAAGAAGGCCAAGGAAGCTGCTGCAAAGGCTGCCGCCGGTGGTGGTGGTGGTGGTGGAGCTGCCGGTGGTCAGAATGAAGGTGAGAATATAAAATTGAATATAACACATGATATGTCTCTCATAATAATATAGCTCACATGCATATGCATATCCATAACTTATAGCCAACGCTGCAAAGAAGGCTGCCAAAAAAGCTGAAGCCAAGGCAAAGAAGATGGCAATGAAGGCTGCTGCTGCTAGTGGTGGTGCTCCAGCCGGCGGTGGAGGTGCTAAGCCTACAACCCAAGCAGCAGCACCTAAAAAGAAGATTATTCCAACTCGTCAACTAACTAAATCGAAACTTAAACCAAATCAACTATCCTTCAATCCAAACGTATCATTATCAAATCGTCCAGTAGTAGCATTAACTACCGCAATCTTAACAAACTCCATTGTTGATTATGAATTAGTTAGTGATCATATGCGAAACGGGTGTGCATTGGGATTACCATCGGGTAATGGTGAGGTTAGTGGTGATTTAGCAATGGCACGTTTTATTGCTAAAACTAATACTGGTGGTATGGCATTATTGGGTGGAAGTAGTGATGAGGAAATTGCAATTATGGATCAATGGGTTGATTACGCATCATCAATAAGTAAATTTGGATTAGCTAGGAGGGCATTGGCAATTCAACGTACACTTGATGCTATACTGGTTACGGGTACCTATGTTTTAGGACATTCCTTAACATTGGCAGATATTGCATTATTTGCTTCATTAGGCTTCCCAACATCAGATGATGCCAAGGCTGAACTTACTAGTATCTTGCCCAGTGGTTGTCCTACATTACGTTGGATGGATATGATTTCGCATCATCCTGCCGTGAGGGAGGCTACTCAGTTGGCTATGGGTGTTGCCAAAAACGAAGAGGTTACACTTGAGAATGGTGCTACTATGGAACCATTGGTTCCAGGAATGGCTTATTTGGAGGGTGCTCTTCCTGGCTGTGTTACTACCCGATTCCCTCCCGAGCCATCGGGTTATTTGCATGTTGGTCATGCCAAGGCGGTATTATTAAACAACTATTATGCTCGTCGATACAATGGACGTTTGATTGTTAGGTTTGATGATACCAATCCTAGTAAGGAGAAGGATGAGTACCAAACAAGCATCATTGAAGATTTGGGAAAGATTGGTGTCAAGCCCGATGTTGTCACCTTCACGTCCGACTACTTTGAAACGATCAAACAGTATGCGCTGTGGATGATTGAGAATGGACTTGCCTTCATGGATGATACTCCTCAAGAACAAATGCAGAAGGAACGTATGGATCGTCAGAACTCCAAGCATCGTGACCAATCTCCTGCCGAGGCTTTAGAGCACTTTAATTTAATGTGTTCTGGCAAGGAAGAGGGGAAGGCTTGGTGTCTTCGAGCCAAGATTGATATGACTTCCGATAATGGTACCATGAGAGATCCAGTGCTGTATCGTCAGAATACTACCCCTCATCATAGGAGTGGTACCAAATACAAGGCATACCCTACATATGATTTGGCATGTCCCATTGTTGATAGTATTGAGGGTGTGACACATGCTCTTCGTACTACCGAGTATGATGACAGGTAAGTGATATTATCACATAGGTCTATGCCTTTACTTTGTACTCATCTCTCTAATTCTCACACTTTGTCTTCTTCTTCTTCTTCTTCTTCTTCTTCTTCTTCCAACAGGAATGCCCAATTCATGTGGGTTCAAAAAGCATTGGGACTTCGTCGTGTCCGTATCCAAACCTTTGCTCGTATGAACTTCATGTATACTGTAATGAGTAAGCGTAAGCTAACATGGTTTGTTGATGAAGGCCGTGTCACGGGCTGGGATGACCCTCGCTTCCCCACTATTCGTGGTGTGAGCCGTCGTGGTATCGACGTTGATGCCTTGAAACGATTCATGTGCTCACAGGGTGCTAGTCGTCGTATCGTTAACATGGAATGGGGCAAGTTCTGGGCTGAGAATAAGAAGGAGATTGATAAACGTGCCAAACGTTTCATGGCCATTGATAAGGCTGATCATGTGGCATTAACAGTCACCAACGCCAGTGATGGGGTTGAGTATCTAAGCACTGACTACTTGCCTAAGGATCCTAGCTTTGGTAAGCGATTGGTTCGTCTTAGCAAGACGGTATTGCTAGAAAAGGTAGATACCGAGGGTATGGAAGTGGGAGAGAACATTGTGTTGACTCGTTGGGGTAAGTTGAAATGTACAATTGTATTCTGTTTGTGGTATCTCCTTGTTCAATCTAACTAATTGTCCTACTCCTAACTCATAATCTTCCAGGCATCGTCCAGCTTACCAAGGTTGAGGGAGGACTTGAGGGAGTATTCGTTCCCGATGGAGATATCAAAGCGGCCAAGCGGAAGATCTCTTGGCTTGCTGACGTTCAAGAGAACATACCTGTTGTTCTCTCTGAGTTTGACAATCTCATCATCAAGGAGAAGCTTGAAGAGGATGATAAATTTGAGGACTTTATCAATCCAGACACTCAAGCCGAGACTGAAGTGATTGGAGATGCCGGTTTGAAAACTTTAAAGGAGAATGATATCATTCAGTTGGAAAGGAGGGGATTCTACAGGGTGGATAGGCCATATGTGAATGAAAGTAAGCCATTAATGTTGTTCATGATTCCTGATGGAAAGAAGAAGGCAATGTCCGGCCTTGATGGTAAGCTTGCTCATCGTTAAGGGGGGTAGTTAGTAGTTGGTAAAGGGAAAGATAGATGCAGTAGCAAATAATGTGTTAAATAGCTACTGCAACTAGACAGTCACTCTCTACATTGATCCGACATAATATAGGATCTTTCCGACAAGGTGAGATAGATCAGGGTATTAGGCCTGCTCATCCTCGTTTTCACTATCTTCTTCATCATCACCTCCTCCTTCTTCATCGTCATTGAAGTCGTCATTATATTTATAATAAATATATAATACCGTTTTTTTCGAAAGTGAAAATCAATAACGATAAATCAATAATGGATAATTAAATGGCAATGGAAACGATAAACATTAGTAATTATAGTTCAGAACGCTCTAGAATAATCGTACGATCACCGCTGCATCTTCTCCTGTTTTGATTGGAGCGAAATTGACGGAGAAATGAAGATTCTTGGTTTTTTCGAATTGATGTGTTGACCTTTGTGTATTAATTGTTGGTGGTGCTTTGTGGACGATGATAACACCCGAGAGCTTCTTTCTTACTCACCTTGCTTGAAACATCACATATCTAACTGCTGCTAACCTTCATTTCTTCTTCGAGTGCCGAATTGATATCATCTAATATCAACTACAGCAAAATCGTAATTCGTAATGATGCAATGATAACAAGTCTTCGAGAGATAGTACAAAATGCAATGAAACGTATAGTATATTACTGTTTGATGCATCACGTTGTTATTCAATAACAGTTGCTACTTACCTTCTTTGTGTTCTTTCCGAGCTTTACTCGACAATCATTCAATCAATCAATCAATCAATGATACAACAATCAAATTATTTAATTGATGTATGGATCGTCTACACGCTGCATAGGAATAACAACCTCCCCTCCTCCACTCACGTGCAGGTTAGGGGTTAGGTTGCCGGCAGGCATCAATTTACAAATAGGCATCACATTGAATATCAAGTTGCAACGAAATATGAAATGAAAAAGAATATCACACATGTCACATGAATTGAATATGAAACATCTGATATGGATATGCAGTAGAATGAATACGAAACACAGTAATGAATATGTAAGCAAACGAAATAAACACACACAAACAAACTACAAGCCAACAGAAAAGAAACACCATGTGAAATGAAACGAAGCAACACATATGAATTGAATGAAACATCTGAAATATGCAACAGAATGAGCACGAAACACAAATCAAACACAAAGTAATGCAGTATACAATAGAATTGAAACACAAATCAATACACAGAGTAATGAAAAGAAACATGAAACACAGTAAATCAATACTCAGAGTAACGAAAAGAATAATGAAACACAGTAAATCAATACGCAGAGTAATGAAAAGAAACACTTTTGACAAGTAAGAAGAAACCAACAAACGAAATGAAATGAATGGCAAAGCAACAATGAAAGACAAATAAGAAATGAAGCAAACAAACACTGGCATGAACAACAATAATGAAGAAGCAACACTGAAATCCAATCATATGAAACCTATATATCTTATACCCTTTAAACATACAAACGGATGAGTCGTCTTTGGCAACCCCTAGGAGTATGCCAATGACGTTTGAGTTCTACAAACAGGAACTTTCACTTAGTAGAAGCCTACCAATCCTCGGATTGGTGCCAGAGTTAGCGGACATAGTCCTTAAATGTCTACGGTGAAGTATACTTGAGGAACTCAGTAGTCTAGATAATATATATCAAAATGCTAGTCGAAAGAAAAGTCAAGCCCACTAGGCTGATTAGTCCCGACTATGATGAAATGGTTGTACATCAATGACATACCGTCTGGAGAGTTACGATGTACGCGCCTGGCGGGGGGTTGGGAGATTTGAGACTGCTCCCCTGTTGCATCTGGCAACGGAGCTCATCTGTGGAGGGTTAATCGCCCTTCATGGAACCCCCCTTATCCTTCTGTCCGATGAAGATACCTTTCCTACTATCCAGCCTGCCTTTCCCCTGCTTGAGCCATGCGTCAGCTGTCAGATGTAAAGAAATAGTGTCCGTCTGGACAAAGTATTTACTCTGGCTTAAGGTTGACAATTGGTAAGAGCTTGCACCTGATATCCCAGATTGGTGTCAGAGCAGGATATCAGGGTTCGGATCGGTGCTAGAGCTAGCGGCTAGTGCCTTAAATAGGAGAACGGGAGGTATTGGAGGATCTTGCTTGTGAATGAAAGCATGGGAGCCTAAATGAGAAAGCCCAAGCCTTTGCTGTGATACTTATTTCTTACTCCCCGGTCATGTCTAGTCAATTCACGGATAACCAATAAGTGATTGACTCTGGGGAGGCCAGCGAGGCCAGCAGTTCTTGGAGATCCCGCCGCCCCCTTCGGGGGCAGGCGGCCATAGGTCGATCCATGAGCTTCTGCGGCGAGTGAGGTGAAGGCACAGTGTGTATTGATCCTTAGAGCGGATCTCCGTTAACCCACTCACAAGACAAAAAATAACATAAAAACTAAAAACTAAAACTAAAAAACTAATAAATATATAATACCGTATTTGATGAAATGTGACTATCCCAAACTAGTTGGGGCCCGTGAAGATACTTGTTGTCATTCCATATCAATACTTTATCCATGTGGCCCAACATATTCAAATGGCGACTAATAAGGTATCGAATGTGATCGATTGTATCAATTGATGTGAATGATACTTCGAAGATAGTTTCCAGCGGTCGACCAAAACGTAATGACTTAAGCTGGCAAGATACATTGTTGAAAGTTTTCACTCGTCTTACTCTATTAAAGCCCTTCTTTGAGTCAAGTGTTAATGCATCTACAAGTGTGTATGATACTGAAGTTTTTGGGAGATCGTCTACCATATCGGAAATATCACCACGATCAACTTTGCGTCTCAGGTATCTGGAAAGCAAAACATCACAAGCACTCTTGATACCTTCGGTAATAGTTTCTACTTCCCATCCCATGAGCTCAATGATTAACAGTACGCGGTATGCCACATCTCCCGCATAGATAATGTCATCTGGGAAGTACAGATCACTTGTCAGTGCAACAAAATAATTCGCATCAAGGTTGGTACGGTGGTGCCTGAAATAATCAACAGACAGCTTACAAATCTTGCTCTTATCCTCATCAGGTAACTTTTGGGTACCTTTGCTGACCCTAACCAAACTTATAATATGTAAAAACATTGCTGGAGTCAACGAATAAAGCAGCCTTGATTCTCGTCTGATGTGAAGTATGTTGGAAGCACAGGCTCTAGCTACTAATGAAAGCATCTCTCTTGTCTCCTCATCTTCAGCTCCTCCAAACTCAGTTAGATACTCTTCCATATGATCAAGTTTGTTCATATCCTTTTCAATGAATGCATATATATCCTCTTTAAGCTTGGCAACAAGGAAGTAATTTGACAAGTATTGTAGGGCACCACGATTGTCTCTATTGATGAGATAAGCACATTCGTGCAGCGGTGTATACATATAATCAAGAAACACATCAAAGTGCTTTGCAATCTCCTCTGGTAGCTCCACCATACTTGTACTATTGGATGATTCATCAAATTGGCCAGATTTGAGTAGAGCTTCAAAGTAGCCGCTTTTCTTCGGTCCGAGTCCTAATGTTGTTTTGTGCACATGATATGTCTTCTTAATGCTCTCTTCGTTGTTGGTAATGGATGATATTTGGATCGTCCAATCACTGAAACTTTCATCCTTATCTAATCTCCACAATAGAAGTTCTTTGCTTTCTTTACTTACAATTGGTTTAGGATGATCCTCGTACCAGAATTCTGTGAAGCGAGCAATATCGTCAGGCGACTGCCGTTCTAGCTTAATATCATCTTCGTCTGAGTCATATTCGAATTCATCATCTGTTGATTCCTCTTCTTCGGGGTAGCTCCAGTCATCTTCATCATCACTATCAATGTCTCTACCTGTATCATCCCCGCCTACACCAAAGTTGTCGGGATTGATACCTTCATTATCACTACTGTCATTATCCAATTCATGTACAAGGCGGTCTATATATGACATGCTTCCGTTGGCATCTACCGATGGCTCTTCTCCATTGTTGTTATCGTTCATCATCGTGTTGTTGCCTTATATAATTTGATAATTGAATAATGTGATTGGGTTCATATAGCTGTGCGGGTCTAAGGTTCATGTAAATCAATCATGGGCGGTCATGGGTTCTAATTTTTGTTCTTAGTTTGATGATACATTATCATGTGTATGGATGGCTAAACAATAGCTTTTAGATGAACTTTCTTGGAACTAACTGTAAAGATGCTTGAGTGTATATCGACGGCCTTATTTTCTTCTGCATGCTCCACCATTGACCTTCTCCCACACTAGATTAAGATTGAGCTTCCCATTCATTAAGCATTGAGCTGGGTATCCTCTAGTCCAACAACATCTGATCTAACATCTCCACTTGCATAACTCCAACTACCATCTTCGGGATTACGTAGAAATCTCGACCTTTCACTAATCACCGTCTCTTGGCCAGCAACCTTGTCATTCTTATCTTCCTTAGCTCTCAACGTTACCTTAAACTCGACATACCCTTCATTTTTATTATCTTCACTCATCTCCTCTTCACCGGCTTGTAACTTGACAAACTCAAAACTATCAAACATCCCACCTTTATCTAAATCTTTAGCCCATGCAACCTTATCCTCACGATAGTCTCGACATATTTCATTTGTTGTGGACAGTACATACTTGATGTTTCTGTAGGAAAATGCAGTATATCTGGATCGTAGTACATCCGTCATCGTTAAACAACTCTTTTCACCGCTATGAAATGGTCCACAACAATCACCATATACTTTGCCAGATCCGCATGCACATGGCTGTTCGTCTAAGTGTGATGGATGTATCATATATGATTGGTATTGAGTTGCAATTTTATAGAGACATAAGATAAGAGCAAAAATAAATTCTCACCTGCATTCTCTGGTAGACGTGATTTGAATGTAGCAAGTACATCCTCTAACTTTGGTGGAGGAGCACCAAATCCTTTGGTAGTTTGAGCTGCTCGTTTTGGTTTCTTCTTACTCTTCTTTGCAAAGAGTGATGTATGTGATAATGATGTTTGATGTGTGTAGGTTGATGATGGTTGATTGTTTGCAAATCCTGTGACAAATCCTACCACCAATGAAGATAGCAGACATATATATGCAACCAATACGAGTATGATATTCTTCCCTTGCAACATGATAGGCGTTTAATAGCGTTTAATAGCAGCAAGAAGAGTCGTCAAAATACGAGCACCCTGAGAGTTTATTTTGCGATTAAACTGCCCGATAGAGCAAACATTGCAGTTAGGTAGGTTGTTGGGATCTAAATAGTGTTATTAGTGTTGTCAATTGCAAGTAATATATTGCAGTTATAAGTATTTAATATTCCGCGTCAATTGGTAGTTGTATTGGAGCTCCGGCGGTAATATATAAACATCACACACGAACAAAAAATATCAACTCTTATCTCCATTTCTACAATACAGAGTTTAGTTGTTGTGATTGATAATATTGGTTTGGTACCATAATAAGCTGACAATAAAGAGCTAAATTACTTGTTCGGGGGTTATATATTATGTCATCGTTACAGCAACCTGCACAAAAGCGTCCGAGATGTGAATCTAACAATGTCAGTAATGCAGAAAATATCTGCAATACATCGAACACAAATAATAATCTACTCTCATTACCAGATGAAGCTCTCAGCAATATTATATCATATAGTATGCCGCGAAAAGAATGTCAGGTATGGGAAGGTATAGGTATACTTAGTCAAACTTGCAAATCCTTTCGACGATTTGCACAAACATATGCACCAACTCGGATAGTATTGAAAGACTTTAAAATTTATTGCCCAATCAGTGGTAGTGATAGATCTGTCGATGCTCGTGTAGGATTTCTGAGTTCCCTTCGTGATTGCAGTTGGAAACGTCAACATTTAAAGGAGTTGCATGTGGATCCTGAGTCTATTCTTCTTCGATGGCGAGTGAAAGCACGAGGAATAATGGAGTGTAATGATATTAGAGTTTTACTTCAAACTCTACTTACGACACAGACATCATTTCCGAAGCTTGAATGGCTTGATATTGAATTACAATCGTCTGAAGTTTTTACTTTTAATTTGATTGATGCGCAGACCTTCCAACGTATGCCAGATGCATTACCATCTCTCCATAAGCTTTGTCTTAGCCAATGTTTCAAAAGTGGAATTAGAGAAATTAGCCCCTGCAGGTTGAAGCGGTTCTTCAATAGTTTGCATACACCTTTGACTTCATTATCACTAAGTGGACCGCATTGGATGACGGATGCTCATATTGAGGCAATCATGCCCATTATTGGGGAGAACTTAGTTCGTCTTGAACTTGTTGACTGTGTTGCTTATGATGGACATACACTTGAAGAGGAAACATTGCTTTCTGATAACAGCCTCATTCCTATTGCTCAACATTGTAAACATCTGAAATCGTTCTCAATGGTCGGTTCAAACATTACGACTGGTGGTCTTGATATGATACTACGGGAAAACACGAGTATTACAACTCTAAATCTATCAGACAGTCATCAACTTAATAGCAGGGCAGTAGATATTATATCTAAATACTTGCCAAGGTTAGAAGTGCTACGAAATTACTGGCCTAACGCGGCAACAGATTGGCTAAGTGACGACAGCTTGATTGCCCTTGTAGATGCACAAGAGAGGGAATCTGGTGGTTCAGGTATCTTTCTAAAACAAATTGGTTTATGGGCGGATGCTGGTGAACAACAGCTTACTATTAGAGGGATAAAGTATGCAATTGAAAAGGGTGTAAAGGAAATTGAGATAAACAAGAAAGATCTCTACAAGTCAATTGTTGACTTGGGCTCTGCTGTTCAGTTTTACCAGGCGCATTATGATCATTATATTGATGGTAGTCTTTATGAACGAGAGCCAGTCCACGCAGACGTGATTTGAAAGTATCAAATACATCCTCTAACTTCGGCGGTGGTGCACCAAATCCCTTGGTAGTTTGAGCAGCTCGTTTTGGTTTCTTCTTATTCTTCTTTGCAAAGAGTGATATATGTTGACGACGTGATATATAAGGATGAGACGATGATGTTTGATGTGTGTAGTGATTGTTTACAAATCCCGGACAAATCCAACTACCAATGAGGATAGCAGGCATATATATGCAACTAATACGAGTATAATCTTCTTCCCCTGCAACATGATAGCGGCGGCGATTAAGAGTAGGAGAGTAAGAGGAGCAAGGCAATGTGGGACTCTCCCTATTTTAGCGATCAAACACCCAAATAACAGATAGCAAATAATTTATTATTTGGTATTGCATCATGTAGAGTTGTGTTGTCAATTGCAAGTAGTATATTGCAGTTTCAAGTGCTTATTATACCACGGTCATTAGTGCTAGTTTTCATCAAGCTCCGGTGTTTATATTATATTTAGTTTAGTAGATACCAAACAAGCAAAATTTGTCACTCACTTAAAATTTGTGTTAACAAAGTTTGGGGGTTTGGTACCGCACTAAGCTGATAATAAAGGACTAGAGTATTCAGTGCATATTATAGATAAATTATGTCTTCATTACAGCAACCTGCACATAAACGATCGAGATGTGAATCTAACGATACCAGTATCAGCGGTTCAGAAATGATTACAAAATCAAACACAGACACAAACATTAACCTTCTCTTGTTACCAGATGAAGCCCTAGACAACATAATATCGTACAGTATGCCACGTAAAGAATGTCAAGTATGGGAATGGATCGGTATGCTTAGTCAAACTTGCAAATCCTTTCGACGATTTGCTAAAACATATGCACCAACTCGAATAGTATTAAAAGACTTTGAAAGGTATTTCCCCATTAATATTAATGATATTGCTGAGAAGTGTGTGGGCACGCTAATTGATAGTGAGTTTTCCGATGTTCGGGTAGCATTTCTTCAATCTCTACATGACTTTAGTTGGAAACGTCAATATTTGAAGGAATTTCATGTTAATCATGAAGCTGTTCTTCGAAAACAAGAGATTGAGGAATCATCATATGAGCGGAGTGTAACGATATTAGAGTTTTACTTCAAAATCTGATCACTACACAAGCATCTTTTCCGAAGCTTGAATGGTTAGATATTGAATTACAATCTGATGACGTTTTTGGGTATGATTTGATCAATGCAGAGACACTTCGACTTATGCCAGATGCACTACCGGCTCTCCATAAGCTTTGTCTATGTAAATGCTTCAAAGAAGGAATTAGAGAAATTAGTCCCCTCCAGTTGAGGCAGTTCTGCGCTAATTTGCAGAAACCATTGACTTCTTTATCAATTTGTGGACCTTTATGGATGACTGATGCTCATATTGAGGCAATCATGCCTATTGTGGGTGAGAACTTAGTTCGTCTTGAGCTCGTGAGCTGTGTGGCTTATGATGAACATACTGATGTGGAAACAAAGCTTTCTTGCAACAGCCTCATTCCTATTGCTCAACATTGTAAACATCTGAAATCGTTCTCAATGGTCGGTTCAAACATTACGACTCGTGGTCTTCAGTTGGTACTTAGTGCTAATACGAGCATTACAACTCTAAATATATCAGATAATAGACGACTTGATACCAGGGCAGTAGATATTATATCCCGTTATTTACCACGGTTAGAAGTGCTACGAAATTACTGGCCTAATAGGGCAATATATTGGCTAAGTGATGATGGCTTGATTGCCCTTATAGATGCACAAGAGAAGGAATCTGGTGGTTCAGGTATCTTTCTAAAACAAATTGGATTGTATAATATAAACATTGGACATGAACTCACTATTAGAGGTATAAAGTATGCAGTTGAGAAGGGTGTAAAGGAAATTGAGATAGAAAAAGGGGGTCTTCACAGTTCCATTGTTGACTTGAGATCTGATGTACAGCTTTATCAGGCGCATTATATCCATTACATTGATGGTAGTCTTTATGAACGAGGACCAGTCACACATTATTAGGTAGACGACTGATAAGATTAGTTGATGAAATTACTTTACTCTTCACACTCTAGACCACCACAGATTAGAACGTATAACAGATAATTGACAAATAACTTAGACAACATCATTTCCTTCCTCTTCTTTCCTTGCTTTGTTTAAATGAGCGTCCATGGCCGCAGCGGTGGCAGATGCATACATATTACGAACACTCTTCTGCATTGCAGTTGGTAAAGCTGACTTCTGACTTTCCCAGATTTTGCCCAGTTCCATAATAGCCTCGGCTCTCTTCTTACGTGTTTCATCAGACGCAGTCTGATCTTTGGTAACCTTCATAACAACCTCCCGGATAGTACCCGTGATATCAATCACGGTCATATTCCACATTACAGTAATCATATGAGGCAGGGGATCCTCTTCGGATGTACCCCGTTGAGCAGTCTGTTGGGCATTCATCGCCTCCTTGGCTGCATCCATTTTCATATCTGCTGCCTTTACCTTGGCACCCATGCCCTCACTCCATGAACCGATAACTTCCGTAGCAACTAGCTTGTACATTGTACCCACAGTATTTAAGATTTGTTCACCATATCGTACTTCTACCAATTCTTTACCCTCTGCTGTCCACTTGGCCTTGGCACCCTCCTTATCTCCATCAACATATGATTGGATTCTACTACGAAGTGAAACCGCAAGGCGAATAACGCGACGTCTTTCCAACTCCATCGTTTGTTGTCTAATGAACTCTGGGGGGTCTTCCGATCCTCCCATCATTGTCTGTGTAACCAATTGTAACCTACCAACAATATCATCGAATCTGTCGTTACCGAATAAGAATGTAAAGATTAAAGAAGGATCGAGTTGTTCCATTGCGGCCTCGGTCTTATCTCCACTCAACCCATCCTTTCCATCCCGATCATATATCTTACGTAACTTTTCATCACCTAACACCTGATATGCTTCGCCAATGGCTAGGGGGATCAGAAGTTAATTCCACACAATGTCACAAGCATATCCAAGATAGAGGAAGGTATGGGGGGTTAGTACTTGTTGGCATTCCCTTGTAAAAGTGCAAAACCATATCATATATGCACAGTCCAACTCAACCACAACCATACCATCACATATACATATCTTGGTTTCACAATCTGAACCCCAAATCAAAGGTTGGTCTGTGACCATAGAGAACAAATAAGTTCTGCTTACCTTGAAACTTAACCTTTGCCTCATCTGATTTGTTTCTGTCTGGATGCCATTTACGAGCTGCTACATAGTATGCCTTCTTAATCTTTGAGGGAGTAGCATCAGTTGAAACTCCTAATACATCATAGTATTCGGTGTCATTAACTTTTCGTCCACCTTCTCCAGTAGCAGCTGGCTTTTCTTCCTCATCTTTAGATTGTTTTAATATATCATCATCATCCTTTGGTAGTTTTGAGATTTCCTCAGCTTCTTCGTCTAATTTATCAACAATCCACTTGTTCTGGAAGATGCGCGTTTCACAATTTATGAAGATGAAGAGAGACAAAAGTAACTCAAGTTAGTGCATACGGCTCGCAAAAAACAATCAAATGAAGATACATAAAGGCCAAATGAAGCACTCAGATCTCAAAGACTTCATATTGAACATATGAATTCATAAGATAAAACAATACTAACGTGGACTTTCCTGTGTGCGATCCCAGCGTTTTCCTTGCGCTTTATTAACTGCATTATCTGCCGCAGACACTCCTAGGCAGCAGCATAAACTTAAACACGCCACAGGTATAAGTGCTAAACAACACTATTATTAATTGATATGTACAGAGAGAGGATATAATGTATTGCAAGAGATGAGAAGGAAGAGAGACATTATATGCACTTTTTTTCAATAAATATAGAGAAACTTACCAAACAGCCGCATAATTGCTCACATATCGTAGGCGGTCGTTGTTTTTCTCCTGGATTGAGTAGAGGATCTTCATTCTCGGGGGTAGATGACGCCATGGTTTTTATACTAAGTAAATCTAGGCCGGTGGTAATAAGATAGTTAATTTCATTTACTTTTTTTACTCACAAAGATGCGGTATCCTTGAGCTAAATTTTATGCCTCCCCAAAACACTCTCCCCCTATCTTGCATTTGCAGCGGCGGCTGGCAGTCATTGCTTCTTCATTAAAATACCATGAGTAGTAATAATAATAGACATATAGATTACGGTGGTATAAGTCATGTAGAAGTGAAATCTGATACACAAGAGGATACCCAACCTCGTTCCGGTCGGCGGGAGAAGAGAACAAGACAAATAACTCCTAAATCAACTAATATAAGCCATGGTTTTGATGAGGAGATGGGTGTACCCCTAACAATTAAATTAGATGGTAATATAGTTGATAAATCAAAAGCTTGGGACAGACCAAGTGCAGAAGAAGTAGTAAAGAAACGAGCGTCCCTAGATCTCAATGACGATTGTGGAAGAGAACATGGGATTAGTAGTCCTACATTGAATGGGGGGAGAGACAAAAGCAGGACAAGTAGTTGGGGGTCATACCAAATGAGAAGATCAGTAGCATCAATACGAAATGGTGATGATTTACATTCAATAGCTGAGTCTGTATTCAGTGATATCAGAAGTGAGGGTACCGAGACAAGATTGTCAATCTCCAAGGAAGCGGAGGAATATAGAAGTCATTCAGCATTGCAACGTGCCTTCCCCGAACGATCATTTGCACTGATAGTTACGTTAGTATTTGAATTGCCAACATTATTTTTGATTAGTGGTGGTAGTGATAGATTATGTGGTTTGATTGGACGGAGGAAGTATACAACTTTAATTTCTTTACTGCCATTGATTTCGGCAATAGCAGGCAATGTGGGATTACAGGCGTCAACCTTGACCACACGTGCTATAAGTCATTCACAAGTTCGAATAGATAACTATATGACATGGTTGGGGAAAGAGATTATAGCGGCTTTATATCTTGGGGTAGCAATAGGGACTGTGCTAGCTTCCATGAGCTTTTACATGACATATTCCTTCCCCTTCGCCTTGTCAATCTTTGTTGCTCAGTTCATTGGTATAATTACTGCCGGCTGCACTGGAACTCTGGCACCATTGCTTTTCACATTTATATTCCAACGGGATAGTGGTAAGTCTTTATTCGGTGTCTTATGCTGCCGATGTTCTCCTGATCATTCATACTGATTTTTTGTTCATATCTTATACACATAATTGCAATTCGTAGGCAAATGGGGAGGCCCATTGGAGACGGCAGTGCAGGATGTTGTTGGAAGCTTTGCTATGATTGTCGTGACATATAGAATCATGCTTTTGTTCGGTCCGTTTGAGCTGGATCCCAATGATATGTGCTAGCGCAACTTCAGTAGTACATCATTTGGGGAGAGCAGGGGTAGACCATAACCTTAAAGACACATACATGCATCATATGTACATACTTCACAATTGGTTTTACTTTTTATTCTCATTCATTCTTCAAACAGCACACAGACAAGATTATAGGTAGGTAGCAAGTATAAGACAGGCTCAAATTCATCAATCAATCAATCAAACTTAGAAGCCAAAATCGCCATCATCAAAACCATAATCATCATCATCTCCACCACCCTCATCACTATCACTATCATCACCATCAGCATCCGCCGCGGCAGCTTCCTCATATTCATTCAATTGAACAAAATCAACCTTCCAACGCAAGATACCACCAATACCACCAAACCCTTTAACAAACTGCGTACCCTCACCACTCCTATCAGTAACAAATTCCAAATTACATCCATAATTCTTATAATTATTAGCAATCCATTCAGTCATTGCCTCCTTTTCAATAACTTCTAACTCAACACCACTTTCTGGATCATGGAAGAAACTTTCATTCTTTTCCTGTTCGGGGTTTAAATAGACGACGAGTTCCTTAGACGTGGACGTGTTACGTAAGACATAACGATTCATTTCAAGATTTTCCCAAATGATTAAATGTTCAATTGCACCCAAGTCTAATGCCGTTAATGTATCCTCGACCATGAAACAATACTTCCCTGTATCCTGTGAGATTTCATCCATATACTTTTGTAATAATTTCTTCTCCTTCATTAACTTCACTTCACCTAATGTATCTGCTGAGTATTCAATTGCCTGATTGAATCCCTGTAATCCACCATAACTCACGTCTACCATTTTAATAACAATTTTAGATAAACGTAAATCGAACAGATCGGACCGCATCAATTCTGATTTAAAGTCGGCAGAACCTGCCAATATTAATCCCTGGATGTTTGGTTTCTGTCCGTCCGGTACGAAGAGCTGTGTTGCCATTTCGGCAACCTTACGTACATAATTATGTCGCTTCTCAAGACGTAACCGTGCAAAACGTAATGCAGATTGACCACCCCTACCGTGCTTCTTTGGCAAATCCACCGAAAACTTATGTAACACCTCACGAGCACTACCCTGCACAGTCCCATACAAGCTACCATTACCATCCATAACAATGAAACCAAATGCCTCATCATCCATTAGTAATTCATTTAAATCTTCTGTATGGAATTTGTTATCACATAAGTATAACGATGTGTTGATTGGTTTGAATGGTTCAAAATCAATATTCACTTTCTTTTCCTTGCCTTCGTCGGTGATTACTGTACCGCAATACATAACTAATCCATTTTTAGGACATTTGTTATATAATTTTAATCGTTGTTCGGTGGAGGTAATAGCACCCAAAACAGATAGACGATTGACACGTGATTTAATGTTGGAGGCTGTGCCATATTCGTCACGTAACATTTTAGCAATTTGGGATATTTGTGTGCCCGGGGGGATGATTAGTGATATCATGGACGTGCCGTTACCTTTTGCTGCTTGTAGATTCTTAATTAGTTTCTTGACCTTGAAGATCTCGATTTGAGTCTCCTCTTGTTCTTCTTGGGATGGCATGGTTGTGGTATATTGTTATATATGTGCACAAATGTGTTCAATTTGTTGCAATGATATTATTGATGGCCTATTTTTTATAGCTCTGCGCTGGCTTCACTGCTATAAATTTACAGGATATAACTATACTATACTAACGATACGATACTACTTATTTGGGATTGGAGCCGCTTCCTATCGTATGAGAGCAATGACAACACGTACTACTACAGATCATCAAAATTGGTGGAGGCGAGCTAGGGTGGGGCGCCCGGGAGAAAAATAGGATACCCCCAAACGGTATCCTAATCCAACTCTCTTTGATACAATACTTCTTCTCGTCTCAGTGCTGCAATATTATCAGCATTGGACGGCATATCTATCTCCCATCTAAAAGCGCAATAATATATCCAGGTTATTGTATTGATTAGGATCATATCTAGAATGAATACATACTGCTTGGAGTATCTGCTATCGTAACCAACTACACAAATTTGAATTGGAGTTGAGAGTTGCAAGTTGCAATTGGTAATTGGTTTATACACTCCCTCCTCACTCCCTCCCTCTACCATCCGAGCAGTACATATTGTCTTGGGCTATTGATTATTATACATAACTTATATATCGAGTGCATTACTGATACCGCCGCCGCCGCCATGAGAAGATTAAGAAAACCGCCTTATATTTTGGTACTTGTTGTCATTTGCAACTTCATATTATGTTGCAATGCATCAGCAAGAACTACATGGTGTGAAAGAATAGAAGATCTTGATAATACTTTGTGTAGATTTGAAGATTTGAGTGATAGCGTATTGATAGATATCTGTGAGAGGATTGACTTCCACCATAAACCTAACCCTACCCGAGATCAAATCGTTCGAATTGCAAGAACTTTTTGCTTTCCATTTAAGGAAGCTCAAGATAATATCCATGATGAGATGCTCAGACTAGGTATGCAGACAGTGCTTTTGAATGAGTTGATAGTTGCTCAAGCATATGTTCCGTCTATAAAGTGCAATAAAGCTGAGGATATCAAGCTTCCAATATGTACGTATGAAGATTTAAAGGACGAAGTATTGATTGATATATGCAAGAAGATTGGATATCAACATAAACCTAACCCTACACGGGAACAATTAGTTCTAACTGCACCAATGTGTCGTGTCTGGACAAAAAGCTTGGATAAATCTGATGATGTAGCTATAACAAAATTTCTGATAGCAGATATTGTTGATGAATTTTTTGAGGGTCATGAACAACTTCAGCTTTTATACAAAAGTCATATAGATATGTTGAAAGATGCTTCATATATTGCTATGTCTAGAAATGATAGGGTTAATTACATATTATCAAAACATAATGTCAATGGGGAAGAGAAATCTATGCGGACATTGCTTCGTGAGAAACTAGAAGAGGAGGATTTGCATCTTACCCTTGGTATAGATACAAAGGTAAAGGAGCAATGGATAGAACGTTACGTACCATCACGCAGAGAGATTGCTAAGCTACCTGATTGGTATTCATACAAACCCGTCATCAAAGGAGAAGCAATAAAGATTAAGATATTCCGAAAAGATGGAGATGCTGTTACCTCTCAATGGTCAAAAGAAAGTCAAACATGGTCCAACCCTAGACCAATTACCTTATTATCCGAATCAAATTATAATAATAAGTTATTTGTAGACTTGATGAGAAAGTCGATGCAATATGAGCATGTCGTGTTATTTCAAGGTAATTCCGATGGAGGGGAGTACGGAAGACTATTGACTAAACAAACCTTGGTCATTGGATTTAATCACGGAGATGACCAACTTGATACGGCTATTAGAGTGCTTGATGAATACAAATTGCGTGATGATAATTTGAGTAAGAGAGAGTTGATAATGGAGTATGAGCGTAATAATGAGTTGAGTAAGGAAGAGTTGATGATATGGTATACAAGTGGTGATGATGAAAGAAAATCAGATATACATCTAATGAGTGTTACTGAATTTCTTCGAAAATATGTATCAGATATTCCTAAACAAAGAGTGGACGAAAAGTTTAGGGTTACTTTTGTCTTGGTATGTATATTGCTAAGCATGTATGTGGTGTACTCGTTGCTGGTACCAAAACGTAAGAAAAGGAAGAAAGCAATGAAGCTTAATCCAAAGAAGATTTCTCTATTATGTCGTCATCAACCAGTGATGAAAAAGACAATATATGTCAAGTCCCTCGCCACAAAGAGGCTTAATCAGGGGAAGAGGCTAAATGGAATTATGACTAGATCAAGAGCTCAAGATATACAAATCGAAAGGAAGACAGGTCAGCCCACAGTCATGTACAAGATCAAGGCCTCCAATGGAGAGGTATATGTACCTGTGCATATAAAAGGGAGTGAAGAAGCTGTAGAGAAGGCAGTTGTATTGATTCAAGAAGCTGTTGGTACAGAGAATGTGGATGAGGAGATTGAACTGCCTCCCACTAATCCCAAGCAATCATCCACTTCTCCTAAGCCGAAGTCAAGCAAGATATCATCATCGGCTCCACTAAGGATACCCAAGAAAAAGAAGTCAACTAGTAGTTCATTTACTTCTACCATATGGTTATCGGTTTGTGCAAGTTGTCAATCCTTGATGACGATGACTGTCAACACATGTAAAACTGCAACAAGTAGTATCAGAAATTTGTTCAATGTTGCACTCGATTGGGCATTCGATGATTTCATGTACTGGGCATTAGCAACTCCAGCGCTAACAGTATTTATACACTTCCTTCCAGGGATTTTCGATCCCAAATGGAAGGATTATGCTCTAGGGCTCGGTTCCTATGCATTCGTTTATATCGTACATCACATGCTTCAGCCCAAACTCATATTGGTATCCGTGTTCATATTGGTAGTAATCCCCGGTTGTATTATCTCATATCACAAAATGCTGCTTAGCTGTTGTTATTACGTACAGCAGAAGGCTGCTCAGTTTGCGAGGCTATATTCAGAACCAAATATCATACCCAACTACACAATTTTTACCTCCAACACGGATCAATCTAAAACAGAAGATGCATACTGGATAATTTTGTTCTTGGTATTTGCCATGTTTGGCTGGATTTGTGCCCTATCATATGAGTATGCCTCATGCCTGAAGACTAAGAAAACTATTTATGTCAAATCTACGAAAGCAAAGGAACTCAAGGTTCAACAACAAAAAAAGATGCAGGAGATCGTAAACAAATCAGATTTAGATCAAGCACTGATCGATTCGACAGCCGTTGTTGATAACTATGTACCTATACACATGTCAGGAAGTAAACGGAGTGTATGGAAGGCAATTGAACTCATAAAAGAAGCTGTTGGCACAGAGCATGTTAGTACAACTTTGCCATCCAATACCGTGTCGATTCAAGAATCATCATCTAAAGATAATGGCTCTGAAGCCCGGCCAAAGAATCAACAGGAGCCAAGTACCGCAGAGTCTTCAGTGCAACCTGAGACAACCAACAATGATGGCAATAATCTGGCTAAAGAAGCATCCACTACCACCAAATCACCTCCTACCACACTGCAGGTGAAAGAAGAAGAGGAAGAGGTACCTTCTGAGATTGGTATTGATTCATGCCAAGGCATGACTCGTGAAACAATCACCGAGGCTTCTATATCAAGTCTCAACGATAGAAGTAATACATCAAAAGCATATTCTAACTTTACAACATTGAATGAGAACGACCCATTGCTCATTTTCTTGCGGTCACAAGCGTCTTGTATCAAGGGTAGCGTGGATGAATTCTATACTTGGCTCGTCAAGTCTGAGGATATAGACTCGATGTTAGCCTTAAAAGAAGCGGTAAACGAGGATGACTATCTCAATGATATGAAGGTTGGTGATGGAGGAGGCTCTGGAATTAAGGGATTCAAGCGTAAGGCATTCCTTCGTGCTATATCAGAATACTTTAATGACGATTCAGATACCAAGTCAACTGCCGAGGAACATCAAAGTTTACCACAGTGTCAAAAGAAGAACCTATCTGAGACGTTGGATCCGCCCGAGGAGCTAGTATGTCCAATTAGTCTTAATCTCATGACTGAAGACCCAGTCGTTGCTTCGGATGGCATCACGTATGAACGTGCATCTATCGAAGACTGGTTTGAGAAGAGTAAGGCAAAGATTAGTGAAGCCGAGAAGAATCTTAAACACAATCCTCATTCCGAGGTCGATCAGAGGATTGTTGAAAATGGCATTTGCTCACCAGTATACGGCAGCAAGTTGGAGAATTCAGCTTTGGTTCCTAACACAGTCGTTAGGAACATGGCCCGTTCATTTAAAGTGACAACAAAATAAGGTTATAAAGATACTTCTTTGAGGCTTGAGATACCGAGGCAGATGTAATACTTCTGAGGTTGAGTAGGAGTAGATATTATTACATATATTTAAATCAATGTTCATCTTATATCTTTTTACGCTATTGAAGAGCCTTCCTGTGAAACCAAAACAATGTCAGCTCAAAAGTATCCTCACTACTCAACTTAGGTATCCAATTCTCTCTCAAGAATCCCCTCCCCTCTGTACAATACTGACAAACACAAGCGATTTCCATGCAAATGGGCAAAGGTTTTAGTTGATAAGTAAGTACGTATCAGCAGCTATTGCAGGATGATCATTACTACCAGTTCCAACATCCCGAGCATTTGACCAAGTCCAATCTGATTCCGATGCAAAGATCTTATCAAGACCTGCATATCCTCCAGTACTTCCATTAGCCATATGAACCAGTTCAAGTCCTCCTGCTGCAAGGTTGTCTTCAAAGGAGCCATTGTTAGCCCCAGCCGATGCAAAAGGATTGCAGTCCCCAGTGACTAGCGTAGGTCCTGAACCAAGCTCATTCCTCTTATCAAGTAGCATCTTCGCAATGATCGAATGAGTATTTGGATCCGAGGCTTGATTATGTCGATGAGGAAGATGTGTATTGAAGAACAAAAACTCGTTGCCAGTTGAGATGAAACGAAACTTTGCCCATGAGATGGTACGTTGTGCATAGTCCTAAAAGTAAACAAGGCACGGCGGAATAGATTAGACACAAGAAATGTGATCATAAGATAAAGATATTCATATACTGAACTTACATCTCGAGGAATATTGAAGATTCCACTGTTAACCTCTTGAAGAAAAGACGAGTTGTACAAAATCGTATTACCATTGCTACTTGCAGAAGTACCAAGGGGGTGTATCCAGACTTTTTGGCAATGCTTCTTGCATTTTGACATTCTTGCAATCCAACTATATCAGCATTTACAGACTTGATATGGTTTGCAAAGTTGTCGATCCTTCCGTCCCAGTAACCAGTGTATTCAGTGTTATAACTCATCACTTTTACTGAGTCAACTTGAATTGGAGAAGATACTGAAGGAGGGCGAGTGGGTGCTGGAGGGAACGATCCACAATGCTCAGAGTGACATAATCCACAAATGGAAGGATATTCGTCAGCAACTAGCTTGCATGCTTGTGATTCCGTGTATCCATAGTTGTCCATGACCCACAGTATACGATCTCCACAAGTATGGCCATCAGCAAGGGAATTGAATATATGTGAATTGAATAGATTTTAATACATGTATTTGATATATTTAGCCTACAAACTTTGTCTCAAATACAACAGCAAATGATCCTGTGGCATCTCCCATGCCTGCATGCTTAAAGGTACCATCTGTCATTCCAGATGTCTTCTTGTTCATGCATACCACCGATCCATGTCGTAGCATGTGCTTGACTTGTCCATCTCCACACTTCAACCAGAACTCCTTTCCTAGGCACCCCAGCGACATAATCCATCTATGTGTCCCTCTAATACCCTTATCTCTATGCCAATCATGCTTACCACTCCATAGATATTGAACAACCCAACAGTTTGTAATCTCATGTCCGGCCTTGCCAAGTGCTTCAAAGTATGCTCTAAAATCAAAAGTTTTCATTTCAAACAATTTGTTCATTGTATATACATGATCATATCCACTTGTTAGTCTATCACCGGCTGGAAAGTGACGAGCAAACAATCCTCTATAATCGGCAAGGTATTTCAATTCTCTACATACATCATCAGGACTGCCGATTTTACTACGAGGTATCATTCTCAATACAAACTCATAATCACGAAGCATCTTCATATACAACTTCATTCCTCTACCACCTTCAGGTCCATAGAAGAATACTTCTATATTAGGAATATATCGGCTGTTGCCTTTGATTCGTCGTTTCTTTTTCTTTTGCTAATGATGAGATGGTATTGTATAGAGAATATAACCTTGTTAGATTCGTCACCTCTTAATGTAATGAATTATACAAACATTTACTTACCTTCCCATTACTTACGGCGTCGTTGTTTTCTTTATTGTTACTTGATTTAGTCGAGCATCGTGCTAATGTTGTAATCATCGTCGACTGATCATTCGTCGTCATTGGTAGTAAACTATTATCAGAGGACGATCCTGCTGACGATTGTTGACTTAACAATGAATTATTATTATTATCATTCATATTAGAATCGAATGCTGTTGACGATGTACTAGAGGATAGAGTCGAGGAGTCAGTCATGTTGGTTGATAAGTCGATGTTGTTGTTATTATTATTCGTTCTGACGGTGCCTTCTTGTTGGATAATAATGTTATTACTCGTCGGCTGTGACACGGCCGACCATTCCATATCGTTATTAGACGACATTGTGTTGTTTGTACTAATCGTTGGTTGTTCAGTTGATCAATAATGAGGAGGAGGAGCTTAGTCGAGTATCGAGTCGAGGAGTTGTTGCTCGTTCTTTTTTTGTGTGAAAAAAAGATACCGCCTGCAGTGCATGCGGTACAAACAAAACAAAAGGAAGTGCACTTCCTCTATATATCTCTAACTCAATCTTCATAGTATATATGCGATTAGCCGCAGATAAACATTATTATTATCTACTACTATTATCAATAATGTCCAAACTAATACCAGACAAGCGTAATTTGTTAGCAAATTCTTTAGTAGGGTAGACTAGAGACATTTCTGCCCAATACTATTCTTATAAAGTTATAAAGGTATATTTTTTCTCTCAATCCCATACTCCACACTCCCCCTTCATGATATTACAATGAATGATGCTTGGATATTCGATTTGTTTGTCACTTTCCAGCATGAACCAAGATCAATACACATACATTGAGAACTTTTGTCATTACTCTTTGTAGTATACAATTGTTTCCGAACGAATGGCTCATTAAGGACTCCCTTATCATATTCCTCATATAGAACATCTCCTTCCAATAAGACAAGTGTGGTCAATGATGTTGTTGGTTTATCTTCACGGTGATATTGATTGCGTTTTTCCAATACAATAGTACGTCTGTCATGATACTCGCGGGTATCATTCGCCACAACAGTGGCAACCACTTCATCATCATCATCCGCCTCGAGATCTTCAGCATCCGCCTCGAGATCTTCAGCATCCGCCTCGAGATCTGATTCTCCCCAGTACATGATGAACAGCCACACATGCCAGTGGAAGTGGTTGGATATGTTGTGGGTAACTTGGGAGAAGACATTGTAACAGGCCTAAGAGATGGTCGAGTTGAAGGGGTTAGACCGTCACTTCCAAAGAATATACCTGTACAAACATCCCATGAGCAGCCATTACACGTTGTGGTAGTGCTAGTAGTTGTCTCAGGCTCGATTAGGGAAGGAGGAGCTCCGCATGATGCAGAATCACAAAGACATGTATCAGCTGTTGTATATTTAGAAATCGTGTAGGGGTAAGAGCACATGAGCAAGAACATGATCATCAAACCATCTACAAACATTCTTCAACTTACGAAACTCCGATGAAACAATGGCACAAGCTTCACTCTCGTCATAACCTCGACTGACACTCTGCAACCATTTGATACGATCCCCACAAGTATACGTACCATCACTATCCGTAGCTAAAGTATTCCATACATCTTCCGTACAACAATCCACACCACAGTGTGTAGTCTCAAGAGGTGTGGGCGTAGGTGATGTACACTTCGAAGGATCACATACAGGTCCACAAGGACCATCAATGAACTCATCACTAACCTTGGCACATGCATCTATTTCCGAATAGCCCATGGTCTGAAGCCAGATGATACGGTCTCCACAAGTATACGAACCGTCTGAATCTGTGGCATATGAATTCCAAACTTCTTCTGTGCATGATTCACATCCACAATGTTCAGCTAGAGCATTAGTATCCGATTTGCCAACTACCAAAAGAAGGGTTGTGATGAACGAGTTTGTACAAAGATTCATATCGATGTTGATGATTTGATCCAATGCAGATTAATTATGAGATAACCACACATAATCGTAAATATGATCTGATGCAAATAAGTCTGTGCAAATAAGTCAAAACAATATACTCCACACATACACGATCATTTTATCAACTTCCACGGCACTAAGGGCTTGCAAATAATGAATCCATCGAGACAGTATACTCCGTGGACATAGTAATCTTAGGTACGATCACTACCATGTGTAAGAAATAACAATAATTATCATTGTTCCAATGTAATCCAATAAACACACTTTACTACCGGGGTCACACGACCCTCCCAATAATAGCACCTAGCATTACTTTGAACTGCTGCTGTTATAGTAATCGATGCATTGCATTATTCTGCCATTGTTTGTAAAGTATAATAATACATCATATTGTAACTCACAAAAATTTTGTCACAAGATGTGTTCAATAATTTTGAATGCCCCTATTTTTTATAGCTCTGCGCCGACTTTAATGCTATAACTTTATAACAGGGGTATTATAATATACTAAAGATACGATAGTAAAAGAGAGATTAGAGCCGCTCTTTGCAATAGCAATAGGATAATTAAATATGGTATGTTGTTTGGAGGAAGGGATAAGGGAGTACATTAAGGGGTATCCTTAGCTATTAGCTAATCAGTACGTACTTAAGATTTGGCCTCTCCGGTCTCCGTCCTCCGTGTTGATTAATGTTGTTGTAAAAGGTTGGTAGTGGCATGATATCTTGCGCTATGATATTCATATTGATTAATAGACGACTTATGTAGTGCCTGAAACCGCCGCCGATTGATACCGCCGCCATGAGACTAATAAGGAAACAATCTCATATCGTTTTGGCCCTTATTGTAATGTGCCACAACAATTTTATATGTTGCAATGCTTCAAAATCCCTTCTATCCAGTATATCCTCATACTTTAATACCAATCAGAACGACAGCAGTAATAATATAAAAATCAATTATAGCAGCATAACATCAGATGATGAACTACTTCAACTATTGTTTCATGATTATCATAATATTAACGGCTCTGTACTTGCTCGGATTAGTATTTTACTATCAAAGCATGGTATTAAGGATCTTAAGAAAAGAGCAACTATGCGACGATTACTATTGGAGAAACTTGGAAAAGATGAATCAAAGTTGATGAAAGAAGAGACTGATGCTATCAGAGATGCTGCTTTCAGAGATGCTGCTAAAAAACACCTGCCTACTCGTGAAGAAATTGCCAAGCTACCCAAATGGAAAGAAAGAGAGAACGTTGTTGGTTCAGAGCATGGATATGTGCGGCATTTTCAAGATCATGAAGGGAAATTGTTGATTGCAAAATGGGATGCCACAAGTGAATCATGGAACTCAGACATAAAAAAAATATTACAAGATAATTTTCAAGGTGTATTCGGAAAGAGTGAACGGGGGCAATCATCTCCCGTTGATACAATATTGGAACAAACGACAAGTAATGGGCCAACACTGGAAGAGATTGTCAAGCTACCCAAATGGAGTTCGAACAATCAATTTACGGGGATAGAAGGGCAGATAAAGATATTCCAGATGGATGGGCAGCCTGTTATCTCTAGTTGGAATGTTGAAAATGAGACATGGTCAAAGTTTGAAGAGATCACTAAATCGCATTACAACAATGGTTACAAGGGATTTAAGATGGATGACTTGATAAGAAAATCGATTCAGTATGATCATGCCTTGGCTATTGGAATCGGTCATTCGAAAAGCACGGCGGAAAATCTACTAATTGGGTATAATGATGGTGACCACCCACTTGTAACAGCTCAAACTGTTGCCAATGAGTATAAGCTGGAAAAGAGTCATATGGTAGTACTTGCTGATAGTATACAGCGATATACTGGGGCGAGTCCTCCATTGTCATATATTATTTCTGGTGCTGGGAGTAAGCATATCAACGGGAGGTATAACTTAAATATACGTGAAAATGGAGAGCTATGGTACCGCAAACAGATACCTACAACCGAATATGATCCTGAATGGGACGAGAAGAAACAATTGGTATTGCTCAGGTGTATAATGTCATCTACCTGCTCTGCTCAATCCAATTCAGCATCATCTGGTACAAAGGAATGGTTTATTTCTGAGACTGATATAAATCAGCCTTGTACGGAGAATGATGTTGACTACTACAATAACCTTTCCCAGGGAAAGCTTCCACAAACTTCTGCCTGGACTATTTGCAAGCACTGTATCGGAAGATACCCTCTGCCTAAGTTTGTGACTGGAGTACCCCTTGATGAACAGTCAAGGATGGAGAAGGGGAGAAATCGACCAACACCTGAAGAGATCTCCAAGCTACCCAAATGGAAAAACAAATACATACAAGTTACAAATAGCCTAGTTGGCTTAGGAAAGAGGCAGGTGAAGTTGTTTCAAAGGGGTGGGAAGGTTGTTAAAGCTGTATGGCGAGCCAGTACTCAAACATGGTCTGAATTTGCAGAAATTACCGAGTTTCATTATAAGAACGGTTTGGATGGATGGGATGTACTTGACTTGATGAGAAAATCAATACAATATGAGCACGCCTTAACATATCGCTCCGAGGAGGAGAACGTAATAATTGGATACAACTATGGTGATGATCCATTCGTTACAGCTCGGCGTGTTATTGATGAATATAAGTTGGATAGTGGTCATATGTTCTTCCACGCGTGGAATAATAAGTATCGTATTGCCGATTTCATTCGAGAAGCTGAAGAAGTTATTAAAACGGGCGTTTCTCAAACAAAAATGAGCCAGCCCAATCCAGAAGCGTTCTGGATTTCTTTGATCTTGGTAATTGCCATCGGCTTTATTTATTTGTATGAGTATGGCAAGGGATCTCCAAAGAAGGCCAGTCCAATCATAAATAAGATGATTCTTGTCAAGTTGTCTGCCACAAATAGGCTAAAAAGAAATCAAGGGAGAAAGCTTAAGGGATTGATAAACAAGTCAGGCGTCGAGGATATACAAATCGGAAAGAAGACAGATCAACTGTCGGTTATGAACAAGATCGAGGCTTCCAGTGGGGTGAGATATGTACCTGTGCATGTAAAAGGGAGTGAAGAAGCTGTACAAAAGGCAGTTGTGTTGATTCAACAAGCAATCGATAAAGAGAATGTAGACGAGGATATCAAGTTGCCTTCCATTGATACCAAACAAGCAGCAACATCTACCAGCAATCAATCCTTGACAACGACTGCAATCAACACATATAAAAAAGCAACAAATTACATCGGAAAAGGTACGGTCATTGCAGTTGCAGTACTATACTCAGTATGGTTGATGATACTATTGCTGCAATATCAGGATTGTTCTACAGACAAATACTGTCAACCGTCGTTTAAGGCAGCGTTTGTTGGGTTAGTGTTAGGGTTCTTGATTTGCAGCGCAGTTGTTTTGGTATTACGGATCATAGCATATGGCCTTTCTTTGATTAATAAATACACGGGAATATCAAAATACGATTTCATCATCGTATTTGGAAGTCTATGCTTTGTTGTCATGTTTGGGATTATATTTGGCGTTAACGGTCACTCTGAGTTTGTGGCTTACATATTCTTTTTGGGTGCGATAATTCTACTATTGTGGATTCTATTCGACCTCTACCAGACAATGAAGATAAAACAGACGTTCTATGTTGAATCTACGAAAGCAAAGGAACTCACGAAGATGAAGGAGATTCGAATCAAATCAAGTATAGATATGCAACTTTATCTAAAAATCCAGCCGGCAGTCGCCGGTGATAGTTACAGAACAATGCACATGTCAGGAAGTAGGCGAAATGTACGGGAAGCAATTGGAATCATACAAGAAGCTGTTGGCAAAGAGAATGTTAGTACTACCAAGCCATCCAGTACCATGTCGCTTCAAGAATCAGCGTCGTCTAAAGTGAATAGCTCTGAAGCTCAACCAATTCAAGAGGAATCAACTCGTGAGACTAACAACAACAAACTAGCTAAAGAAACAGCCTCGTCTATAGGTAATGTACCTGTCTCTGAACCTCAGCCGAATCAAAAAGAGACTACTACAGAGTCTCCAGTACAATGTGAAACAAAAAACTATAATGATAATGGCTTGACTAAAGAAGCAACCACTACCAAATCACCACCTGCCAGGGTAGTGCCGGAAGAAGATGTTCCATCAGAGATCGGGATAGGCTCAACTCAAGGAATGACCCGTGATACAATCACTGAGGCTTCTATGTCAAGTCTTAACGACAGAAGTAACATATCCAAGTCATACTCCAACTTTACATTGAATGAGGACGACCCTCTCCTCATCTTCTTAAGGTCACAAGCGTCTTGTATCAAGGGTAGCGTGGATGAATTCTATACTTGGCTCGTCAAGTCTGAGGATATAGATTCAATGTTGGCCTTAAAGGAGGCCGTGAATGAGGATGACTATCTCAATGATATGAAGGTCGGTGATGGAGGATCTGGAATTAAAGGATTCAAGCGTAAGGCATTCCTCCGTGCTATATCAGAATACTTTAAATCAGATGCCAAGCCTATCGCCGAGGTTCATCACAGCTTGCCTCAGTGTCAAAAGAAGAATCTATCCGATACCGAGGATCCTCCTGAGGAGCTCGTATGTCCAATTAGTCTTAATCTTATGACGAATGATCCAGTAGTTGCGGCCGATGGTATCACATATGAACGTGCATCTATTGAAGATTGGTTTGAGAAGAGCAAGGCAAAGATTAGTGATGCTCAAGAGAATCTTAAAAACAAACCTCACTCCGAGGCTGATCAGAGGGTTGTAGACACGGGCATTTGTTCACCAGTATATGGTAGTAAGTTGGAGAATCTGACATTGGTTTCAATTACTGTCGTCAGGAATATGGCAAGAGCATACAAAGAGAAGAGAGAAGCTGGTTCATAGTGATAGAAGATAGATATTATTATAATATATAAATCAATATTCATCTCTAATTCTTATCTAATTTACTCTGGTAACTACTACTCATCTCATTCGAATTCTCATTATCTACAACAAGTCGTCGGATCAATAGCACCTCCTTATAAGACACGAAAGTGTTTTGACATTGATCCTACTCCTTCTTCCTCTTCAATATCTTTACCAGTCACTGGGGCAAACTTGGGGAATACACGCTTGTACAATGGCAGGCAAACGGTATCATGTTGCTTAATGGGTGCATTAAAAAGACACTTCATAACACCATGATCACCCACACTTTGGATGATGTTACCCTGAAGTCCATGCTTTGTTGTAATACCTGCGGGCATGAACCACTACAGAAAGGAGCGGCGAAAGATATCAGTGAGATTTGAACATTGGTTAAAACACTACATAAGATACCTCAAGTCTTCTTCTTACCTTGACATCCTCGGGATTGTAAAACATATACTTCACAGTAGCATGACGCTTATGTACTCTAGTGGGATATCCCGTCAATATAATCCTCTTCAATACAATCCTATCAGCATCAGCACCCAGCATTGACCCGTGAGCTAAAAACTCACGCTTCTTGAAACTGCCGCTACCAATATCGCCTGTTCTACTACCCTCGTTGGCCTCACGAAACATCAACACAGGACAGGGTGCATACGTGACAGGTCCAAAGACACTAGCCGCAAAGTATGTACCACCTCCACCTTCGGGCATGTACCGCTCGAACTTATGCTTGTCTGAATTTAAATTATGTTGACTAAACACTGGACGTGATTGCCATGTACGCCATCCACATCGGAAGGTCAATACATCCTTGGACTTGATGGGGATTTCAGTATCATGTTCCGACTTGGAGGAATGTGTTAAGCCCATGTGTAGGACTGACACCTTATTCTCGTGAGGTAAAAGTGATACTGCCACAAGGAGTGTCGATGGAGATAGAATGGTATAGGCTGAGAGTGGTACATTCTCAAGTGTAATGGTGACATATGCACCGGGTATGACACATGAGCGTGCCATATCTTCCTCTTCTTCATCATCAGAATCACGCTCTTCATCATCCATCATGGCTGCATCGTCGCCTCCATCACCAAGTCCACCAACAGTTACACCCCATCCTCTCCTCTTGACAACATCTTCTACCTCCTTCACATCTTCCAATACATCACGTTGTGTACTCTTAAAGCTACTAAAGTGATATACGGCACCATAACTTTCAGGTAAATTCTCCTTTGGATCCCAATAACTCTTCCGGAATGATTTCAATGCACGATATCGTGCATATCTATCACGTGCGGATGTTTCCTCTTCATAATCAACCTCGTCGGGGAATTGCAAGTCTGACTTGGCATCCTTCTTACGTTGAGCTAGTAGGATGCGTTTTTCTTCCGCGTTTATACCATCATCGTCATCGTCGTCTCCACCCATGAGGGTATCAGCATCGTTTGTCTTTTTGTTTAATGCAAATGCTAATTCACCACGATCATCGGCATCTTCGTCTTCATTGGGATCTAATGCATCCAACCATGCCGATTGATAGTCAGACCATCCTGCTGGACGTGCCGTGCCTGGTTGGAATTGCACTGACGACGACTTCTTCTTATCCCCTTCTCCGCCCTCATCATTAAGATCAAACTCATCTCCCTCTTCTTCAATATCATCAAAACCAATCAAGTTCTGTTCACCTTCTAATGCGTCTGGACTTGCAAACATTTCTAATGATTCACGTTCTTCCAAGTTTGGTTTTGCCAATATCATTCCCTCCTTGCTGTCACTCTCAGCTGCTGTAACATCCTTCATATCCTTATCAGTACTGCTACTTTTTACCTTGCGTACTTTACGTCCAGCAGCAACAATTGGGGGTAGTAACTCATCATTACCATCTCCATTTGTACTTACATTAACACCAGCCAACTTGACATCCTTAACAGCAAATGTACCCAAATGCGGGACATGTACTAATTGATTAGTATTCCATACAGTATTACCACGTATATAGCCCGTTAAACTTAATTCTTGTGTGGATTCGTTATATTTCACTGGTGGTACATTGACCTTTGACGTGCTGGAAGAAGAAGAGTCATGAATGGTACCGTCTGTAACTAGAAAGGGACGCATTGAATCAGTAACCCAATTAGGACCTGATGCTGATATTGTGCATAACATTCGTACTAATGCCGCTACAGATGTTTGTGACTTGTTCTTCATACTTGTCAATGCGGTAGCAGTACTTGTTGCAATGGCACTATCGTCTTCCATCTTCTCAACTCCACTTGAATCAACAACCGAGGAAGGAATGTCAAGCTCAACAATCTTGGAAATACCCTCACCAAATTCAGTAGCGGCTAATCGACTTACATAGCGCTTTAATTCAGACCGCTTACGTATGGTTGAACGACGGATTGATTTCATTGATCTTCCACCGATACTGGTTGAGGATGGCCCTCCACCTTGTAGGGATGTTACACAATCTACCATTTCATCTTCTTCATCTTCTGAATCATCATCTTGCATATCTTGTACTTCTCCTGCGACTGAGCCAATATCTTTTGGCAATCCTCCAATCACATTATCACCCAAAATCCCTTCCATACCCCCTTCCGCACTGCTATTCTCCTTGTGCACAATAACAGTGACGGGGGTAGGCAAGCCCTGTCCACGAATAGCAACTAATATACGATCACCGCGGTCACTAATAATATGATCTAGATGTGCTGTGGTGTTGTTTGTTTTCACTGACATTCCACCTCCCCCGATACTTTGCATATCACTGCCTCCTACCATGCCACCACCAACTGTAGAGCCACCAACAGTAGACGAACCACCATGTGCAAAGTTAGTAACAACCGAACTACCATCAATAACAAACATAACCAAATCACATATACGACATAAGTCCAATGCACTTTGTATAGCTACATCATCGTCATCATATTTATCATTATATTGTGAATTAAAACTTGATGAATTTGTAAGGAGAGTTAGATGAGGTTGTCCCCCCTTGCTGTGTGTGTTGTATGCTGCTGTTATGCTAGCAGAGTTCAAGGTTGTAGAGTTGGAAAGAGAGTTGTTGCGAGTAGAATTGCTGATAGTTAATACTTTATCAGCATCATTCAATAGCGTACATCTAACCAAATTTTCCAATTGTACTTCATTCTCTGATAATGATATAATACCAATTATACGAGGCGGGACATTACTAATTGCTCGATTTAATGTACCTTCTAAACCAATTAATTTAGGTGATGTAGTTGATCCAGCAGATATTGTGGCACCGCCAGCATGGGAAGTACCAAAGCGACGATTTGACCATATATTCTTTTTTGATATTGATCTACGTTGTTTTGCACTATTGATACGATTTGCTTTTGCTTTAGATATATGATCTCTCCCTCCTTTCAAGCTCCCCCTTCCTCCTCCCCTTTTACCTCCTCCTCCAAGAGAAAGTGAGTTAACTTTACCACCAGAATTACGTGTTATACTACGTTTACTTGCATTACTACGTTTATTACGTTTATTTGTTTGTTTTAATTTACCGGAACGGTGTGAATGATTATTATTCGCTGCGGCTGCTGCCATGATATATTAGATGATAGTTGAATGTTGGAGAGCAATGCAAAGTTGCAAATTGCTAAGAAGAGAAAAATTGATCCGATTGATTGGCTGAGAGTCAAGGTATCTTTTGAGGATACCCACCCCATGCCCGCCGATATATAGAAAGGTCCAAGCCAAATGAGAGGAGGTCGCTTGAGTATTGTAGTTCTAGGATGACGGCCGCGAAAACAGGCCTCCTGTATGTGGCAATCGCTTTTGTTTGTCAGTATTGTAAAGAGGAGAGGAGAGATCGATCTTTCAGAAGGAGAATATTTGAGGATAAACTGAAGCGAGTACTAGCTTGCGGTCGTCTTGCTTTCACAGGGATGCTCTTTCATACACCTAATTATCAAAGATATTAAGATGAATATTGATTTATATATATGTAATATCTACTTCTAAACAACCTCAATAAGCGTAGCGTATAGCATATATATGCCCCGGTATCCTCAATCCTCTTCGAAGTATCTTTAGAACCTCAACTCTCTTCTCGGCCTTACCAGTGTAGCCTAGCCTATTGTCATCTTCTCTTTGTATGCACGTGCCATATTCCTAACACTAGAATTCGGTGTCACTAACAAACTCTCCAACTTACTACCATATACCGGTGAACACACGCCATTGTCTACAACTCTTTGATCAGACTCGGATTGAGGGTTGAGCTTTAAGTTCTCCTCGGCTTCACTAATCTTTGTCTTGCTCTTTTTGAACCAATCTTCAATTGATGATCGCTCGTATGTAATACTATCAGCCGCAAGGACTGGATCATTAGTCATTAGAACAAGGCTAATGGGACACACTAGCTCATCCGGAGGCTCAACAGTCTCGGATAGATTCTTCTTTTGACACTGCGGTAAACGTTGATGAACCTCGGCAGTAGACTTGGTATCAGATTCGTCATTAAAGTATTCGGATATAGCACGGAGGAATGCCTTACGTTTGAACCCTTTAATTCCAGAACCGCCTCCATCGCCAACCTTCATATCATTGAGATAGCCATCCTCATTCACGGCCTCCTTTAAGGCAATCATCGAGTCAATGTCCTCGGACTTGACAAGCCAAGTATAGAACTCATCCACACTACCCTTGATACATGACGCTTGTGACCTCAAGAAGATGAGCAGTGGGTCGTCCTCATTCAATGTAAAGTTGGAGTATGCCTTTGATATGTTACTTCTATCGTTGAGGCTTGACACAGAAGCCTCAGTGATTGTTTCACGAGTCATGCCTTGGCGTGAATCAATACCAATCTCAGAAGGTACTTCTTCTTCTTCTTCTTCTTCTTCTTGCACTGCCGTGGCAGGTGGTGATTCGGTAGTAGATGCTTCTTTAGTGAGATTGTTGACACTATCATTAATTGCCTCGGCTTGTACTAGAGACTCTGGAGTAGTGGACTCCTCTTGAATTGGTTGAGCTTCAGAGCTATAAACTTTAGATGACGCTGATTCTTGAACAACCGACATGGTATTGGATGGCTTAGTAATACTAACATGCTCAGTACCAACAGCTTCTTGAATCAATTCAATTGCCTTCTGTACACTCCGTCTACTTCCTGCGATGTGTATGGGTATGTAATTATCACCAACGGCTGAATGGATCTGTATATTGTCCACGTCTGATTTGTTTACAATCTCCTGATTGCCACCGAGATTCTTTGATTGAGATGACTTGATATAGATGGTCTGCTTAATCTTCTTTGCCTGGTACAGGTCAAATGGCATCCTCAATGTCCTTGCAATAAAACTTAGGGGGCGAAGTCGTCTCCATAGTAGAATTATGACACCCAGAACTAGTACTAATAGTAGCTTGGCCACGAACTTGGCCTGGCCCTTGAAATCAAATAACACCCTGAACAAGAATACAAAGCATAGTCCTCCAAATACAAATATCTCCGCTTCTGTTAACTGCATGTATTTTGCAACAGGCCAAAAACACAGTAAGACAGGGAAAGTTGTCAACAGATTCAATAATGCGACAAAGACTACCTCATATGTCTGGACATTGCAAGATAGATGTGTTTTGTCTGTGTGAAATAGTGCGCATTCAAAATACACCATGCAGAATAATGATGTATATAGAACCACAATAACCGCAATGGATGACCAAGATATTTTGTTTCTGATATGGCTTGTTGCACTTTGATATGCCTTTGTTGTATTCAATCTCAATGTCGATATGAATGATTGACCGCTACAAGAACCACATATAGCACGAGTGACTATACAAAGCAGAAACATCTGGATAAATGTTGCAAAGAACTGGGTCAAGACTACTTTGAGACGGAATAAGATTCCTCTGCCCATATAGCAAGCGTTGCAACTAAGTCGACAGTTATCTTTTGTGATGCCCGATAGTGCTGCAAACGGATCAAGACCGTCTTGGCAATCATCCCTGTAAGCAAAAAACTTACACATTTCGGGATTCCCTATATCAATGCAATCTTTTGGTAGTGTTGGGTAGTATACTATAATATAAATCAATGAAACAAGCACTGACACGAGATATTCATTTGAACCAGTCTTTTCTACAAGGCCATAAAGTGATTGCCACAAAGAAGGTGACTCCTTCTTCTTTTTCTTGGTTATCCTTGTAGGTGCCGACAAAGAAACAGGAGGAGCGGCGGTAGTTGCTTGCTTGCGATTAGTTGGAGGCAGTTCAATTTCCTCATTAAAATTCTCTTTACCAACAGCTTCTTGAATCAACACAGCTGCCTTCTCAATTGCTTCTTCTCTCCCTTTGATGTATAGGGGTACGTATACCTCTCCGTTGGAAGCCTTGATCTTGTACATGGCTGTAGGTTGACCTATCTTCCTTTCAAAATCAATATATTGTACTCCCGATCTAGTCAAAATTCCATTGAGCCTCTTCCCCTGATTGAGCCTCTTTGTAGCTGATGACTTGACATAGACAGTCTTCTTTGTAAATTGACGATTCTCTCCAGTCTTTTCTCCTTTGATCATTAAGATGATCACCACGCCACCAAAATATACCACAGCTGCTAAAATTCCAAGGACAAGATAGTCTTTTCTCTTCATCTCTTGGATATAATCAGAAACTCGAGTCATATAATATGACCGCTTAGGAGGATGAGTAAACCTACCTCCATGTCTTTCAATTTGTTGTATTATACTATCAGCAACACGGTCCAAATCTTTCTCGTCCAACATATATTTATCAATAACACCCTGAGCAACAGCATGTGGATCGTCACCGTAGTTATAACCAATAAGTACCAAGGGTCCGTCATTTACCACTTGAAATACTAGGACATGATCATGTCGTATTTCAGTTCTGAGAAAATCAAGGACATTAATTCCACCCCATCCCTCTAAATCAGACCGATCAAAGTCTGATTCAGTAAATTGTATAGGTTCCGCCCATGTTTGACTTGTAGCACTCCACATTGTCTGCACTACGCTTCCATCTTTTTGCATCATTTTTATTTGGCCTTCATAAAACCCAGGAATTTGTTTGTTTAATTGCCATTTGGGTAACTTGGCAATCTCTTCCGGTGATGGCTTGTCTCTGCTAACACTTCTCTTCTTCGCTTTGGTTGGGGGAACGCCCGTTTTTTGTCTAATAACTTCTTCAGCTTCTTGGAAGAGGCGAGCAATACTATATATGTATGCCTCATTCAATTTATATTCATCAATTGCACTCTTAGCGATTTCATACGGATCATCTCCATAGTTATACCCAATTGGTATATTTTTACTTTGGGCACCACCAGTTCGAAACACTGACGCATGATCATACTGTATCGACTTTCTAACGAATTCAAGAGCGTTAATTCCATTCCACCAATACATACCATCACCATTCTTATACTCTAATTCTGTTATTTTTGTAGGTCTTGTCCATGTTTGACTTGTGGCACTCCATTGTGCAGTGATTACCTTCCCTTCCTTTTGAAAAGCCCGTACATACCAGTCTCCCAAGCTAATAACTTCATGCCTATCTTCCCACTTTGGTAGCTTGGCAATCTCTTCCGGTGTTGGTCCATAACTCAAACGATTTGATTGTTCCAGTTCAGCCTCGTCAAATGTCTCCAGAAATGATTTTCTTAGAGTTTGCCTTTCCTCCTCACCATCATCGCGCTTTGATAATAGGTTACTAAGTATACCATGCCTTTTAGTCTTGACAAATGATTCCTTCATCATATCTTGATAGTCTAGATATAAACTCTCAATAATAGCATTCTCCAATACCACGTCTTCATCTACTTGATTTTCAACATATTGAAGAACCTTATCAAGTTGCTCCGATATCATTGGTGACAGAGGTTGTATACTAAAGTAATCAAAATCAATAGGTGATATAGCTTGAATTTTGAAACATAATTGTGCACCTTTAACTAATTGTTTCCGTGTAGGATTGGGCTTATGATGATACCCAACTCTCCCGCATAAATCTATCAATACTTTATCCTCTAAATCTTCAATGTTACATGTGGGTGGGTTTATATCTGCCACCGTTTTACATTTTTCTGCGGTTGGCTTTACCTTGTCGTTATCTTCAAGTTTCTCTATCAGTGATCGAGTGCGAGAATCAATCTCGTCAGGCGTTAGGTCTTCGTCAAGTTCCGCTAATAACAATTCTCGTATAGTTGCTTTTCTCTCAACATCATCGACATGCTTTGATAATAAGTAACTAATCCTGTCATGCCTAGATTTACTAACAAATGATTGATCCTCTTTCATCATATCTAGATAGTCGAGATGCAGACGCTTAGTAAGTTTATCATCCCTCAGAGACTCGTCGATTCTCTTATATACAATTTGTTGTGCTATTTTCTTTTCCTTTCTATCCTTTACGCCTTCCAAATACTTAACGCAGTGCTGGCACATTCCTGCAACAAATTCTAATTCCTCTCTATCACCATTAGGATTATAATGATATCCAATACTCGTACATACATCAACCAATGCATTATCATTTAAATCTTCAATGTTACATATAGGTGGATTTATATCGTTAACAGTCTTACATCTTGCTGCATTGCAACATATAAAATTTCTTGTGGCAAAAAGTACCAAAATATGAGTTTTTCTTGTTATTCTCATGGCGGCGGTTATCAATCGGCGGCGTCAGTCACTAGATAAGTTTGTTATTGATCGATATGGATATGATATAGACACAACGATTGGCCTTGAGAGAGATACTTAGTAGCAATTAACTCCCCACACTACCAACACTATGGATGGAGTTGGCTAGGATACCGGAGGCAAAGGATATAGGATACCACAATAAGTTGATTGTCGCTATGTAACAACTAACAATTGTTTGCTTACATGATGGGAAGCTATGGCGTAGAGGCTCTTTCATGCACCTATCATAGATATTAAGATGAATATTGATTTAGTATATATGTAATATCTACTTCTACACACCTCAGTAAGTAATATATGCCCCGGTATCCTCAAGCCTCCTCGACTCTCTTCCCTTCCCATTCGGCATAGCCTATTGATTACTTTTCTTTGGATGCACGAGCCATATTCCTAACAATGGTATTCGGCATCAATGTTAGATTCTCCATCTTTGTACCATATACTGGTGAACATATGCCATTGTTGACTATTCTCTTATCAGACTCGGATTGAGGGTTGAGCTTTAAGTTCTCCTCGGCTTCACTAATCTTTGCCTTGCTCTTTTTGAACCAATCTTCAATAGATGCACGTTCGTATGTAATACTATCTGCCGCAAGGACTGGATCATTTGTCATGAGAACAAGACTAATGGGACATACTAGCTCATCCGGAGGCTCCAAGGTCTCGGATAGATTCTTCTTTTGACACTGTGGTAAACTTTGATGATCCTCGGCAGTGGACTTAGTATCTGATTCGTCATTAAAGTACTCCGATATAGCACGTTTGAATGTTGGTAGCTTGAATCCTTTTAGACCTGAACCACCGCATCCCCTCTTCATCTTATTATTGAGATAATCATCCTCATTCACGGCCTCCTTCAGGGCTATCATGGAATCGATATCCTCAGACTTGACGAGCCAAGTGTAGAATTCATCCACACTACCCTTGATACATGACGCCTGTGACCTTAAGAAGATGAGTAGTGGATCATTCTCATTCAATGTAAAGTTGGAGTATGCCTTTGATGCATTACTTCTGTCGTTGAGGCTTGATATAGAAGCCTCGGTGATAGTTTCACGAGTGGTCATACCTTGAGTCGAATCGATACCGATTTCAGATGGAACCTTTTCCTCCTCTTCTTCTTGCTCTGCTGTGGCAGATGGTGATTCGGTAGTAGATGCTTCTTTAGTTAGATTATTGTCATCATCGTTGATTGCCTCGGCTTGTACTTGTACTTGAGACTCTGGAGTACTTGGCTCCTCTTGATTCGGCTGAGCTTCAGAGACAGATACATTACCTGTAGACGACGCTGATTCTTGAACCGATACGGTAGTGGATGGCTTAGTTGTGCTGATATACTCTGTACCAACAGCTTCTTGAATCAATTCAATTGCTTTCAGTACACTTCGTCTACTTCCTGAAATATGTATAGGTATGTAATTGTCACTAACCGCTAATGCATCCATCTGTATATCATCCACACCTGATTTGTTCATAATCTCATTCTTCTTTCTCCCCTGCTTACTGTTGAGATTCTTTGTTTATAAGACTTAACATAGATCGTCTGCTTGATCTTCTTTGCCTGATAGATTTCAAATGGTATCCTCAATACCCTTGAAATGTAATCTACTACCGATTCGCATACCAGTATGAGCATGGGACGAACTCTTTTCCATAGTATAATCACGACACCCAAAAATAGTAAGATCATTACAATGTCCATCCACTGTTCACAAGAGTTGTAATCTCTGCCTTTACAAGGATCTTTCATTGCAACATATAATGTAACGCAACATAGACTAACAAATATAATGATCTCCGCTTTAGATAACTGCATTTGTTTGATGCCACGTGCAATAGGCCATAATACCAATACTACAGCCGTGGTATGCAAGAGCCAAACGAAAGAAACTAACGCTGCCCTATACATTTGGCTTGGCCTGCAAACTGTATATGTTGTGTCAAGCTCAATTGTGCAGTATAATCCTGGCCTGCAATATGGTTCTGGTATATCACGCTGTAATATCATGCAATCAAAATTCCAATAGGCCATACAAAACAATATTGCATAAAGAATTGCAATACTGATCACTGCAACCGATGGCCAAGACAAACTTTTAATAGTGCTTCTTGCATTTTGATATAAGTTGGTAACAATCGTCTTCAGAGATTGACAACTTCTCATACAAGCCGATGATCGACTAGATGTTGTCTTTCTTTCCTTGGGTATCTGTGCGGTAGTAGTAGATACTCGTTGGGTTCTAGTGGGTGGCAGCTTGATCTCCTTGTCTACATTCTCTTTACCGATTGCTTGTTGAATCAATACAACTGCCTTTTGTACAGCTTCTTCGCTCCCTTTTATATGCACAGGTACATATACCACTCCATTGGAAGCCTCGATCTTGTTCATAACCGTAGGTTGATCTGTCTTCCTTTCAAGTTCGATATCCTCGACGCCTGACTTGTTTATTAATCCCTCGAGCTTTCTTCCTTGGTTTCCATTTAACCTCATTGTAGCAGACAACTTGACAAATATCGTCCTCTTCATTTCTACTGATCGATGACATGATGAAGAGCTCTTTCTCGGAGCTGGTTTCCTTACTTTCTTCTTTTTCTTGTATTGTGATGTAGTATACAAATATGTGCCTAGCACAGCGAATAACAAAATCAAACAAAACAAGAAGAGTTCCATTTTACTGCTGTCCATCATCCGCCGTGAATGAGGGGGGATCCCTGATAGTTTTCTCGTAATAAATTCGGTAATGATCTCCAGATAAGTCTCATCCACTTTGTTTTCATAGATAACACGCTGAGCTGCAATAAGTGGGTCATCTCCATAATTAAATCCAATTGTCAAGGTTCGATCTTTGACATACAAGAGGTGACAACCTTTCCATCTTTTTGGAACAACTTCAACTCATCCCCTACGCCTGGATATAGAAACGGATGCCAATGGGGTAGCTTGGCTATCTCTTTGGGTGTTGGCGTGTAATCTTCAAGTGCTAACCACTCAGATGTAACATCTTTTTCTTCAGGTGACGATAACTCCTTTTCCAACTGCAATAAAGAACGGAGCATCTTCATATTGGATGGAGGAAGGCCAGATTTCTGTTTAATGATGTCCTCCGCATTTCGAAACAGATCAGTAATGCTTTTCAAATACATCTTATCCAATTCGTGTTCATCAATGGCACTTTGAGCCGCAGCTAGTGGGTCGTCTCCATAATTATACCCTACTAAGAATACCTTCTTATGGATCCCAGTTTGAAACACTGATACATAATTATATTGTATTGACTTTCTAACAAATTCGAGGGCGTTGATTCCATCCCAACCATGAACATGTCCATTCTTATAGTCCAATTCGGTAATTTCCATAGGTTTGGACCACGTTCGACTTATGGCACTCCATTTTGCAGTGACTACTTTCCCCTCCCTATTAAAGGCCCGTACATACCCCTCTTCGAAGCCAATCATTGTATTCTGTTCTTTCCAATCAGGTAGTTTGACAATCTCTTCTGATGTTGGTTTGGATTGGAATATTTGATAGATGATCCCTTCGTTACCTGGTGTTCGTTGATGCTGAACAACTTGTTCAATCTCTCGAACGAACCTGACAAAATTATCCTTATGCCCAGCATCCAACGAATATTCATCAATCACACGCTGAGCTATAACAAACGGATCGTCACCATAATTATACCCAATTATCAAGATTTTACTACCCCCTTCTTTAAGTTTCAGTGGATATTGTGGAGTGTACTCATACTGAATTGACTTTTTCAACAAGTCTACAGACTCGCTATCCAACCGATTTGAAAATACTATAGGTTGGGACCATGTTTGGTCACTCCATCTAGAGATCACTACTTGTCCGCCTATCCGGTAGAGTTTCATCTGTCCCCGCTGTAAGCCAACGGGAAGGTTATTTGGATTCCACTCGGGTAACATGGCGATCTCTTCTGGTGTTGGCTGATTACTTTCCTCCTCCGAGCTTGAACTTCCAATTGCCAGCAAAGGCGGAGGATCTATTCCAATTACAGTCAACCAGCCAACTAGTCTAGGGATAATTCTATCCCCAGATTCGTTTTTATAGTAGTCAATATCCTTATCTGTACAAGGCTGCTTTATGTCAACCTCGGATATGGACCAATCTACAAAATTGCACCTGAGGATTGTCAACTTCTTTCCAGCCCATTCAGGATCCGATTCGGTTGCAGGTATCTGTTTTTGATACCACAGCTCTCCATTATTCTGTATACTCAAGTCATATCTCCCATTGATATGCTTGCTCCCGGCACCAGAAACGATATATGATAATGGATGACTCTCGCCAATATATTGTCGTATACTATCTACCAGACGATCAAAATATTTCCAATCCAGCATATGCTCTACAATAACGGCTTGTGCGGTATCAAGTGGATCATCACCATTGTTATATCCAATTAATATCACACCGCCTTCGCTTTGAACTCTTAAAACATGATCATAATGTATTGACTTTCTAACAAAATCATCGGCATCCATGGATTCAGTAAGCTGTATAGATTTATACCATGTTTTACTTGCGGCGTTCCATTTAGAAGCAACTACAATTCCGTCCTTTTGAAATGCTTTCCTATGTCCTTCTTTTAATCCGGTAAGATTCCATCTTGAACTCCATTTGGGTAGCTTGGTAATCTCTTCTGGTGTTAACCCAAAGTTTGGCGTTTGTTCTTCTAAGTCATCATCGTCTCCCCCAAGTTTCTCCAATAGTAATTCTCTCATAAATGCCTTCTCCTCAACATCATCAACACCATGCTTTGATAATAAGTAACTAATCCTGTCATGCCTAGATCTACTAACAAATGATGTATCCTTCATCATACCTAGATAGTCAAGAAACAGATGCTGGCCTCGTGCTTCATTTTCCATCGCCTCGTCAATATGTTTTACTATCAATCTTTGAGAAGATTGATAAGGAAGACCCAATCGATCAATCTTATCGATGTCCAGACATATTTCTGCAGCTATAAGTAATTGCTCCCGTGAAGGGTTACGTTTATGTTGATACCCAGCTCTCTTGCATATATCTATCAGTACATCATCATTTAAATCAAAAATGTCGCAGGTGGGAGGGTTTATATCATTTGCCGTTTTACATTGTACAGCTTCGCTACTTATAACTTTGTTATGGCACAATGCAACAAGGGCTAAAATGATATGAGATTGTTTTCTTGTTATTCTCATGGTGTCAGTATCAATCAGCGGCGGCGTCAGTTACTAGATAATTATGATATTAATCAATATGATGAATATGATAGGGCTATAGTTGTTCATCTGGATGAATAGCAAACTCTCTACACTAAGTATGGAGTGCACTACGATAAGGGCCTGTGGATGGAGTTGGCTAGGATACCGATAGGATTTAGGATACCCTGCTCAAAACTCTCATAAAATTACTCAACCATGGCGGACGATATGAAGGTAGATGCCCCGGCCACTAGCGCCCCAATAATTAAGAAGAAACGACCACAAGTCAATGAGGAGGCTCAAGTGCCATGGGTGGAAAAATACCGTCCATCAAAGCTTGAGGATTTAGTTGGTCATGAAGATATCACGAGTATTTTACAAAGGTTAATTGACAATGACAATTTACCACATTTGTTATTGTATGGTCCTCCTGGTACGGGAAAGGTATGTTTTTGGTATTATGTGTATTATAATTGTTTAGTTTGTGGTATATTGTGTCTAGCTGTTACTCACTACACTCACTTTTCACCAACACATATCATTTAACTTAACTTGACATGAACCGATTCACCGACATTCAACGTATGTTTACCCTTGCCTATATATTATACCTGCACACATTATATGATATAATAAATGATACGCATAATAAACAACAAAATATATAGACCTCAACAATAGTTGCCGCAGCCAAGCGAATGTACGGATCCACGGCGGCATACTCCTCAATGGCACTTGAACTAAACGCATCAGACTCACGTGGTATTGACGTAGTTCGGAATGAAATTAAAGAGTTTGCAGGTACGCGACAATTATTCAACAAGGGTATTAAACTAATTATATTAGATGAGGCTGATGCCATGACATCTGATGCTCAATTTGCATTACGTCGAGTGATTGAGAAACACACCAAGAATGCACGATTTTGTTTAATTTGTAATTATGTTAGTAAGATTATTCCTGCGTTGCAAAGTCGATGTACTCGATTTCGATTCGCGCCGCTGCAGGTTGATCAGATCCGTAGTCGATTGATTGAAGTTGCTGATTCGGAGAAGGTTAATTATACTGAGGATGGTATTCAAAGTATTTTGAGTTTAAGTGGAGGTGGTAAGTAAAAGACTGTCTTTTATTGTTCCTTTTGTTTCATTCTGGTGTGCATGACTTCTTACACTCACAAATATTATTTTAATTTCCAACAATATGTAGATATGAGACGTGTATTGAACTTGTTACAGAGTACGGCAATGTCGAGTGATATTGTCAATGAGAAGAATGTGTACATGACAAGTGGCGCACCATTACCAAAGGATGTGGATACGACATTGGAATGGTTATTAAATTTGGAGTTTAAGGAAGCGTATGAAAAGTTGATCAATATTTGTTCCACGAAGGGATATGCCTTGACAGATATCTTGACTGACCTTACTCGGGCTGTGATTGGGATGGATCTTCCTCCAGGTGTACTTGCAGTGATGCTTGACGGCATGAGTAATGTGGAACATCGATTGGCATTCGGAACTGATGAAAAGTTACAGGCTGCATCACTTGTGGGAGTATTTACTCAAGCCCGTGCTACAATGAAAGTCAAATGAATAAAATGAGGAGGGGGGATTGACATGAGATTTATGGTTTCATTCGGCGGCGGAGATTGATGCTTCCAACATAGTTTTCTAAGACTTCATAAATGACTGACTTTAGCTCAAACGTGGCTCTTATTTGCAAGTATAATGTTCCCATCCAACCCCCCAGACATGAGTAGAAATTGTAAGAGGACACGACGGATACACAAAAGCTTTAGATTACTCCCAACAAGATACTATATTCGATTACAATTTCTCTTCATTTTGGTTTAATAATCAAGCCCAACACTTTTAAGAATACACATCCTCTCTCCAATACTCTTATACAAGCTCAATCACAGCCATCTTGGCATTATCACCCTGCCTGGGCATAGTCCTTAAGACACGTGTATATCCCCCATTTCTATCACCATATCGTTCAGGTGCCGCCTCAAATAATGAATGGACTAAATCCTTATCATATACCCATGCCATAGCCTGACGTCTAGCATGTAAATCACCCCTCTTACCCAATTCAATCATATGATCAACATGTTTACGAACTGCCTTGGCACGTACGGCTGTTGTCTTAATTCGACCATGACGGATAATTTCAGTAGTTAATGCACGTAATAGGGCTTTACGTTGATCGGCGGGTTTGCCTAGTTTGGGTACTTTTTTTCTATGACGCATCATTTCAAGTGATGATGATTTAGAATTATGTGTGCGGGGTGCGATGGTGGGTTCCATTACTGTTGAGATGTGTGTTCCAGTGAAGGAGCTAACAGAGCCCATGCCTAATAATTTTTATTGTGATATGAATTGAGAGATGAAAAAGTTAGCCATCAGTATAAAATATAAATTGCAAATATCCATCACACATACATCCCGAGTAATCCAATAAACCTCCTTTCATGTAGGGGGAGATTGCAACAAGGCCAATAGCAATTCTTGACGCCAAGAGTTCGATGATATAATGTGATTCTTTGCTGCTTGATACATATATCGACGCTGACGTCCCCGAAAAATAACCGACGGTCATTAACATCTAAACGCGTTTAATTTACTCACCAAAGGCCGAAGCCGAGGCCACCATAGCAGCGCATATTAGAGTCTTCAACATGATATGATGATGTATTGTTGTATTGTTGTGTGGTTTTTGAGAGTGGGGAGGTTGAAAATTTTGTGACACTTGTCATGCGTACCACCTTCTACTTACTTTTCTTAGGGAAATTATTCCACATGTAATAATAGGTATGTCACTTAAGATACCTAAGTGTTACTTGATGACGCACTCGATCGCTCCATTGAAAATTTTCTCAATTCATCATCACTAGCTTTGTTGCAAAAATACCTCTTTACTATTATAATAACAACATGAGAACTACAATCGTCGCTTGTTTAATTGCTGGGGCATCTGCCTTTGGTACGTTCGTTTAGATATGTGAAGGAAGACGGCGATGATGGCACTTTCCTCTGGCAGGATACCATCAGCACTTGATTGATGATGATGTATGGTTAATATGGATAGTTGTATGCTGTGGGGGTATATACTCACGTCGTATACAGCCGAGATGGAAATTATTGCAATTGATGGACAAAGATTCAGAGTGGTCGTCGCTGTGTTTAGTGGTGATTATATGAGTAGTCGAGATGTTCTCATAATATGTTGGAAATGTGCTAGACTCAGAGTGATGTGGTTGGTTATTTACTCAATCTCTCCTATTACTTCTGGTTGGATTTATGTTTCTATTCAATTAATTTGTATACATTTCCTTTAACAAATCTCCCAAACTCTCTCTAAAATAGGCGTCCTCCCCACAACAATTACATCATCACGTCCATCCACTTCACTTAATGAATTCTTATCCCCTGAAGAACGTGCTGATAAGATTACACGATGGGGTGAAATCCGTGCCATGACTAAGGATGAAGCCGAAGCCAATCTATCCGGTGAAGAACTTGAAACATACAACAGATATTACACAGAAGTTCGTGAGGGTGTATTACAAATGAAAGAATTGGCAGAAATGATGAATAAGGATGTTAGTAAAGTTGATGGTATTGAGCCAAAGACTAAGGGACAGAGAAAGAGAGATGCATGGGCTAGGCGACAGGCAAGGGATGCTGCTAATGCTGCTGCTGCTGTTTAAAACGTGTTTTGGGGGGTGAACTGGAGTGAAGTGTCGGATGTGATAGAATGAAAATGTTTGACTACTCATCACTCCTCTCCACAAAAAAATGTTACGACTGTACCTATTACAATGCTTAAGTTATAATTGAAAAAGTTATCTGTTTAAGAAGTATTATGATATATCTACCTATAATTAGGATTGTATGCCATTAAATACCTTTATGTTGAGGAGTTTTAATTCCCCTTCCTAATCAGACGACAACCTATCTCAAGGAAGGGACATAAGGATGGCACTCACCCCCATCACAAGGGAGTGCTTATTAAACAATAGTATGCTATTGAGGCTGTCATAATCGTTTCAGCGAGAGTAGAGTTGAGTAGATCATTTCATGGATAACTTTTTATGTATTATAAATCTTTTCTAGGCAATATCTAGAGCCTCCAGCGATCCATAAATACCGTCAATCAAGGTGATCTCAGGCCCATCTCATCTTAGTATCTCTCGAAATTACTAAGCATCGCCCCGCAGCTGCCGTGCATTATACCAAAACAAAACTTAATTATCACGCTTTCTTTTACCCGCACCACCTGGAGCCCCTCTCTCGGCCTCCATCTTTGCCTTCATATTCGCAACCTTCTTAAACGCGGGTGCATTCCGCAATAAATCTGGTAAGGCAATAAATCTTACACCACTACCTCGTAAATATACCGTGGGTAGTTTTGATACCTGACCATTCCGTGCAGTCCGAACAACCTCAGAGATTGTCATATTCATTGTATCCTCGGCATTTAAAAGTAAACCTCTGTATATTTCACCATTCTTCATCTATTATATATTTGCAGCAGCAAGATTGAATAACAAATTGCAATAGTGGTGAGATCTTAATCTATATAATCCATCCCAGGTTTAAGCCAAATCATTAAATCCCAAAACTTTCAACTTTCTCATTTTAGCATCAAGGATAACATACTCTAAATAAAATAGAAGCATGTATATCCCGTCATATGCACCCATATTCATCCTGATCAATTCAAATCAAATAATAGATTTGCACAGGGTATATATAAGGTGGTGTAGTGAAAGTCGAAAGCCGTGAGAAAATCTTTTTGGCATTTTAGTACACAAGATGTGCACATAATTCAACACAATAATTCAAATAAGGCACGATATGGCCGACATACTATATACTAATAAACCTACCTCAACTGTTACTTTCATCCCTTCTGCTTCATATAGAAGCTTTATTGGTATACCAACTTGGCTCATTTTATATTGTTTTTAATTTGATGCACCTTATATTTTTTGTGCTAATAGAATACCACTCCAAGCAGGCGAAGACAGCCGGCGACCAACAACACTAGCACCAATAAAACTCTGACTTCTGACAATAATGTACAATCCTAAGGCTTTCGCAGTACCAATCCAGCTACGTATCTATCAGCCACCAATAAAAGCAGCCAAAATAAATCCAAACAAAATAAATAAATTGTCAAATGCAACGTCTGGCCGTCGTTCCTGTTTTATTTTCAACTCAACTCAGTTTTGAGCTCTCCTATTAGCGGCGCGGCCTCCATATCCATACACTCAATAGTTTATATAACTATACCTTATTAGCACGATGCATTTAATGTACCATCTGGACGAAAATGGCAAGAGAATATACACACTAAAGGTGCGGTTTAATTTTAGTACAATGATGTGTCATCAAACTCTATCTCTTTATGGTACTCTTTGTTTATGTCTATTTATACTTATTAATTGTGTAATTTGCTCACATCTTATCTCGTTCTTCGGTCCTTTACATCTTTGTTGGATATGCTTCATTGCAATAAAAACATATTAAACAATACACAATTATATCATGAAACACACACTATAAAAAACAACGCAAACATCAAATAATAGAAATCAAATCCTGAGGGGAAGGTAACAGAATCAGCCCATCCGGCACGTTTCTCACCAGATGACAAATTCAGTAGACAGAGAGTGGCAATTAAGAAACGATTCGGGATATATTTACCAGATACTCCGCTACCAAAACCACTTTAAACATTAATAAATTGAGGTATTTAAAGTTATCACAATTATTGGGCCTTGAATTAGATATTAAGTTATCTACATAAAATTGGGCTGTGAATTAGATATTGTATAATAATAAGTCTAAACTAAAGTGTTATCAGAATCTACACAACATCTGATAAACAAGTTTTGGCAGTATCAGCAGCCTCGCACTTCACATTAAAGTTTGGTTTTATACCAACGCCATGTATGTCTCTACCTTTGGGTGTTACATAGCGTGCCCTGGTTACTGCAACGCCGGTGCCATTTTCTAAAGGTTGAACATTTTGTATTCTGCCCTTACCAAAAGAGTTAGTACTTCCAACAACTGTTGCTCGTCCGTTATCTTGCAAAGATGCCGCAAATATTTCCGAGGCACTAGCTGTTCGTTTGTCAACTAGAAGATAAAGTGGGGTCGATGTATCAGCTCCAATACCATCAGCATCATATGTTTTCATGTTCGAGTTGCCCACTTCTGCAATTATATGTGCCCGAGCGGGAAGAAATAGTTTTGCCGCATCTACTCCAGCTGGCATGTAACCTCCAACATTTCCTCTTAAGTCAATTGCAATAGCATCAACTTTGCCATCATTTGATACTTCTCTTATCCCATCAACCATTTGACTGACGGTATCTGTATTAAAACTTGGGACTCTTACTAGACCGATTTTCCCTAAATTCGAATCAAATGTAGATGCCTCGATTGGATTGGGATTAATCTTTGCTCTTGTTATTGTCATGTGCTCTTTCAATTCTTTACCATTGTCATTTCTCCGTATGAAATCGATCTCTACCTTCCCACCTGCTTCACCTCGACATTTGGCAGCGACTACATCGGCTGAGGAACCTAGCATACTCTCCCCATTTACTTTAATAATCTCATCTCCGACTTGTACTCCTGAGGTTGCAGCTGGACTTCCCTTTGTTGTTGCCATTACTACTACATTCTTGCTCCGTGGATCCTCTAAAAGTTGTACTCCAATACCTCCACTATTACCTCCTGCATTGTTATTCGTTGCATAAGCAGTTAATGACTCATACTTTTCTCTTGGTAGATATCTAGTATATGGATCATTCAACGCTGATAGCATACCTTTGATGGTATCGGCAACTATATCCTCATCCTCAGGTCCAGTATCGGCAACCTTTTGTATTGCCTCTTTTTCCTTAGCTCTCCATCCATCCTCTCCCAAACCATTAAAGGATCGATCAAAGTATTGTGCACTAACTGCAAACCATACGTCTGCTACCATTTGCTGATTCTCTGTCATTGCCATTGCCTCAGATCGTTGTATAGAAGGTATGAAGAAATTATTGTTGTTATGTGTATGAATACTAATTGGAGATGTAAGTACAGCTGCAAATATGATAGCAGATGATATAGCAGTTGTTATTCTTTCATGTATCTGTTGTTGCAAAGTTGTTGTAGTGGTTGGAGGAATAAATGCATGAGTTGTGCATATCCCCAAAATAATAGAAACTAACAGTCTTATTTGTCGAAGACGACCCATTATTCCATGCATATCATTAAGCATGCCGCCAAAGTAGAAAGGACAAGATAGAGTAGGAAGAGGAGAGGTAGTACATGGAGAGTACGATTCGACTAAACTCTTTGGCTATCAAACGGACTTCCTCTTCCAGAACTCGCACTCGGTGGCGAAGGACAATTGCATGGTCGACAATAATAATAGCGGCAAAGAAGAGATAGAAGGCACCTTCTACTACTGTTAAGCCTACTAGTTGACACATATTTAATAAGAGATGGGTTGTGGTACATCAAAGGAGGCACTTACCGCCGAGAGCGGAACAGAGAGTGATTACAAAGCGAAGTTTGATGAAAGGAAAAAACTTGGAGAGGGAGAGTTTGGTGAAGTAAAGCTTATTGTTAAGAAGGCTGATCCAGATGCTGAGCCATATGCAGTAAAAGTACTGAATAAAGGCTTTGTATTTAAGGATAATACACTCTATACGCCTATGAAACCGGAAGGTGAGTTTATGTTTGCAATAATACATATGATATGCATAAATATGATATGTATCATTGATATATCAAAGGCATGATGTGTCTCTTCTATATACTCATAATATGATGTGACTCTTCTCTTATTCGTATATTGATTTGTCAAATGTGTGATATGTCAAACTATGATATGCATCATAACATGTATCATATCATAACATATATATGTCACTTCTCATCATTCACATGAACGATATCATCAAAACAGTACTTCGAATGGAAATTGATATACTCAAAACATTAAATGGAGAGAAGTATAATCTCAAGTTAGATTCAATCTTTGAATCATCGTCAAAAGTATATGTAGTTACAGAGTTGTGTTCGGGCGGCGAGATGTTGGAGTATACAGCTACAAATTTCGATAAAGGATTGAGAACTGAAGATGTAAGCCGTGTTGCATATCAGCTTCTATCTGCTGTTGATCACTGTGCAAAGCATAACATTCTTCATCGGGATATCAAGCCAGAGAATGTAATGTTCAAGGCTAATACAAAGAGTGCTGAATTGCGTTTGATTGACTTTGGTTGCGCGATAATGGATGAAGAGAAAGAACAAGAACACGAGACGTTCGCGGGAACTCCCTTCTACATTAGTCCTGAGATGTTTCAAAAGAAGTATACCACAAAGACTGATGTATTCAGTGTCGGAGTTCTCATGTATGTTCTTGTTGCTGGATATCCAGCTCAAGCTTTACAAGCTGCATTCAATCTGCTACATAAAGCCAAGAGAAATTTGAAGAGTTTACCTGGTATGCCCGAAGATATGCCCGAATCCTATTACACCATGTTGGATAAGATGCTAACCTATCGTTGGAAACAAAGAAAGAGTGCATCTGAACTATTGGATGATGAGTTCGTATTGTTCCATCAAGCTATATCTGGAGAGGGATTAGCAAAGGGCAAGAGTAGACAATCATTAATAAAGAGAACAAAGTCTATTGTGTTGAAGGGAACCGGAGAGGCTGCTGCGGCTGCTTATGGTTTCATGAAGTTCCAACGCTCAGTTACAACTGTTATTGCTGCCATGCTGGATCGCGGTGATATTCTAGCACTAGTCTCAAAGGCAGAACATAAGGATACCAATGAGAATAAGCTGGGTGTTATCACTGTGAAAGACCTTAAGGCAATCCTTGATGTTATGGGCAAGACTGATTGGTAAGTGCTCTTCCTCAGTCTGCATATGATGAAAATTGACTTGCTTCTCATTGTGCTTGACTAACCCATATTCTTCTCTTTCATTCAAGTGTGAAGGCCATTGAGAAGCAGAGCAATGCCCAAGTGTATGAAGAATACTCTTATGAGTATACTTTGTTGAAACCGTTCACTGTCAAGCCTCCTGAGAATGGTGCTGTGTACAACGACGCTGATCAATCTACCAAGAGTGTCAAGGTGCAGAAGAAGTCGATTGCACTATCTTCGAGAAATCTTAATGCTTCTGCTCGATATGCAAGCTCACGAATGAAGAAGCCCAAGCTTGATAAAGGACGTTCGAGTTACATTCGGGGAATCTAAATGAGTTGTTCATGAGATGAGCAGAGAGTTTTGCAGTTTTGAATGCTTCTAAGCATTGAGTCTGTACAGATAGGATAGGATTGTGTTTTTGATTATGTATATGGTTTTGAGAGTAGGTTATCCCGGTGCAAATATCTCTTAAATCTCTAGCTGAAGTAGTACCAGTTTTGTTTAGATCTATTGTAACTCTATTGATTAGAACTATGCGCCTCTTCTCACTCAACTTCTTGAGAAGCAATAGCTTACTCTTCGGTCTTATTCAGTTTCAGGGAAAGGAAGATACTCCAAAAGAAGAATACAACATTCAGAAACAACACTCTTAGTATCGGGGGACAAAAGGCAATATTAACAAATGTTGCCGGTACCCATAATTTCCAATTTGCAAGCATTGTATCCACATAATCATCATCCAGTTGTTGTTTTATATCCTCAGTTGACTTGCCTTCTAAGAATCCCAAGAATCCAAAGATAATGACTGTAAATATTGGTGCCTGTACAAATTGATCAATTGCAACTTTAATACCAGTAGTTGCAGTGAATGGCTCTTCAGTGGGTGGCAACCATCCATCTAATGCTAAATAATAGAAGTGATTCCAAGGAGCTTGTAATATAAATCCGAAGAACGCAAACCTTAGGAATCTTGCTATGTCTACTCCATCGCTTGATACTTCGGCAGTACCACTCTCGTCATTTGCTGCTAATGTTGATTGAATAGCCTGTCCTGATAAGTCAGCAGCTCCTAATATTACACCTGCTGTTATACTTTTCACAAGGAGTGGATCAGATTCTAATGCTGTGAGGTATGAACTCCAAGCGTCTTCAATTCCAGCAATCATATTTAAGCTACTATCTCTGCTACTACTTGAACTTCCTACTGTTCTACTGGTAATGAGAAGAGGTTGTTCTTCTGTGGATATTGTACCTGGAATGATTTGTTGCGGATTGTTATTTATACTCATTGTTCTTTGAGTAGACGGAGATATAAATGCATTGCAACTACTTATTAATAGAAAAAGGCATATTATTATTTGTTGTTGAGCCGCCACCATTGTAGTATTCCTTATGTAATAAATAGCTGAAGTGTCTATTGTCTATGCAGCAGAGAGAGATATGCCACAACGCCGCCAATACTGACTACTACTTGCTCCGTGCTCCTAATGAGGTGTTTTATGTAATTTTAGGAATAGACCCTGAATTTAGCGATTGAACTGTAGCAAGTATCAAGAAAGGAGGGACAGTAAGTACTGGCAACCGAGCAACCAAACTTTCTAATAATATAGTACTAATGGATGAATCTAAAATAAAAGGAGTGGCGGCAGTGGGTACCAGTGCGGCTGCTGTCAAACATAAACCAATCCTCAAAAATGACCCACAATTTCAATCGACAACTTCCACTTCATCACCAAACCACACAAAGCAAAATGGGGACAGTAAAGTTGGTCCAGCTACACCAAATAGTAAAGAGAAGAGACATTTGAAATGGGATGAAGATGCAATTCAAGAGCATGATTTGTTAAGAGGTACCAGAATGAAGGTATGTCGTGTGGGTCATTGCAATGGTTATGTCTGATATGTATGAGTTTATGGGGTTCTGTTTTGCACTTTTCTCAGTTATACTTTCTCTTTTTTACTACAAATTGATACTATTTATCTATACATTGCTGCGGTATCATACCAACCGCCATTTCATAAATTATCAATGCCAACTACGACATATCATATGGAAATCAAATCAATACAAATTATGCTTCATACAATATACAATGTACACACATCTATATACATAGATTGACGAACCGGACACACCATATACACATTATGATCATCATTCAGATGAAGTAGAATCCAATTCATCAGGGCAGCATCCTCGATCACCTGATGAGAATCATAAAGAACCAGAACTAGCATCGCAATGGGATGATATAGCATCAAAATTACAAGCAGTAGCTGATAAGCGTGATGCCTGTCCACTGTCACCGGCACCATCACGAGATTCGAATATGAGTGATAGTGAAAAGATGGAAGCTGAAGAAAAGGAGAAGGAAGAAAAGAAGAAGAAGTTTAAGGAAATGAGGAAGAATCATTATAATGAAGCTGAAATGATGAGACGCTGGAGAATGCAACATGCCAACGACGATGAGGAGGAAGATGAAGAAGAAGATGACGAAGATAATGCTATGCAAGAATAGCTACTCATCTGTTAGTGCCAATAATAATAGAGCTAGTTGTTATAACTCTATGTGGTAAAGAATAATTGCAGTAGTCCCTTGAGATACATAATGATCTCATTAGCACCAAGCTTACTTTCTCCATAAATTCTATCCACAAATGTTATCGGTACCTCACCAATCTTCAAACCAGCCTTGTGTGCTCTAACCAATATCTCCATTTGGAAAGCATATCCCTTGCATTTAATAGACGGTAATATCATTTCTATAGCCTCTCGTTCATACAAACGAAATGAACCAGTCAAATCTGATGCACCACCCGTATTCAATAGGAATGATGCTAAAAAGTTAGCACCACAACTTGTTAATTTTCTATATGTATCCCATCCAGCCACACCGCCGCCACGTGCATATCGTGTACCTGATACAATATCCACCTTTTTATTATTATTATCCATAACATCAATCATTTGTGGTATAAACTTTGGATGATGACTTAAGTCTGCATCCATTAGTATAATACGTTGTCCTTTACTTTTCTTTAATCCAGCGGAATATGCCGATCCTAATCCTAATTTGCCAGGTCTTGATACTATTTGAAAGTGATCAGTGCCAAATATCTTTTGTAATGACTTTGCAACCTCGAGTGTATTGTCGGGTGATGAATCATCAACTACGACTATCTCATAATTTAACTTTGATTCTGTAAATGTATCATGTATAAATTGTGTTATTAGGGGAAGATTATCACGTTCATTATATGTGGGTAGAATGATTGAGTAGAGCATTTTGTTGTTGGACTTAATGTTTGAGCATGTATCTTCTCCGTCTTCTTTGCAAACTCCGTCGGCTGGTTCAGATGAGCCGATTGAAAATATTGATGAAGTGAATATTAGTAACAATAAACTGATAGCATCCATCTATTCAACTCCAACCATTAACAAACTAATAGCAATTAACCACTTATTACTTATCTAATTACCTCTCAAATCTCATCATATTTTAGTTTTCATGTTCGGTGGAAACTCCTCTGTACCCCGAATATCAAATGTTAATGGCTTGATGTAGCTTGATGTCAAATGTCAAATAGTGCTGTGGTGGCTTTGAGAGTATTATTGATTATTGTCAATAAATCCCGATATTGCATTCGAGATTGACTACGCCATCACTCTTTATGATATACTTATTCTCAAAAAGAAATCATCATCATATCATTCAGTAGTCGTCTTAAGGCACGGATAGAATTAGACCGACCCCAGTTCCACTACTATATCAATAAAGATCATCAATTATTACCTATATATCAGTAGTACCTATCTAATATGAAACTTTGCGGTGCATGTTGTATGGAATTGTCCGAGGAAAAATTTAGCAAAAAACAGTGGAAGGCAAAGCAACATCAACGGAGGTGTAGAGAATGTATCAATGAAAATCGAGGCATGCAGCTGGCTAAACCAACGCCCGAGGAGCAGCCAGTATCATTATTGCAATATCTAGTCAATCAAACAGAATTAGTATCTCAGAGACCTCGAGAACGAGGTCGACCTAAGTGCTTTGCGAAAGGGGAAAGCTTTTGTTGGATATGTTTAGAAGAAGGGTCAGAAGAAAGTCCACTAAGGCGTGATTGCTCATGTCGAGGTGATTCAGGGTTTGCCCATCTTAATTGTATTGTGGAATATGCGTTCAAAAAGAACACTAAGGATGCATGGGAGGTATGTCCTAACTGCAACCAAGAATACCAGAACAAGCTAGCTCTTGACTTGACTAGTGTGTTTGTGAATATATGCAAGTGTCCACTATTCAAATCCGATGAGTCTATTCTAACAGCGCTCAATACAAAAATGAGTAGATTATTACTGGCTGGTGATAGACAGTGTGCAACAGAAATTGAGAATATTGCAAAGGAAACAATCGACATAGTTAAAAACATGACTTCTCCATTATCTGATACGGTTCTCTTTATTGAAGCAGCTGCTTACAATGCCCTTGGTTTGGTGATAATTCGGAGGGGGATTACAACAAAGGCTGATTCAGACACAGCAGTACAATATCTAAAGAAATATCAAGATGTAAGTAAAACAATGGGGTTAATAGAACAAGTGGTCGCAACTCAGGTAAACATTGTGTCTGCTAAAAAGCTTATCGACAAAGAGGATGATGTTCATAAATGCCCATGTGGATGTGGTGCTATGTATCATGGAGCGTCTATGTCTGAAGAAGAGAAGATTGAGTGTCAAAGAAAGGCATACGCAATACTTGGGGAAAATATAGAAATGGGCATGATCACTTCATTAGAATGTGGCTACAACCTTGCAATATCACTCGATCGTAATTACCATTCGATAGAATCGGAAAGGCTTTACACAAAGTTAGCTACCATTAGCTGTCGAGTCCACGGCCCAGATCATAGCCTCACAATAAAGATTCAAAACGGACTCAAGAGTAGCCAAGAACGTTGGGTGAAAATCAAATCCAAGGAAGGATATTTCCAGGCCCTGGGTTACAAAGATAGTGATAACTATGATACTTACGTAGTAAGTGGCCCAATAGAAGAGCCTAGAAATGTCGAAACGGAGCATATGTTTACTGTTGGTCTATCTGATGTTTGCATTGAATATGGTACCCCTGTGGTTTGTCTCGGCATTGCCCAAAAAGAGTTCATTCAATTCAATGGTAAAATTGGAGATGTACGACTATCTGGTTTTGACAAAGAAAATAAGGACAACTTCTGCTATGGCGTTTACTTTGAGGATAAAAGTCTTGACCCTGCTTGGTTCTCTCCATTGGGTCTTCGAATTCTATTTCAGTTGCCTGATACTGATAGCGAGTCCTTTATTGTACCGATAATAAGCTGAGTATTAATGAGCTGAATATTATAAGTAGCAATATAGGTACTGATAATAGCATCTATTCAACTCCCTCCAACCATTACAAAGACAATGATATGCAGCTTTGTGTCATGGCCACCACCAAGGATACCGTATTTTTTTTTTTACTAGTAACTTTTTTATTTTTTTCTCCCCTGCTTTGTGCTTGTCTTCTTCGTGTATTATGGAAGAACTGAGACTCCTATTCCTCGGCTTTGGCTCGGCCAATAGAGCTTTAGCTCGTATGTTATTGGATAAATCGGAGGTAGGATCGCAGCAGAAGTACTTGAGGATTGGGTAAGTATAATATGATTTTTGTGAAAAATGATATGATATATCTTATGTTCTAAAATGATGTATATACACTTGATAATATAGAAACAGATTAGTACCATGGAGAGTAGTTGCAATACTAACAAGAAATCATGGAAGAGTAATTGCAAACGTGGATAATGCAAACTATGAAAATGAAATTGATCTAGAACTAGCACTGCAAAAAGCCGAAGGAGGAGAAAGTATTAATCAAACGATAGTAGTACCAAAACAACCGCCTCGATTATTTCGTAGGGGTAGTAGTGATATATCAGAAACGACATATGAAGATGATGAAGTGATAGATTTAGTTACCATGCTGTGTCAATCTAAAGCAGCCAACATTATGGTAGAAGCTATCAATAGTAATCCCAGAAAAGATGGCGAGCCGGTCATATCTATCATAAAAGAGGCATTGAAAGGAGGTATGCATGTAGTATCAGCTAACAAGACTCCATTGGCACATTGTGATGATATTAATTTTCAAGAGGTATACTGGGAATTACAAGAATTGGCAGCTCAAAACAGTGTCAAGTACTTGCATGAATCAGCAGGAAAGTTCATAGTTTGCCTTTATTTAATTGTTTTTGTAACAGCATGTACTAATATATGTTACTATCATCTCTTTCCACATCCAGTTATGGACGGAGTGCCCATCTTTAGCCTATGGAAGTATACAATGCCTCATGCAAAACTGACATCTATTAGAGGTTGCCTAAACTCAACAACAACAATGATAATAACAAGAATGGAGGGAAATCTAGAAGGCGTTGGCGGTTCGTCATTTCAGGTAGCTCTTGATATATGTAAAGAAATGGGTATAGTTGAAGCGGACGAGTCGCTTGATATAGATGGATATGATGCGGCTGTGAAGTTAAGAGCTCTTCTTGTTGTACTTTCGTCCTCTGATGAAGCAAATAGAGTTATATTACCGACCATGGATGAGATACCGAAGGAATCAATACGAAGTCTGAAAAGAGAAGACATCAAAGAAGCATATGCAAACGGCAAAAAGAAGTACCGGCTTGTTGCAACAGCCAACCTGATAGAAGAGGAGTCTAATTCAAATGATACACCAACAAAACGCTGGGAAGCAGCGGTTAGATTGCAGCTCATAGAACCCTCCGATCCTCTTTACAACTTGACGGGTGCCGACGCCTCTGTTCAGCTATCCACCGATGTATTAGGGCCTGTGACAGTAGTATCAACAAATCCAACATTGAAAGACACAGCGTATGGTTTGTTTTCGGATATCATTCGTGTTGCAGCTGAGGCAAAATAAGCATAGATTAAGAATAGGTTTAGAATAGGATAGGAAATCTTTCACTTTTAATTAGAATCACTCCTTCCAACATCATACTTCTATTCTACATAACAACTTTTATGAAAGCTGATCAATCAATGAACTTCTCATATTTGTAACAATATTGCTCTGCTGTCCCTTGACTCCAACTCCACCAGATCCACTCAACCTAAAGATATTCTCAATAACACTAATCTCTGTACTTGTTGTATCTAAACCAACAAATGCAGACCAATCATTAACAATCAGTCCACCACCCAATACATCTGAACCGCGGTTACAAGTACCAGCCACTAACGGCACCTGCAGTAATGATGATAATTCCTCAATATCCTCAACAGTTGTCCTCGGATGTACAATTCCCCCCTGATTACTAAACTTACAATAACTCCCAACTAATGCCTGTCCACCAACAATTTGCCGGAATACCTCCACACCCAATACATCACTAATAACATCTTCAGTCTCACGATCAATATCAGGATGTACTAACGCTACATGATCATTACAGGCAATTATATTCCCAAGTGCTGATAATCGTTCTTCGACACGTTGCACTACCACACTATCAGGCAGTGAATTACGCAAATGTGTTAATTCTTGATCAGTTGCTGTATTTGGTACTAATAATCCACGTCTATTACCCACTGTGGTCCGACCGACGAATCTGCATCCCGCAATTGTGGCATGTATGACTGGTATATGTGTTGATAATTCAGATTCAAATACTGAGTAGAAATTTTCGGATCGATTAATACCTGTTAGACAATACCCATTTGTTAAGGCGGCAAAGACACCGATTTCATTCGAGTTTTCAAATCCTACACGAGTTGCCATTCTTTGTTGTATATTGTTTGTCTATTGTTTGATATACTGAATAAAGGATTGATGTTGATGTGATGATTAAAGAAAACTTGTGTTGTTGGATACCTAATTTGTAAGATACCCAAATGATTTGATATCGACGACTACTACTCCCCCCCGACGAATATAAACTACACTACTATATGATATATCTGATTAGTTCTTTTGCGTCTAGAGAGTGATAAATAAATGATAAGCACGGCTGCCGCTGATAAAATATAAGTTGCATGCCAAGATTTTATTTTATTGGTAGAGAGAAATAAAGAAGTTTAGCGACTAAACCGTCACCATGAGACTCTTGATGACTTTTATGATTGTTTGGCCATGTTCGCCACTATGATAAGACCAAATACAAATAGTATATTGATATGATGATAATGAGTGAGGAGTGTTGGTGGTAGTGATAATGTGGGGGTTTGACGGTACTACTACCAGCACGCCGCCGTACTTATTAATCTGACCATACTACAATAGCAAAATGCAGCTCCTCTCTCCATAATAGTGACAATGTAATAATGAAAGTTACGTGAGCTGCAGTTTACTATTATCATAAACAATGTTTTAAAGATATGCAGTGAAAGTAATGTATGAGGTAGCAGTGATTGGAGGAGGGATAGTTAATACCATCCATTTTAGAAAAAAAATATTGGTCAGTAAATCATATAGAATCAGAGCTCTGTATGACGTTTAGAGAAAGACCATCTTCAATATAGGCACAACAAACATTCAATCAATATAAGTCCTAGGTTATTCTATTTTCAATTAAGTTCATTCCAGCCAGCCATCCATTAATCACCGCTGTCAAACACCTAAATTGTGCGGTTAGTTACCTATCAAATACAAGTTATTCTTTGGCTCGGGAATATAGTATAATCAAATGCCTTCATCAGCATTATTAAAGCGATTGGCATGCTTATG
>Ga0214479_100055_pt1 | contig 63165 bp, 48 predicted proteins | sample M1_20Mar14CPVII9_5_FD_165054 | JGI IMG/M metagenome (GOLD analysis project Ga0214479, IMG submission 165054) | Marine eukaryotic communities from Monterey Bay, California, United States - M1_20Mar14CPVII9sort6BwellE14 | ecosystem: Environmental > Aquatic > Marine > Unclassified | place: USA... | reverse complement strand
GTGTAGACTTGGAAAATAGAATCACTACCTTTGCTAGGAGGACAGGACGCAGAGAAAGTGATACCAAAGCACTGTATGACAGACTTGCCACATATGAATCGATCAAAGAAGGTACCCATGTACTTGAACTTGCCCTCTGGAAGGCTAAGATTGACGAGAGTCGAAACAAAAAGGCAAGAGTTGATGGTGATGCTAGTACCAAGGAGCAGTGCCGTGTCAACTGCAGGCCTGATATCGTTATTCGGAATGTCTTGCCTTATCTGTTGCCCGAATAAGGGAAAGATCCATGTGGCTAGGATAAAGTAACGGACGAATAGCATCTAAAACCTCTCTCCTTCTTAAATCTTAAAATGAGAATATTAAGTTTACTTCCTCTACATCTATATCAATATCACCACCAATACCCAATTCCAAACCACCAATATCACCCGAAATAGCATCAAAGTCTGCCGTCCCAATAACAAATTCAGGTTCCGGTAGATCCACATTCGTCTTTGCCTCAAGTAATAACCGTCTATCATTATCAAGTGGTATTATTGGTACAATTGTAAATCCTCTTCGTTGGCCTGGTAGCATGTGATATGTCCCGATTGTGTTTAATGTATTCTCTGTCCGAAAACCGAATCGTGCACTAGTTCTGTGTGTTGTTATGTCATATGCTGCACATAGGTTGAAGCGAGTACCGATAGATCCTGTTTTGTGCATATGATATGATCACAAGGTATAATGCCGTTAGTGAACAAGAGAAAGACACAACTTGATTGATATTACACATCTCATACTCTTACCTCCTCCAGAAAATAGCCAAGACTTTGTATACTCCACCAATACAGCTCTATCGTCATCATCATCATCTCTATTCAGCCTCCTTCGTTCTTTAACTGTAAATCTACCACCAAGTAACCTATCCTCAATACAACCCCGTATTCTCCACAATCCACCACCACTAAGTCTATGTGTCTCGAAGTCTGCTCCGATACGAACTATACCAAATGGAATAATATTTGACCATGATTTACGTAGTTTAATGATTGTTATTGGATCAAAGTTTATATTAATATGCGGTATTTGCATACCTGTTTTATCTATGATGTACTGACGGACTGAATCTATTGGTTGTGTTTGTTGTGTGTTGTTGTTTCTATGTTTCCTTTTGTATTTTTGTTTATGTCTTTGATGACCATCGTGGTCGTCGTCATCACTATCTTCATTTAGCAGGAAGAATGGTGGTTCATTATCATCTTTCCGTCTTCGTCTTCTTCGACTTTTATTGTTACTTTTGTTGAATCGACGTCGTCGTCGCGCATTGCTGCCCATTATTGGTATATCATCTTCATTATGTTGTCGTCTCCAATTAGATGTTGATGGAAATGATGATGGAGGTACATTGGCAGAGATACAGCTGCTACCAAGTAAATTGGTAATGCAACAAATAATAATAACTATGAACCTATTCTCACTCATTGTTGTTCGTCTTTATTCAATTCATAGTGATATATACCGTATTCCTGATATATATACGCAATCGATAACATATAAATATAAACTATGAGAGTTTATGCCTTATTCCTATCGCCTGCTGGCAAATACAAATAATGATGCTTTAACTTTATACGTTTGTATTAAACTTTAAACTCACAGTTCAATTGTTGCAAGTATTGCCGCCACAGCAACGTTGCAACCAACTACCTACAACATGAGTAACAAAACCACTCCCCACTGTCTGAGAAGTCACGGACTACTGCCAATTGAATCTACTCATATCTATCGAACAAAGAAAGACAATACGAAGAACTACAATACTATCTGCTACCAATTGTATTAGATTTGACATATAATACGCTATTCAATTAGCCGCTTCGATTTGCAAACAAAATTTGTTGCAAATCTTATAATCTAGAGTTGTTTGATCTCTTAATACTTCAAAACCATAACTAATATCAATGGATCAAATACCAGTCAATAGTAGCGGCGGCGGTGGCAATTCGTGGCCTCCAGCATTGCGTCGTCGACTTGGCCTTCCATCAACAACTTGCTCATCAAAATCAAAGTCCTCTAATAATGATGAACTGTCTCCTGATGATATTGACATGCAACCAACAACAACCCAATCCTCCTCTACCAATACAACAACATCATTATCATCACACGAACTACGGCGATATATTCACAAAACATACTCAACATTAACATCCATACAACGTCAATTACATCGAGGTGAGGAAAGCTACTTTGAACAATCTTACTCTCATGGTAATTTGTTACAGGGTTGGGATAATATATGGATTGAACAGCATCATAATCATAATTCGAGTAGTTATACTAATAGTAGTAGCAGTGGCATGTATTTAAGTATGGGAGAGGATAGCTCTTCTAACAACATATCAAACAACAATCATGCACATCATATGAATAACAACAAGTCAATACCAATACGTAAAATGCCAGCTGAACATCGATGGTTTACATCAAGTTGTGGTACTAATCTTCCCATTACAAGTACTGATAATAATAGTATTAGTGGCAGTGGTAGTGGTAGGGTAGCTGCATTGGAACGTTGGAGTTTAATCGATAGACCGCCTACTCCAGAAGTACAAGAAGAGAAGCAGGTTGCTAAACAAGAAGATGTTGATATTAGTTTGATAAAGAAGGAGGCCAATATGGAAGTTATTACATCGTTAACTGATAGTAAGTTTAAGGAGGAAGGTATTAAAGGTAGATCTACCAATGATACCACTGCTACACAGTCTGCAAAGGAGGTAGCTGTCAAAGTTGAATCAAACGTGGCGGCGGCTACTATGGCAACTGAATCTCACCATGCCAATGGCAAGGAGACAGACGCGGCAGCCAAACAGACAGTGGGCGTTGATCTAATGCATCAGTCTAAGCCGGAAGAATCGACATATACGTCCTCATCACCTAAAGTAGTAGCTGAGGCAGAGAATCAGTCCAATAAAAGACAACCTTATAAAGTTGCCGATACCGAGCCTCAGTCCCATCATACATTATCATCGGCGGGGCAATGTAGTACGGACGCAGAGATGGTAGTTGAGAAGACGGCATCATCGTCAACATTAGAATCTAAAACAACAAGGAAGGATGAATCTAATAATACCATCAGTACGAGGCGTGATGTCTCGAGTTCAAGCAACATTCAATCATCATCATCAGATGCTATTTCATCCTCTCCTACCGCCGCCGGGTTTACAGAAACAACATCCAACGGCAAGAATAGTACCGATAATACTACCACCACCACGATGATGGATCATCCAAAGAATAGTATTGCTGATGAGGACTCAGCCTCTGAGATGACAGTCCATACCACTGATAACAAAGGCATGACACAAGAACAAGGTTCCTCGACGAGTGTATCATTACCACAGTCCAAACGTGCACGCCTTGATACCAATCAACTACCCAAGGACGATTGTTGTGCCGATGATAATACCACTTCTTCTAACAAAAATATGAATGCTAATCTATCTAAGGAACACGACGATGATCAAGAAGAAACTAACATCAAACCACAGCAATTGGAACCAACAGAAGAAGAAGAGGAGATGGTCGAGACTGTTCCTACTTCCTCCACCGCCGCAACGGATGGTAGTAGGACATCATCGTCAAGGAGAAGTACAAGGAAGCGTAAGGCTACTTCATAGTCAATTTAGTATTAACTAAATATGACATATCATATGTCAACAATCGGGACATTACAGTACTGGACTCTACAAAGAAAGATACGGTATTGGGATTAGATGATTTAGTATGTTAGTATGTATAAAGTAATAATGATGACACAACATTTGGAAACCAGAATATGGTATTAGTTTACATCCTTTTAAAAACATATCAATAACCTGAATCACTTTTATCTCCAGACGGATCGGGTTCCACGATCAACCATCAATACAAGATGTATACTCTCTCACATACTGATAACTGGTACACATACACATCCTCTTGAGGCAAAACCTCATTCATATTTCAACTTGACTCGCTGGGAAAATCTCGTCAATAATGAAATGCTCTAACTCTAAACCATATAATAATTCTCATATCACACTACTCAACCCCATATCAACACCCGCGTGGTTCAATTAATGGTCTTCTTCGTCAATTTCAACAGACCAATCACGTTTAGTGCCTAAACCTTTTCCTAGACGACGAGTTTGGACTTCTAACAACCGTGTAGAACAGCTTTTTGAAACACACTGGCAGGTTCCATCAGTTGGCTGAATGCAGTCCTCTACATCGACTTCTTTTGGTAGTAAGCAACTTTCCCCTTCACGAGGACAATCTGGATTGGTGACCACCACGACCAAACCACCATCTTCCAGAGTGACTTCATTCTTATCTGGATCACAAACATTATTTTCAGAACAATCAACACTTCCAATTTCTAAGTCAGACTCGAATGGAAAACAGTATCCTGTTGTGTTCGCAACACAACCTTTTAAAGCAAAAGAGGAAGTAAGTAGGTTGTTCGGATTAATAGAGAGAAATAGAAGAGAATGAGGATAAGATGAAAACAACATACTTACTATTTTCACCCTTTTCTGTAGGTTGAATACAATCTGCCTCTTTACAGCATTCCCCCCCTTCAACAACAGAACCAGGTACTATTGGGACACTAGCTGGACAGGTAAAGGGTACTTCATCGAAACATAGCCCAACTTGATCAATGGCAATGGTCGACTGAGCGCATTGATTTGGTGCAACCCTTTCACAGGTTTCTCCCTCAGAACAGGTGTTATCATCAGCTTTATCACAGACATTAAGTGCAGAACAGTTGACATTTTCAAAAAGACCCAATGAGTTGGTTTCAGCTTTACCAACACAATACCCAAAATACTGAAACACATAACACCCTTTAAGAGTAAGGGAAAACAATAAAGTAAGAGTTTTGCAAGAAGAATAGATGATGATAGATAAAACTTACTCCCGTTCCCGCAATCCTTATCATCACAGCAGAAACCACCAATTTCACTAGAGCCATCCCCTGGTCCATCTGGACAGATGAAATCTCTTGTAGGCGAATATGAAGGTACCCCCGTAGGCCACGGCGACGTTGTAGGCTCAGGTAGTGACCTTGTTGGCACTAGAATTCCTTCAACATTACTATTACTAGGAGTTCGAGTCGGTCGACCTGTGGTTTTGTTGTTGTCAAATACATCTAAAGACAATTCATAAGAAGTGCAGACTTCTTGTGGAAACCCAGATAACCCATCAATGTCAAAAAAGAATAAGATTACTCGATAAGTACCCGCAGCAAGAGCTGGTACTACTAACTCGTAAGTACTGACAGGTGCTTGAGCTAAACCAAATAAAGATAAACCCATACCAAAAGCATCAACAACCACTGCAGTACCAGCACTACCACAAACATCATCATCTACCGCTTCAGTGATGACTATGGATACAGGGTAGAAAAGACCAGACTTGAATGTTACCTTGACATCCGCATCTCCGTCAGGCACGTCAATAACAAAAACGTCAAAATCCTTATCAGTTGAGCCAAAGGTTGAAAGTGATCCACAGACCCTTTGTCCTAGTTGAATGGTATCATATGCATCGGAACCGGGCGAGCCCTGGGCACAACCATTCAAATCATTAGAAGATGAACTAACACATCCTTCCTGTCCTTCCTTATCTGCCTTACATGAACTACTGCATCTGCCACGGGGTACATCTGGTCCTGGAGTACGGAGGATTGGTTCACCAATGCATTCATTCGATTCACAATCTTCATCAAGGAAACAGCAATCTCCTTCTTTGCCTTCGCTATTACACTCACAAAAGATGGTTCCGGTATCAGGTCCGGAATTGACAGTTGAACAAAATTCCCCAGCTATGAAAAGATTGGACAAACAAGACACATTTGAGTTTACAATAAATAAAACAAACACACATCTTTTTTGATTGTGTACTTACGGCGTGTACTACATCCATCATTCTGTTCACATTTCTCAATGGTATCATACAGCTCATCTCCGTCTGTAACTGTAGGGGAAGGTCCTGTTGGTTTTGTCGGAAGGGCATCTGGAATCTCACCTCGACCCTCATCCCCATCATCTCTTGTTGGCACCGGAGTAACAGTTGGTGATAATGTCATGTTTGTACCAATAGTTGGGGTACTGCCAGAAGTTGGTGCCACAGAAGGTGATGAAGTATCATCTTTGCTAGTGCTAGATGAACTGTTGTTCTTCCATGGAAGCTTCACACCATTGCCAAACTTCTTCTTCTTCTTGACAAGATTCTTGAACTTCTTCTTGTTGTTCATATTATTGCCGCCGTTCTTCTTAAACTTCTGCTTGTTATTATTGTTGTTGCCATTACCCTTTCGTCCTAACATACGATTAGACGATTCTTCATCGGCAGCACTTGGACTTGGCTGGTATCATTTTCAATATTGGACTCGAGGGCAAGGGAATGTTGGTCAACATCCTCAACAACGTTTTGCAATTCAGCATTGCGGAGGGTGGCGGCATTTGCTGGCACCAAGTTGGAGTTGATGAAAACAGCAGCCGCAAGGAGTAGGATGTTGGAGACTTTCATGTGATATTGCTATGTACACGAGATGAAATGAGTAGTACGATGATAGTGATAGTGATAGATTATGGTATGTTTGTGGCAAGCCTGAAAAATTATGAGCTCGATGAGTTATGCATGTTGCAATGAGAAGCTACCATAGCAGGCTAATCTCCTCTTTATGTCAGCGAACTCTGCAACGTCACGAGCATGTTGCTTTGCCTAGTCTCACTGGTATTCAACTTCGTCTGATCGCTTATTTAGTCTTGAGACGGAAAATGAAGATCCTCCGCTCATACAACTATGGATTTAACTTTACTACAATAAAAGCAGTGTCATCTTCACAATATTATAGTTTGGTAGGTTCTTCTATCTCTTTACAAAGTTGTGTTAGATCTTGCTATTAAATGAACACATGGACATGATATGCTCACTAGTACTAGATAATATGGTGAGAATGTGACTCTATTTACAAAGCTCATTACACTTCTAAACAACATCATTATCATCCCCATTAGATCTACGCCTGTAGTGAAGAAGCGGACTAGTATTCAGTTCTAGAATTCTTTCATTTCCCCCTACATTCATCATACCATTGCCACCTTTGCCTTTGTCTTTTATTGGACTACTGATATTACTACCATGACGGTAATTCTGATGCTGCTGCTGATAATTCCCAGTACTAGCATGACGTTTACTAGCTCTTAAACTTTTAACAATTAGACTTGTAATGAATAATAATATACCACCGACATGTTCAACTGTACATTCATTCGACGGAAACAAAGCAAAACTTAAAAAGATTGTAGTAGCCTTACGTGCCGTTGATGTTATACTCATGGCCAATGCACCAAATGTTTTTGTAATGGCAGCTGAACATGATGAACTTAAATATCCTGTAGTTGAGAATAAGATCATGGTAAGTACCTTGCCTGATATTGACCATGATGTTGTATTATCTAATAATAATCCATCTTCCATTTCCTTTATTGTACCAGGTCGTGTCAAGTATGCCATTCCATCGTGTAAGTCACCCTTAATTGCCGCGGCAATGAAGATAAAGAACGTGGCAATACTATACAATCGAAATATAAACTCATCTTGTCCAACAGAGTATTGATTCATCAATGCCTCACTCAGGTTACTAATGGCTCCATCACATAGTAATGATATAATTAACATTAGTATCCCCATGGGTGCAAAGACTGCCGATGTTTGTGTATCAGCATGTAGAAACATGCATAACCCTACAACCATTAACATTACGATCGAATAATCTGCCATGACATATCGTTTCCGTGTTATGACTACACCGAAGATCATTGTAAAGACTACTCGTGTTGATTTCATTAATGTTTTAGTTGGATAATTGACATATTGCATTGCCAAGTTTGTCATTCCTAAATCTATTGCTCGTAATATTGATAATCCAATGTATAATTCTATTGGTACAGTTGTTGACGTTGATATTGATGCTGCTTCATCATCTTCGTCGGATGTTTTGGTTCTACCATATTGTATTCGTTTCCGTACTCTTCTAATCATTGCTGTCATTGATTGCTGTTGTGATGATGATGAACTACTACCACTCCCCATGGCAGCAGAACCAGATGATACGCTAAGCCTTCTCTTACCATCTATGTTACTACCACCATTCATAGTATTCTTACTATCACCACCATTCGTACCAAACTTACGAAAGAAGTAACTCAATATAGTATATCCCATAAATTGCATTAATGCTAAAAACAAACCCAACTTTCTGGAACATAACTCGAAACTTATTAATTCTTGTAAATATCCATATAGTAATGAAAATAGAAATGAACCAAATGCTGATAGTAGAAATTGGAAGCGGGGTGGATAGGATGTAAGATTTATACCTAATACTATAAATTGAGGTTTGTTAGTCTTTGAAGATGATTGGTTTGTGATATTGAATCTACTTGATGTAGTAAACCTGTCAGAAGTTATATTTGGTACAGGTGGCAATACCTTCCTTCCTTGCTCGTTATGCATTGACAATCGTAAAAAGTCATGTTCTGATCCACCATAGTATACTCCTCGTCGTCCTCCTCTATCTATTTCATGTGAATGTGGCTGCTGATGTTGATGATGTTGCTGTTGTATCAAATGATGCTCATGTGAACTTTGCAACCGTCCACTCAATGGTGTTAACGATTGTCTTCTTGTATCATTATAGTTATTGGATGGCGGTGTAGACTTTCGTGTTGAGCTGCTTGTACTACCGCCGAATGATCTAGAACGGGTAGTACTATTTGATGCAGGTGAGGTAGCCGAGGATGATAATCTATTATTATTAATTGGGATACGGAAGGCACCTCCGGCTATATCGGCATCATCTAATGAATGACGACCGTAGATATCCCATGATTGAGATTGTTGATGCTGTATAGTGTTGTTTGGTGATGATGATCGATGATGACGATGTCGTAGTTGATTATCTGAGCTGCTGTTGTTAGTATTGATTGTATGATTTATACCATCGGGCAATAGGGTATGTATACCGCTATTCGGTGAGGGCACTTGACCTGACATCGGTGCATTATTGTGATTGTGGATGACAACATCATCTCTATCGCCTGTTGTTTGATGACGATTTAAGAGTGGATTTATCTCTGAATCATCGCCGCCGCCACCGCCACCAGATCTATATGCCATTGTAGTGAAGTGATATTGCAAATGCTACCGCCACAAATAAAATGATGTGAGCAGTTGATGATTACAAAACCTGTATTGCCCCCTCGGCCCTAGAGAGGTTGAAATATCGAGGAAATGAGGAAATTGGAAATATGAAAAGGATCTTAGGTCACTAATAATTGCATTCACCAAAGATGAGTACACTGATTCGAAAGAGCATTATTGAGTGTATTGATGATACGGGGTTTATATTGCTAGAGTTATGATATTGCATTCCACCTCTTGCCTTTTATGGGAACTTAATTTTTATCAATGAAACTTCAAACTACTAACTACAAGTTTCAATTTTCAGGTCGGTCAAAGTGTTGATATATTGCATACACTGATTGCAAAGGATTATAACTTCTTATCACGTTAGATAGTTATTAGTATTTGGTATAATTGGCAGAAGAATAATAAAAAGGCGTCCACATCTTGTGTGCACCTTTTAGTACATATGATATAGGTAACACAAACAGATAACAACGGTAACACTAACACAAACAGATAACAATATCAAATTACTCCATATTGTATACAGGTGATATCCAATACATACATATTTTAAAGTCCTTGTTTGTCCGGCAAGCAGAAATATAAGGCGATAAGGTATAGTTTTTCATAGATACATGAACACATGATATATGATGTTCATGATTTTACTGTTTGCTCTGCTCTTAACAGTGGGGTATGCATTTCATTATCCATACTATCGCCGATGGCGGTGGCAGCATCGTAGAGTAGGTAATCATCGGCGGCTAGTTCAACTCTTCTATGCATCAACAGATCCAACAATCATTGAACACAACAGACAATATCTGAGTAATACATTAGGATTTAGTAAAGAAAAGTTAGAGACAGTTGCAATAGAAAGTAGAAGAGGAAATATCCTCACGAGAGAGATTGGTGTATTAGATGATCGTGTGAATTGGTTAAAGAATCGTCTAAGTTTGACAGAGAATCAAATCAAGAAGATCATTCAATCTCAGCCAAATATACTTGGAATGAAAGATGATAGGTTGGAGTCAAAGATTGATTACATACAGGATAGATTGTTGCTTGATGACAACTTGTTGAGGAAATTGTATATCACAGCTCCAACTATTCTTATATTCAGTACGGACAACATTGAGCATAAGTTAAATTGGTTACAGGAACGGTTTATATTAGATCAAGAGGGATTGGCAAAGTTAGTAGCCAAATTTCCTGGTATTATACTCCTCAGTAGTGAGGATAATATAGAACCGACATTAGATTGGTTACAAGATCGTCTATCCTTGACGGATGAACAACTATCAAAGGTTATACAAAAACGCCCTAGCATTCTAAGTTTATCCATTGTTGATAATATGGCACCAAAGTTGGATTGGTTACAGCATCGTCTCTCGTTAACAGACAAAGAATTATCAAAAATGATACAACGGTATACAGCTCTCTTTAATTACAGCATAGAGAACAAGTTAGAACCAAAGTTAGATTGGTTGCAAGATCGTCTATCCTTAACAGACGAACAACTGATAACAATGGTACAGCATCTCCCGGCTTTATTAGGATATGATATACACAACAACTTGGAACCAACATTGAACTTTTACATTAATGCATTGGGTGATGAGAGTAAGGCAATATTGTTTGTTATCAAGAACCCTTCCTCGTTTGGTTTTAGTTTGGAAAAGAGACTAAAGCCTCGATTAGAAGAAGCACAGAGTGTGGGGATGGTCATAGACTACTTATGCCTGTATCATATCGTATTCTATACAGATGATAAGTGGGATGTGAAGATTAATAAGAAGGTTGCTAAAGTGATGGGAAAGGTGTGATATGACCTCCCCTCCAAAGACTAGCTAAAGTCTAATCTCATAAGTCTGAATGATATCTAATCGTCAACATCTTCTACTTTCACTTGTACTAGACTCATTATAGTTATTAGTACAAAGCTACACTTCTTGGACACTTATTTCATTCAGCGAAACACACTTTCTTGTTACTCATTCGTCATTTACAACTCTACCAAATATAATGGCTGTCGAATGGAACGGTCTACGGCACTCTGGGCACTTCCCCTTTAACTTTCTTCTAATCTGTGCATTGTTGCACTTCTCACAAAGACATGGATGTCCGCATGGAATAGTAAGATATCTAACAGGTCTCTCTAGGCATATGATACACATTTTTGATTCACTTCTCCCGCCGCTTGACGCATCTCGGCTGATGAGAGGAGGAGCCGAGTTATCTTTATACGTAATAATGTATTCTGGATAAGCTAAACAAGGGCCACGAGAAGCATATAAATCTTTTGATATCACTTCAGAGTGGCTCATCAAGGTAGGGTTGGGATTCTTCGAATCAGTATCAAGTATCCTTCCAACTACCACTCGACACAGTAACATCTTTGATTCTGTTCCCGTCTTTGATGACGTATGAAACTTATCATACGTCTTATTCCGTATGATTGTTGCTTTTGTACTAAAATGTTTACCGTTTGGGTTCCAATTGGCAAGGAAAGTGCTGAGCGTGCTTGATCCAGGATATCCCATGAAGGCATTCATTTCATTATCAATACCCCAGTTCTCTGCTGATACTTTTTGCTTACTCCTCATATAATTTCCCCATAACGACTTGTCTTGGACTCGTTGGATGGATTCGACAGGGCAGTCTCTTAACTTAAGGCCACCGATCTTGTCATATAAAAGGTCTAGAATATCCTTGCCCTCTTCAGAATTCAATTTAACTTCTGCATATGTCCCAAGTTGCCAAGTGGATGGAGTGTCCGTCTGATCTTTAGATTTTACAAACGAAGAATCACTGGTTCGCCATTGAGTTTGTACTGGTAACTGCGGCACTGATACTTTATCTAGTGGGGCCACAAATGCAATTTCTAATGATTCGTTGGTCCCAACTACCATACAATTTTGATTAATCTTTTGTCCAACAGATACGCTTGATATATTGTGGCCAACATGGACAATTCCATCGTTTCTAATTCCGTTCCCCGATACATAGTCAGGTAGTGGGCAGCATACTTGTAATTCATACTTGTTACTAGCACCCATACGACAACACATTGATTCAGGCACGGATGATTGAGATGGGAAGGATACCCACACATAATTACCGTCACCATCAAGTTTTACTATAACACCAACACTACCTAGTCCGCCATCGTCATCCCCATCTGACCAATCTACACCTCGCTGAACAAGCATACCCAATTGTACATTATCAATTGTAACAGGAGCCCCAGGTCTAGCAGTCTGAGCAGCACTAACACGTGGTAACAACAGAGGCGAGAGAGGATCTCCTTTAATACTTTGTTGTACTTGTCCAGGTAGTAGCCTCTCGTTAGCCGGCTTCAGGAAGTTGGCAACTAAATTTCGTAATTCGTTTGTATATCCCACAGATGCAGATACTCCTCCATTGTTTGAGGGTAGCCACGGCAGTGCCACATTACCCAAAGCAGCCGCAAGTCCTCCTGGTTCATCTGAAATGAACTCGCCCAGTGTTTGATCAGCTGATAAGTTCTCAAGATTCTTACACATGAGTAGCTCATATATCACACATCCCAATGCAAATGCATCGTTCATATCTGCTCTAAGATCACCGAAATCTTCTAATTCATGTGATGCTAATAGTTCTGGTGATGCATAACTTTTTGTAAATCCTACCGTTTCTTCGCCCGGTTTTAACGCCGTGCCGAAGTCTGCCAACAATAACTTCCCACCCGCCGATGTATCAATTAATATATTTGCTGCTTTAACATCGTGGTGCGAGACCCCTTTCTCATGTGCAAATGCCAGAGCAGCACAAAGCTGGAATAGATTATGAACATATGATATTGAGCAAAATAATGTAGAGAAAGGAAATAATACACACACTAGCATCTTTATTTACATACCTGCAATGCATACCATGCAATTCTTCTTTCTGAATACGGTACCAAAGGATAGCAGCTGGACATTCTTTCAATTTCCTGTGCAAGAGTACCACCTGTGCTCGATAAAAAAGGTGTACATAACATGTGAGCAAAATCGAAAAACAACATGGAAGAGTCATAAAACACACAAACAGCTTACCATCAGCATATTGCATGACAATACAAACAAAGTTCCGACTAATAAACCAATCCTCAAAGAATATAATATGCATATCTCGATTACTATTATCAATACCTTCATTCAAATTATGAACTGATTCAATTTCTCTACAAAATTGTTCATAATCATCATCATCGGATGTGTCCATTGGCATTACCTTTAATGCTACTTTTCTACCGGACTTCTTTGTTGCTAGGAATACTGATCCGAATCCACCTATACCTATACATCCTATTGTTGTATAGTTACGGTCAATTATGCTTAGTGTATTTTGTGTATCTTTTAAATATGTTGCATTTCGTTGTGTAGCTTCGTCCATGATTATTGCTATGTTGCGGTTACTACTGATCTTTTCCTGTCACAAGGTACAACCAATATTGCAATTTAGCATCGGTATAAGTCGTTCTATTGATTAAAATACCATTTGTTATCTAATTAATAAGCAGCAGCAGGTGAGGAGGTGCACCTTATATTTATGTCTTTTGTCTTTGTGCATAAGATATGTGTTTTTAATGCATAGTCCTTTTATTCTCCGTCACTTTATATTATTACCAGTCAATTACTCTGTATCTATGAAGAGAGAAGCTCTTAATACTTTTGCAATCAATGCGCATACCTACTATCACATTCAATCAATGTAATACTAGAGGCCGGCCGCGGCGAAATGAAACTTATGGACTCTACTTGAAACTTCAAAATTTTAAGTTTCATAAATCGAGTAGCTCATATCATCTCATCATCATTGTGTGTCAACTCATAATTGCAATAACAGTGAAGGATTAAAACTTGTCATCGGTAGTAGTAGCAGTGGTGCCAGTTGGAGGTTGATAATTAACATCTGGGGATATGATAGTATAGCAAAGCAAACACACAACTTGTTGCACAAAGCTCTAAGAACAACTGCTGACTTTGACGGAAGGATTAGAACTATTAGATTATTAGTACAGGGGTATACCAAAAGATTTAATCTGAATCTACATAAGGATTTGGTTATATATCTTGTGTGGTAACAACAGTCATACTCTTGATACGTCAATATATGCAACGCTTTTACACACATCAAGAAAGAGACTTCAAGCTACTTTAAGTTGGATAGGCAATAGGCAAGTACACAACAATATAGACAGTCCACAGTGTACTGGCAGGTGATATTCAATATACAACGAATATATATATATTACACAAAGCCCTGTATACCAAACAGGCATTAGTCAAAGATGATGGGGAGAACAAGCTTCTTAAACTTTGTATTATTGACTCTGCTCTTTGCAATAGCTGGAAATGCTTTTCAACCATACTATCGTCATCAACAATATAGAGTAGGCAATATATTACACCAGCAAGATTACAATCAGCGGCGGCTAGTCCAACTCTCATATGCACCAACAGATCCATCAATAATAGAACACAACAGACAATATTTGATTAATGAGTTGGGATTTAGTCAACAAAAGTTGGATAAGATAGCAGCAAGTCAAAGAGGGAAAAGATCAAGAGGAAGTATACTAAATCTTAAAATTGGTATATTAGATGATCGTGTGAGTTGGTTACAGAATCGGCTCTGTTTGACCGATAATGAAATCAAGAAGATCATTCAATCTCAGCCAACCATACTTTGGAATCAATCAGAATCAGACACGGGGATTGGGTCGAAGATTGATTATTTGCAGAATAGATTACTGCTTGATGATATCTTGTTGAGGAAAGTGATAATAGGCAACCCGAGTACTCTTTTAACGAGCGTCGAGGATAATATAGAACCAACGTTAGATTGGTTGCAAGGAAGTCTTCAATTAGATGATACTGCCTTAAGCAAAGTGATTCAAAGGCAACCAACCATTCTACATCTCAGTATCGAAGATAATATGGAACCAACATTGCAATGGCTACAAAACCGACTCCAATTAGATGATGACGCCTTAGGTAAGACGATCAAAAGATTGCCAAGTATACTAGGTACTACAACTGGTAAAATGGAAACAAAGTTGGATTGGTTACAGCAACGTCTCTTGTTATCAGATGAAGAATTATCAAAGATGATACAGCAATATCCAACACTTCTTAGTTTCAGTATAGAGAACAATTTGGAACCAACATTCAACTTTTACATAGATGCTTTGGGAAATGAGGGTGAGGCATTGGTGTTTGTAACACGAGACCCAAGTGCGTTTAGCCGAAGTTTGGAGAATAGACTAAAGCCTCGATTAAAGCAAGCATTGGATACTGGTATGGTTATCGATTCCAAACTTATGAGAGTTATAATGGTATATCCCAATGATCAATGGAATGGAAAGGTTACCAGAGAAATGTCAAAGAAATGGGTAAGAGATAACGAGAAAGCAATAAACGAAAGGAACAATAAGTAGTACAAAAGTTTAGATTTTAGTTGTTAATTATAGTAATTAGAATGTCTATATCTGATAATATAGAACCAAAGTTGAATTGGTTACAACAACGTTTATCTTTGATACAACGGTGCCTGCCAGCTCTTTTTGGTTGCAATATAGATAGGTAGCAACTTGGAACCAACATTGAACTTTTACATTGATGCCTTGGGAGATGAGAATCAAGCCTTGGCTCTAGTCAAACGACGACCCTCTGCATTTACTGTTAGTTTAGAGAACAGGCTTACACCTCGATTGAAGCAAGCCATAGATGTTGGGATGGTCGTAGATTCTAAACTTCTATCTCTCATGGTTACAACATCGACTCCAGTTAGATGATGCGGCACTTAGCTCTTCTACTGATATCTTAAAAGATAAGTTGGATTGGTTACAACAACGACTTCAATTAGATGATACCGCACTTAGCAAAATGATTCAAAGGATGCCTCAGATTCTAGGACTTTCTATAACTGACAATATAGAACCAAAGTTGGAATGGTTACAAGATCATTTGATTCTAGATGATACCGCACTTAGCAAGTTGATAAAACGAATGCCACCCATTCTAGGAATGTCAATACTTGATAATTTGGAACCGAAGTTGAATTGGCTACAGGTCTTTTTCTCATGGCTACAGCAACGTCTCTCCTTAACAGATGAGTAACTATCAAAGATGATACAGCGAGATCCAGCTCCAATTGGCCTCAACATAATCAATAATTTGGAACCAACATTAGACTTTTACATTGATGTCTTGGGAGGAGAAGATGAGGCAATATCATTTGTTACCAAGAATCCTTCCTCGTTTGGTTATAGTTTGGAGAATAGACTAAAGCCTCGATTAGAAGAGGTAAAGCTTGCTGGTATGGACATAGACTACTCATGCCTTTATCAACTTATATTCTGTACCAAAGATAAATGGAACAGAAAGGTTGAAATAGAAATGGGTAGTATCAGTGCATCACATCATCGTCAATCACTGCCGAGTTGTCTCAATACAGATAGTACAAGTAGTTTAGATTACAAAAGTTGTCTATATATATTATATATATAATATATATATATAATATATATATTATATATAATATATATATATATATATATATATATATATATATATATATATATATTATATATATACAGTTTTGTTCATTCATCATCGATTGTCATCGTCTTACAAAGAATGAAGGTACTCTAATATCTGACCAGACTTTGCCTTTTTAGCTTCCGACTCGACCGTGTTACCCCATCTATCTTCAAGGCTAAGGTCAGCTCCAGCCTCTACCAAAAGTTTCAACGCTGCCGTATTCCCTTCCGACCCGACGCCGCAATATGAGATGCGGTCCTTTTGTCATAATCACTAGCATTCACTTGTATGCCAGCCTTCAAAAGACGTTTCAGTAATGTAATATCGCCGTCAAATACTGCTTGACATAATGTTGACGCCGCTAAACTTTCACTCATTGATAGTTCTCCGCCATTTCGTAATAGGATAGAAGCAACATCTTCATGGTTATTCCGTGTAGCTTCATGTAAGGCAGATACTCCGTGCATATCAGTTAAGTTGGGATTGGCATGATACTCCAACAGCTTTGTCACAACATCTAAATGCCCTTCAGCGGAGGCTAACATTAACCCAGTTCGTTTGTCATCTAATGGGGGAGTTGTTTTGATTTGTTAGTATGGGAATGAGGGTAGTAAATCATGACAACTACAGATTCATATATGGGGATACACTTACAATCTGACGAATCAGGATCAAAGCCTTGCTCAATCATGGATACTACTGAATCAACACATCCTCTTGAAGCGGCAAAGACGAATCGTGTAGTATGGTCGTCCTTTTGTTTATTTATGTGCATCTGTACAAGCTCTCGAATTGCAACAATAGCTTGACGGGCTTGTACCTCGGCTGTGGCGTCTCCAACTTCAGAGTCTTCAAACGATACTCCTATTCGGCTTGATTTGTGTCCAACTCTGAACGATTGTGGCAGCTCCTCTACTTTATGTAGCAAATTGTTAAGAACAGTCGCAGCGCTCCCGGGATGTTGGTTTGCAATGTCTTGATAATCAGATTTACTCAAGCTTAGTACCTTACACACGTTTCGAGTTACGACGGTGTCCGGTTGTGGTGACTCGGTGAAGAAGCCTGTATCAAACATAAAGTAAGAAGAGAAATCTCAAAAAGTGCTCATATCATATGATCAAAAGACACTCACCCAAATCATTCAGGAAATCGTCTCCTCCATTGATTTGATTAGCTCTATGACCAGTTGACAGCCCCTCAGTACTATCAGCAACACTGGTCGGTGCCACACTCATATCTCTATCAGTAGTGCTAGCATCTTGTAGTTTTTCATTATCATCTGTTGATGTTGATGTCTCAACTTTCCCCTCTAATAACAGGTACAAATCGGATGTTGCACTGCCTCGAGTCAATATTTCTTCTCCTGGACTGAATATCTCAACCTTGCAACGGGACAAGAAGGCATCAACAAACTGTTGCCGGGTACCTATCAACAACCTTGTCCGGAGAAGGGATGGAAGGTACAGCTTCCTCAGTATCTTCCGCCGAACGGAGGCGGGGAAGAATTGTAGATGATGATATGATGATATGTTGTTTATATTTGTTATCGTCAGTGGTTTTATATACGTACTTATTGCCTTATTTTTTGTATCTAATCATGTATCATTGTAGTCAATCTAGCATAAGTTCCTATCCAAACTTGCCAATGTATAATATTATCTGATTACTGGAGTAATAATGCGCCAGTTGCAAATCAGAAGGGAAGTGAAAAGAAGCCTAAATCTGCATCGGCGGCACAACAACTAGTAATAGTACAAGCCTAGATAAAAACCAAGTGATATAAGTGATAACTGATCAGTGCATTATCATTCCTGTCATGAGCTACCAATAACCCCAAACTCTTCTGCCAACACGCCTGCATTGACGGACCTCCATGACCACTCTCATAATTTTTAGAATACCATCACAAGGCCACCGCCAATTGAAGAGTGTTAGCATGTATGTATGATCTATCTACTGACTGTGTGTTTGCCGTACGATAGTATCTGTTGTATGGGATGATCTATTGATAGTCGATATATTCTATCGTGATATGAACCTCAAAGTAGTGTTGTGGAGCGAGATCTTCTCCGGTATCCTTTCCATCACTTTTTTCTTCTCGCTCTCACTTGATTTGCTCAATGACGCAGATACTACCTATAGAATAGGGCGGCGTTTAGTATCATAATAGAGTATTAATTGATAGCCGGAGACAGTTATTATCAAGATGATTATCCGTTCGGTATTAGTAGCGGCCATACTAACCGGTAGTTGCAATGCATTCCTAACTCCACAAACTTTAAAGACACATCACAATCTACTTCGACTTGCAAACGAAGATGGGGAACAAACAACAACAACAACAACAACAACAGCAGACAATAAAGAAGAAACATTCCAACGTTCACTATTAGAAGCACAACTATCCAATGCACTTAAACAATCTTCTTCTTCCACTTCCGACGATGAGAAAGAATCAAACGCACGCCTACTCGAATCATTAAAAATTCCCATACCACCCGCATCACACACAGTTGAAACTAAGCAAACAAAGTTAGGACCAGTGCATACATTAACTGTACATTTAGGTCAACCGGGTCATCCGGAACCATTGGTATTTGAAACTGGACGGATTGGACGGCAGGCTGCTGGTGCTATTTTATTAACGAGGGGGGAGAGTATTGTTTATAGTACTTGTGGTACGTATATTACATATTTGATATTATGTGTGCATATGATGTGTTCATATCTTTCATCACCTGTATGCTACAGCCGACTAATTTACATACAAATACCTATACTTATACCATATATTATATCTATCCGACAGCTCGTGATAATGAACCAAAGAGTCAAATTGACTTTGCACCACTCTCTGTTGAATATCAAGAACGATTTTCATCGGCTGGTATGACATCAGGTGGATTTAGAAAGAGAGAGGTGAGTTAGTTAATACAGTTGCAATTCAGTGCCTTGTATATCATTGTATGTTCTTTTTTCTAAACATATGTCCCGGCTATTTTCAATCGTTAACAACATAACAATTCTATACATTAGGGAGCACCCGCGGAACATGAAATATTAGTAAGCCGTATAATCGATCGTCCATTACGTCCCTTAATCTGCGATGGATGGAAACATGAAACACAATTATTAAATTGGGTATTATCATACGATGGTAATCGTGGATTAGAGGCATTGGGTGCAACAGCCGCAGCGGCGGCCATGTATATATCGGACGTGCCGTTGATGAAGTCTGTTGCTCAAGTACAGATTGGTTCAATTGATGATACGTTCATTGTTAACCCTACCAATGAACAAATGGCGGTTAGTAAATTGAATTTGATTGTGGCCGGTACAAAGGATGCAGTACTAATGATTGAGGGTGCAGCTGACTTTTTACCCGAGAAGACAATGATTGATGCCGTCACTCTTGGTCATTCAGTTATTGGTACGATATGTGATGGATTAGATGCCTTCCAGGCCGTGGTTGGGAAAGAAAAGAAGTTAGATACAATACCCGCACCAATTGAGGGATTACAAGAGGCTGTGAATGAACTAATGACAGAACGAGTTGATGCATCAATGGATATACGTGGTACGAAGAAAGAACGTGAAGCCGAGAGTAGTCCTGGTGGGAAGATGTATCAGTATTGTATTGAAGAGATGCTCAAACAATACCCCGAGGAAGAACACGGGTCAGGAATTACCAATGCCATCAAGGCGGCATTGAAAAAGTTAGTATCAAATCGAATGTACAATAAGGCTAAGACTGAAGGGTTGAGGATAGATGGTCGAGCGTTGGATGAGATTCGACTGATTGATATTGATGCCGAGGTTCTCCCTGGTGTTCATGGTAGTGCTTTATTTACAAGGGGTGAAAGTCAAACTATTGCTACCGCCGTGAGTGTATAGATGACATGTGTATATCACTTGTTTGTATCATTTTGTTCTCATACTTTACCTTCCACCCAAAATATTACAGACACTGGGAGATAAGGGTATGCAACAAAAGCGAGAGACAGTTGATGGACAGGACTATAAAAGATTCTACCTTCAGTACTCCTTCCCTCCTGCATGTATTGGAGAAACAGGACGAGTAGGAGGTGTTAAACGACGAGAAGTTGGTCATGGTAATCTTGCCGAAAGAGGTATCCTACCTTGCTTACCAAGCGAAGAAGACTTCCCATATAGTTTACGAGTAGAGTCGTTAATTACAGAATCTCATGGAAGTACAAGTATGGCATCAGTATGCGGTGGATGTCTAGGTAAGTTCTCTTATGCCTTGTTGACGGACAATATGATTTGTGCATATCATGTGTTCAAACTATATCGATCCTCAATTTTACTCACATCATATGCACTTCTCCTCGACCAGCCTTGATGGATGCTGGGGTACCCATTAAACGTCCCGTGGCAGGTATTGCAATGGGAATGTTATTAAAAGATAACGAGTATACTTCGGATGAAGATGCGTATGTTGTGACTGATATCTTAGGGAACGAAGACGCCTTGGGAACGTAAGTTTTATATGTCATGCCTGTTGTCATGTCATTCAAAAGCAGCTCTAACTCTCCTAGTCCACCCATACAGAATGGACTTTAAAGTAGCCGGAGACAAGGAGGGAATTACTGCCTTTCAACTTGATATAAAGTGCGAGGGACTGTCTGTACAAACAATGGAGAGGGCACTTGAGCAAGCGAGGGTAGGACGTCTTCATATACTTGGGGAGATGAGTAAAGCACTGGCAGAGCCCCGGCCTGAATTACATCCTAAGGTGCCCCGAATGGCAACTTTCAACATTGAGGTTGATTCCATCGGTAAGGTGATTGGACCCGGAGGAAAGCAAATCCGTGCCGTTATCGAAGACTTTGAATTAGCTAATATGGATGTTGGAGAAGACGGGACAATACAAGTATCAGGATTCTCAACAGAAAAGCTGAAGGAGGCTCAAGAATTTGTAATGAAACTAGTTGAGGGAGGTGGCCGAGGAGGAGGCCGAGGCGGTCCTCGAGAGCCTAGACCCGAATATGTTGGTCCTCCAGCTGAGGAGGGCAAGACTTATACCGGAAAGATCACAGGCATACATAACTTTGGTGTATTCTTGGAGATATTGCCTGGTGCCGAGGATGGTTCCACACCTGGATTAGAGGGTTTATGTCATGTATCGGAATTGCATGTCGAGCATGTTCGAAATACAGAGGGCTTCCTGAGGGGTATGAATACTGACACATTGGAAGGTGAGCCTTGTTCTATGTCCGTGTTTGTAATACTTGAGATTGTTTGTTCACTGTTTCTAATACGACACTACCTATCATTCTATAGTTGTATACTTGGGCAAAGATCAAAGAGGAAAGCACAAGTTGAGTAGAAAGAGAGTCCTCGAGGAACGTGGAGTAAAGCCAAGAAATGGGTACGAACGAGGCGGACGCGGTAGTGGTGGAAGAGGAGGCGAAGGTAGAGGCGGTAGAGGCAGAGGCGGCGGTAGAACAGAGAGCAGTACACCATCACCACCAGCTCCTGAAATGAGTAAAGAAGAAGTGAATGCTATTGCCTCGGCAATTGAGTCTATTGATAATGCTTAAACAATAAACGCGTGCTAAAAGTATATAAGAGATGTATGTGGACAACTCAACTTACTGTCTTATATCGAGAGTCCTATTCTTTAGTGTCAGTTTAACCTTCTTATCCCACTTATCATTTGTGGCTTGTGGCATACGAATCAATCAAAGAGGGTATCTCTATTTGAGCTTGCTCTGTGGAAGACAAAGATTGATGAGTGCTGCAGCAAGAGGGCAAAAGTTGATGGTGGGGTTAGTTTCAGGGATCAATGTCGAATCAATAGTGGGGCAGATATTATTATGAGGAATGTTTTACCTTATCTGTTGCCCAAATTAGATGCTGAGTGGATACTTTATTATCAAAAGCTGGGACTGTCATAGTCATAACTTTAGATGATTAGAAAGCTATTATATTGTTTTATCTCTTACCCATTTCTTTAGCAACCTTTTTGTTCCATTTATCTTGAGTGTATACCATTATATAGAGCATACATGTGGAATCTACTATCATCCCAGCATCCAATGCTTGCTTCAGTCGAGGCTTTAGTCTCTTCTCCAAACTCCGACCGAATGCGCTTGGGTCTCTTATAACAAGAGCCAAAGCATCATCTTTACCCAAAGCGTCAATATAGAAGCTTAATGTTGGTTCCAAATTGCTTTCTATATTGTAAGTAAGAAGTGATGGGTACCGTTGTATCATCTTTGTTAGTTGTTCATCCGTCAAGGATAGACGATTTTGTATCCAACCCAACTTTGGTTCGATGTTATCAGACATTGACAATCCTAGAATCTGTGGCAGCCTCTGAATTATTTTGCGTATGGCAGTATCATCTAACTGAAGACGATGTTGTAACCAATCCAATGTCGGTTCTATATTATCAGTAATGGATAGACTTAGAATACTTGGACGTTTTTGTATAACCTTTGATAGTTGTTCATTTGTCAATGAGAGACGATGTTGTAACCAATCCAATGTTGGTTCTATATTGTCTTGTATACTCATTGTAATGATATTGGGAAAGCTGGTGATTAGCTTTGCCAATTTCTTCTCATCTAATATCAAACGTTCTTGTAACCAATCTAACTTCAATTCAATATTATCCTCAATACTACAAGCTAATACACTTGGACAAGTTAATACAAACTTTCGTAATGATATATCATCATTTAATGATAGTTTCCTTTGTAAATAATTCAACTTTGGTTCTATATTATCAATGGACAAACTCAGAATGGGTGGCAGTCTTTGAATCAACTTGCTAAGTGTGGTATCATCTAACTGAAATCGTTGTTGTAGCCATTCGAACTTTGGTTCTATATTGTCAGCGATAGATAAACTTAGGATACTTGGCATTCTTTGGACTATCTTGCTAAGAGAGACATCATCTAATTGAAGTCTTCTTTGTAACCAATCTAATGTTGGTTCCATATTATCTTCGATACTGAGATATAGAATGGTTGGTGCCCTCTGAATCACTTTGCTTAAGGCAGTAACATCCAACATTAAACGATCTTGTAACCAATCTAATGTTGGTTCAATCTTATCCTCGATGCTCGTTAAAAGAATACGTGGATGAACTCTGATTAATTTCTTCAAGGATTTATCATCGAGGATTAATCTATTCTTCATGTAATCAAGCTTTGACTCCAGCCCCTTGTCTGATTCTGATTGTCTTTTAAGAATTGTTGGTTGAGATTGAACGATCTTCTTGATTTCTTTACTCGTCAGTTTAAGCCGATTCTTCAGCCAATTCACACGTTCATTCAATATTGCAATATCAAGACTCAGTATGATATTAGGGCATTTGGTTATAATCTTGGATGATTCGTTTCCATCAATCATCAACACTTCTTGTAACCAATCTAATTTTGATCCAAGATCATCCTTGCTGATCAAGAGAACACGAGGTATATGTAGAATGAAGTCCCTTAATGCCTTGTTGTCAAGCAGTAGTCTATTCTGGATGTAATCTATCCTCGAATCCAGCCCTGAGTCGGATTCTAATGGTATACCAAGGATGTGTGGCTGCTGTTGTATAATGCTCTTGAGTTGTCCATCACTTAAGCCAAGCCTCTTCCTTAGCCAATCAGCACGTGCTTCCAGTACACCTTTATCTAGAGTTAATATACCCTTCCAATTCTCTGTTGACCGCATAGTATCCAACTTGTATTCATCAAATCCTAAAGTTTCAATCAGAGATTGTCTATTCAAATCTATAAGATGCGACCGATGATGCCCCCAACCACCAGCTGCCCTACTTGTTATTTTGTAGTTGGCGGATCTCGTGTTGTTGTACAATAGACCAGACCGGTGATGAAGCACCTTAGTCCCTAAGATGAAGCATGCCCGTCTCATTTTGATTCTTCTTCGTCGTTTAATAACAAGCATGCATGGTATCAAATGAGTGGAGTGGAGTGGAATGAGCAAGGGCAAGGATACCCAGCCAAGTGTGAAAATTTCACTGTCTTTTATTCACCTACCAAGCAATGGCTACCTACTTATTGACTTTCTCATATGTTGATCCTATGTACTTCTCTCATATGTTGGTCCTGTGTACTTTGGGTGTAGAGCTTGTTATGACAAAATAGCCGCCTCATTCCGATCAACACTAACAATATCAAGTGCATCATCACTATCACCAAAGTCATATCCCTCCTCATTATCCTCACTACCACCTCTACTACTTCTATCACCCAATTCATGATTCAAATTAACAAATATAAACCCTATCAATACAAATAATGCACCCAATACATCCCCCACTTCTATACTACCACCACTACTGCCATTATCATTATTATAATTGCCCATGATATAATCAGCAATAAATGCCATGGGTATAGTCAATCCAACTCCTACTGATGCTACTGTTGCCGATGTTAATATTACTGCACGTGCCCATAGATAGTCTGATAATACATTATCTAGTAATCCTTTTAATATTAGGAATAGGAAGATTGTACCTGTTAATGTTGTTGTTGTTGTTGTTGTTGTTGTTTGGTCTTCTGTTGTTGATTGATCCTCTGTTTGATCTATAGAGTCTACTTCTTCTTCTTCTAGACTATCATTACTACCACTTGATACAATAATCCAAAGTGCAAACGGACATAAAACAATCATATTTAATAATCCAATGTACCCAAAGAATAATTGCATACTCATTCTACTTTCATCTTTGGGACATACATTTCGTATTAGTACTGTGTAGGCTCCGTATCCAATTGCTGATAGTAAGCCTGCTATATCTCCTAATAGTGATTGTACTGATTCAGATTGTTCAATGTTTGTTATTATGTGTGGTAGTAGTATCCTTCGTATTCTACCTCTTCCATCTTCTATATCTATTGCTGTTGTTGATTCGCTACTACCATTAACATCAGTCCATGCCGTAGCAACACCACCACAAAAACATAACATCACTCCAAGTAACTTATATTTCGTTACCTTTTCATCACCATACTTACTACATGTTGCAAATAGAAAAGTAAATATACTACCCATACTTGCTAATACTGTTGAACTTGCTATGGATGTATATTGTAATGATATTGCATAGAAGTAGTTTGAGAGGAACCAGAGTGGTGCTATAGTTTTGGACATTGAGATATGTTCTAGGTGTGATAGTATATGATTTGAAGTGGATGTTGATGTTTGTATTGTTGGTTCATAGGAGTTTGGTGTTCTGTCGGATGTATCATCGTGAAATCTATTGCTGCGATTGTTATTGAAAGTCTCAAGCTCTTCTGGAGATTCATCACCTCGTCGATTGCAATTCTTCCATGGTATTACAACCACTTGATAACTCGCATCATCACCGTCAATACAACAACATATCTTACCACAATACAATCGTCTCAACTTAATCAATACAACGCCATACCTTTCCCAACAATAACGTATAGGTAACCAAATACTAAATAACGAAGTGCCAACATAAACTATCAAGAACGGCGAATTGAACTTATAATCATTATATAAGTACTGGGAGATGTGCGTTTTGCGGTTTATACGAAGATGGAGAGTGATTAAGAAGTATATGTGGTCAGCAAATAGGCAATCAAATAAAAAGTCATATCACGGATACAAACAATACAAAACGCGGACTTTCCTGTACAACCATGGAACAGATTGTCCATATTAATGATACAACTATTAGAAATAGTATTCCGATTGTGTATGGTTTGATTATCATGATATCGTTGCAATAGTGTTGCTAGATGCAATAGAGCAGCCAAACTTATGCGCCAACGATTAACGATGAAAAAATGAAAACTGAAACAAATAAGTACTACTCTGGAAACTCTTTTATATGTGATGCTGATCTGTACTGATATAGTAAAATTCGTGAATATAGTATACCTCAGAAAGAACCTGATGATAATTGCATACTACTGGTACAGGAACTGCTTTAAATCGACGCTCCTCTTCCAATAACGTCAATCGATGGCAATGGTAATGGCAACCACCGTCGGTCGAGATTTGGTCTCAAGGATACCCTCACAGATCATCACACAATTGAAGACTATTCAAAGGATCTATTGACGCTGTATTCATCCATGGATATTAGATAATCTCTAATACGCCGATATGATATTATACCATCACGATGATAAGTATACTGTGCACTAAAGAAGAAAAGATTACACATTTGAGATTGAGACAACTCTCATAATTTTGACAACTCAACACGCATAAAACGCGCGCGGCTGTTATTGACAGTGCTATCACTTCATTTTCATGACAGTAACAGCAATAAGATGATTGCCACCCCCACCCCTACTAAGAAGAAGAATGCCGCCTCTCGTTTCCGGTCAAGAAATGGGGAGAAGAAAGAGCGGATGAAGCCTGTCGACAATTCAGATGCTAATAATAATTCACATGCACCGTCTTCAAAATCGAATACTCATAGTTCATATGAATATACAACACCAATCCGTAATGCCAACAATGCTAATAATACACCAAAAACTGTACCCATAACACCCGAAAGTGCATTCAATGAATGGGCTGATACTGCATCGAGAGACTCGTCGTCGTTTTCTCCCAAATCTCGAGCATTATCACCCGCCTTGGTTGATGCATTGCAAATGGCAGCTCGTCCATCACCACCACATTCTAAAAATGATGATACATCATCAACAACAAATGGAGGAAGATCAACTCCACTACCAACATATACATCATCAATCGAGGCAATGGCAGCACACGTTGAGGCATCCCATTTACAAAACAAGTGGAATAAGAATCGACAGTCTAAGTCTGCCAAGAAGTTGAAAACACCAACTAAAATGTCACCATTATCAGCCAAGATATTGAATAAGAATAGACTACGGACTGTTAGTTCAAGTACTAGCCTTAGTAGCAAGAGCAGTAGTAGTGATGGTAGGAGTACACCGGTAACATCGAATCGTAAACTCCTATTTCCAAGAAAATTATATACACACACTAATAACATACCACTCAAGAAATTGTGGTTAATATCGTTACCTATATTGATACCATTTATGTTATGCGAATTGGGTATTGGTTTATTAGTGTTATTGTCCAAGGATACGGTTGTGGTTACTAAGGGAGAAGGAGCGGTGGTTGTTGAGTTGCCACTGCCAGATGTTCATAAAGATTTAGGAAGGGTGCCTGTTTATAGTTACAATTCAATCCCTGTTGATTTCGATTCGCCATCCGAAGATTCTATGGAAGAAGAGGCCGTTTCAACTAATATTGACAGCTCATCTGAAGTGTATGATGAGGGTCATGATGATGAGCTTTATCAAACCATGCTAGACGATGGATTTGCAAAGCTACGCATGGCATCAACCACAAATCAAATCCAAACAGAAACAGAACGAAAGATTGTTGAATCACATTGTGGTAATGTATGGGAAATTGCTAATGAAATGGCTATCAAAGAAGCAAGTTCTGATGTAGAGTTGTCATCTCCATCGTCATCCATCAATTGGAAAGTGTTAGCGTTAGATTCACAGCGTTGCTTAGCCGCATCGGGATTATCATTCTTGTCAATCAAGGATACATTAGATATTAGTACACGATTGGTTGTGTCTACAAAGGTGTTTGATAGATTATCATATGTTGAACCTCAAGATGCTGATATTCGTGGTGGGTTAGGTACAGCCCTGTTGTTTCAAGGAATCTTCCATGATGATATTGAGGAGTCAAGACGATTACTATCCTTGGCTACATACCATTTGAAAGTTGCCTCGTCACTTTGTTCTACATCCTCACGTGTTGATGATATGGAGACTGCTGCCACCGCTGATATATTGACACCTGTACCCTCAAGACAATCAGAGGAACTTGCCAATCAAAACTCTATATCACATACAGCCATACTGCACAATCTTGCCCTGGCTTACCTGGCCACGGGCAATATGAAGGGAGCTGTACCAATCCTACTTCAATCCGCGGCAATGAATCGAGAACGTTCTCTAGTTGGTGCTGAGTCAACCAAGCCATATTGGAATGTACCTAATGATGTATTGCAATTAGTGGAAGAACGTGCTCTGTTAATAAGTGCCAGGCCTCAGTTGGAATCTAATAAGAAAAGGAAGAGGAAGAGGATTCCCTTCATGAGCATGCCGTTTGATACTGAACAAATGTTGGATATGGGAGCAATGTGAGTCGTTATTTGGTTATGCACGTGTTTTGGTCTACAGTTTAGACTTAGAGCCGGATGTTGAGAAGGAAGCACGGTATAAACACCAGTTGTTATTTTGTATTTGGTTGATGTCGGTCTGGAGCCGATCATCAAGAAGAAGAAAGCTCGAAAAGGATAGAAATTTGCTAAGCTAATACTTCTAATGGTCAAGATGTGATATCCTTCTTTAATTTTTAAGTTTGTTAATAGAACTCCCAATCGCCATCCCCATAACCTTTCCAACTTCCCTCATTTCGGTATAGACATAACCCTAACAGACTAATCCGAAGATATACAAACACATGAACCGAAACAACCTATTCTTTGAGTTCGATCTCTTGGTTATTGATAATCAACCTATTCTTCTTCATATTCTTTTGAGGACGTTGCAACGTGCTACTTTTCTTCGGGCGATCATCTTTCCACGGCACAAACGAATCTTCATCCTTCCACTCTGGTTTCTTCATATCCATTGATTCAATCGGTGTAACCCAGAGTACACCTGCTAAGAATCCGGTAACTATACTTAACCCGATAAAAGTCCCGACTGCTAATGCTGTTAAAAAGTCCTTCTTGCTGTATATTTCTCTATCCAATACCGGCAGGTCTGGATCATGGGTTTTAACTTGAGTAGTAACACTATTATTAGATTTATCTTTACTATTCTTCCGACTGAATGAATTACTTGTACTTATATCAATATCATGATCATCATAATAATCATCATTATCACCACTTAACATGGCAGAAGTTGTACTTAGTATGTCATAAACTTGATTATATAGAGAGAAGAATCCGGTAACAAAGGATGGTGCACCACCACGTGTATTACCATGATAATCACGTGAAGAGGAACTATCACCTCGGGTATTGGAATCGTTATTGTTATGTCCTTTCCGTTTCTTTGGATTCTTTGATGATTTACTTTTTGATTCATTCTTTTTGTTATTGCTTTTACTACTACTTGTGGTGGTACCGCTGGAGTTTGTTGCAACCCGATCAACCTCGAATATAAATTCATCTCCTGGTTTTAATCCGGAGGGTACCCGGACGTTTACTGTGTATATCAAATAGCACAACAGTTTCATATGTACAACACATGCAAAAAAGTGAGCACTTGAGCACATCATATGCACAAAAAAGTATAAAACACATAATAAAACGTACCTTCATTACCATCGGGTAGACGAACTCTAAGTAGAGCATTTGGAGGTGCTCCGGCTGGTACGGCAGCTTGGAGTTTGGGCATGATGATGGGCTATCAACTATCAATAGAAGGAGTTTATGTAGTTGAGATTGGTACGTACCATTTTCGACCTCGGGCTCATTTTTCGATATATTTTGTTCTTCTTTGATCAGAGTTTGGTTCCCATTGCGGTATCTTACTCCCTATCACTTATCACTCACTGTTACTGTTGATCTTCCTTAGTGCGCTGCTATAAGCAACTCAACTAATCTCTGCCTCATCTAATCAACCATAGAGGCGTTAGATACTATCCTTTTTTTTGTTCAACAATTATCATTAGATTACAAGTAGTACCTCGCCTTATTGCCATCGTTTGGTAATTTATAATATTTATCCTTTAAGGTGCACCGACATAATTGAATTGCAAAATACAAGGAAATTTAACTTGCCTTTACATTTACAGCGAGCGGTTTATATTTCAATACCTATATTATTCGTTAGAATAAACCGATATATATATACACCATTAAGCACAGTTGCCAGCGTTCGGATATTGTGTTACATATTTTGGTTTGGTGCACCATAACAAAAATGAGTGAAGAAAGTCAATCGATATACATTTACAATGGAGTTGATGAGGTACCGATGGATGTTACACATGTTAGAGTAGATCCATCTGTCACCGTTATCCCTAGTATGCACGCATTTCGGAACAGACGGAAATTAGAAGTAGTTCAACTTCCCGAGGGGCTGATACGAATTGAAGCTAGTGCATTTGACCACTGTGAATCTTTGAAGAGGATTAACTTTCCCTCGACAGTGCTTGAGATCGGTAGAGAAGCATTCAGTGGATGTAATGCGTTAGAAGTAGTTAACCTTCCAGAAGGGCTTCAAAGTTTGGGGAATTATGCATTCTATAGATGCACATCCCTGAAAACAATTAACATTCCTTCAGCCATTGAAAAGATTACTCAAGGAGTATTACTCTTCTGCCAGAGTTTGTCAAGTATTACATTTTCAGAAGGACTACGGGAAATAACAACAGATTCATTTAATGGCTGCTCATCTTTGTCACTTGTCACCCTACCACCAACATTGAAAGTTATTGGCGAATGTGCATTTGAATGTTGTACGGTATTGAATGAGATACAGATGCATGATGATATAGAAACCATCAAAAGTAGAGCATTTAGTGGTTGCAACATGACGCACTTCCGTATACCACCTCTAATTACCAACGTTGATGTCAGTATTTTGGATGGTAGCAGGAGCATGATTTCTCTCGAACTGCCTGAAAATATCAGCCAGATCAGAACGCCGTCGTTCTCTGGTAATGTTGTTTTAGGTGTTCTTCGAAACATTGCACTGCCAACAGACTGCCTTGTTGGTATTGACATACTGAAAATGTTCCTTGATTTGGGCATTGCCTTTCCCGATGGAGATAATACTACAATATCAGATGCACTGCGGAGCAGATTTGATCATCTACCTATACACAAGATATGTTACTACCAATCATATCACGATAATGAAACTACTATGCAATCCCTCAAACGTGAGATCAATCCATGGACATCAAACCCTCCTGGTCAGCTCAACACATCTGGTAAACAACATGACTGCTTGGGGATGACTCCTCTCCACATATTAGCATGTTCAACCAAACCAACAATTGAAATGTATCAGATATTGATTGAAAAGTACCCCGAAACACTGATAATGAAAGACAAATGGGGTGGTATCCCTTTACTGTACACCATATGGTGTAATTCTTCATCAGAAGTTATTGATTTGTTAGTGGAGAGTTACAAGTTGATACATCCCGATTATGAGTTTGATTGGGGAAGGATGCTTGAAACATTGGCAAAGCGCAACGTATCCTTGAAGAACATTCAGAAGCTGATTAACACACAACAGCGGGTATCTCCAGATCAAAAGTTTGATATGCAAGGCATTGTATTGATACTAGCAATGTATGATACAAACCAGGCATGTTTTAATAAACCATGCACCGCCGTTGATACATTTCAATATCTACTTCGGATTAGTATTGCCGAACGATTGGGGTCTTTAGCTGTTAGTAGATGGAGTGAAGAACTGGAACACACTATCAGTAGACTTCCCAAGATTGCAAAGTCTAGATATACAGACACCCAGGCAGTGTATGATAGACTTGCCACGTACGAATCAATCAAAGAAGGTACCTCGGTACTTGACCTGGCATTGTGGAAGTCAAAGATTGATAGTAGTCGCAACAAGAGGGCAAGAGTTAGTGGAGAAGATACAAGTTACAAAGAGCAGTGCCGTATCAATAGTGGAGCTGATATTATCATTAGAAATGTATTGCCTTATCTAATGCCGAAGTGAGTAGTGTGGAAGTACATTTAACTATTATAAATCTAAACTTTTTGTACTATTGTATGCTTTTGTTATCTCTTACCCATTACTTTGACAATCTTCTTATCCCACTCTTCATTGGTATATCCATTAATGAGAGATACAAGTTTAGAATCTACGACCATTCCGGCATCTAAGGCTTGCTTCAATCGAGGTTTTAACCTCTTCTCTAAACTGAAAGTAAATGAGTTAGGATATGATGTAACAAAAGCCAATGCCTCATCTTTACCCAAAGCGTCAATGTAAAAGTTCAACGTCGGTTCCAAATTGCTGACTATACTGCAACCTAAAAGAGACGGCTGTTTCTGTATAATCTTTGATAGCTCATCATCTGTCAAGTATAGACGTTGCTGCAGCCATTCTAACTTATCTTCCAATACATCAGTAGAACAGCTTAGTATGGTGTGTGCTCGTGGAATCAGTTTGCTTAAAGCAGTATCATCTAAGTTAAGCCGATCTTGTATCCACTCTAACTTTGGTTCTAAATTGTTGTGTATATCATAACCGAATAAAGCCGGGAGATGCTGTATCATCTTTGTTAGCTGTTGATCTGTCAAGGAGAGACGATTTTGTATCCAATCTAGCTTTAGTTCCATATTATCTTCGATACTAAGTTGTAGAATGCTTGGTATTCGTTGAATCATTTTGTTTAAGGCAGTATCATCCAACATTAATCGCTCTTGTAACCATTCCAACTTTGGTTCCATATTGTTGGTTATAGAAAGATTAAGAATCTGTGGCAATCTTTGAATCAATTTTCTTAAGGCAACATCGTCTAACTCAAGACGCTGTTGCAACCAGTTTAACTTTGGTTCCATATTATCTTCAATGCTGAAACGCAGAATGCTTGGGGATCTTTGAATCATCTTACTTAAGGCGCTATCATCTAACTCAAGACGCTGCTGTAACCAATCTAACTTTGGTTCAAGATTATCCGATATAGAATAAGTTAGACTGTTTGGCAGTCTTTGAATCAATTTGCTTAGGGTGATATCATTAAGCAGTAATCTGGTCTGTAGGTAATCTAACTTTGACTCCAGCCCCGTATCTGATTTTGATTGTCTTCCCAGAATAGTATGTTGAGATTGAATTACTTTCTTGATTTCATTATCATTCAAACTTAGACGATTCTTTAACCAATTCACACGTTCATCTAATATACCAATCTCACGCGTAAGTATATTCCCGCCACCCTTAAATGATGCTATCTTATCCAACTTTTCTTCACTTAATCCCAACGTAGTACTCAAATATTGTCTGTTAAGTTCTATTGTTGATGGATCGATCTGCTTATAAAAGAGTTGAACTAGCCGCCGATGATAATAGAAACATTGCTGATGCAATATGTTGGCTCTTCTATATGAATGCTGCCGCCACCGATGATGGTAGTATGGTTGGAATGCATTTCCCACTATTGCAAAGAGCAGAGTCAATAATACAAATTTTAAGAAGCAAATTGTTCTACCCATCAAGATCTTTGACTAACGCCTGTTTGGTACAAGGCTTAATGTGTGTAATATATTCGTTTTATATTGAATATCACCCGCCAGTATACTGTGGACTGTGTATAATGTATATCGTACTTGCCTATCCTCTTATCCAACTGATTCTCTTTCTTAATGTGTGTAGCGTTGCAAATATTGACGTATCAAGAGTATGATCGTTGATATATACCACGCAAGAATAACCAAATTCTGTGCAGCCAAGTTCAATATTTAATTCTTTATACCCCTATACTATCTAATCGAATATTTTATCCTATGCAGTAGCATAGTCTTCTTAGTTCTTATGTAGCTTTGTGCACAAGTCACAAGATGTGTGTTTGCAGGTGTTTGCGTTGCTGTGGTGTATAAACGTAGCTATCTTATCCCCCCGCCCAGCTGTCAATTTATCAACCTCCAACAAAAACTATGGTACCTCTGCACTACTACTGATGGCGAGTTCTTTAACCTTGGTTATTGCAATATTATTAAACTAAACATGTCGTTACCCCCTTGTTTAGTTTACATACACATTGAAACTTATATATATAAGAGCCAAAAGGAGAGTGATTGTCATTGCGATGGATTCCGGATTGCGATGCCTACTTAGTTGATTGAAAGTGATAATAGGGAATATGCATTGCAAAAGTATTAAGAGCTTCTCTTTGCATCATAGGTATAGAGTAATTGACTAGTAATAATATAAAGTGACGGAGAATAAAAGACCTATCTAAAGAATGCACCTACATTAAAAAAGGTATTAGTTAAGGAAATTATATACTGCCTTCTCATTGCAGCGAGTGATTTACATTTCAATACCTTTATTATTCGGTACAATAAACTGATACATCGGCGTTCGGCATAGTAGTGTTGTGTTAAAGTATTATATAATAATTTATTGATAAATCACCGTTAAAGAATGAGTGGTGACGTATCATCTATATACATTACAATGGAGTTGATGAGGTACCGATGGATGTGATACATGTTAGGGTAGACCCTTCTGTCACTGTCATTCCTCAACGTGCTTTTGAGAAGTATCTAAAACTGGAAGTTGCTGAGCTACCCGAGGGGCTGATAAGAATTGAAAATCAAGCATTTGATAACTGTCAATATAGCAACCGCGCAGGGGCTCGTTGAAGAGGATTAACCTTCCATCCACATTAGAAGAGATTGGAATTAGTGCATTTCGCAACTGTGAAAAGTTAGAAGATATCATTGTACCAGATGGACTTCGATCATTAGAGATATGGGCATTTTCTAATTGCAAATCTATCCAAATTATCAACATCCCTCCCAACCTTAAAACTATTGGACAGGCTGCATTTCTATCATGTCATAGTTTGACAGACATAGCATTCTCTGAAGGACTTTTAAAAATATCTCAGCGTGCATTTAGTTTCTGCACATCTTTAGTATCAATTACTTTACCATCTTCTTTGAAAGTTATTGGCAGAGAAGCATTCGATGGATGTGAGAGATTGAATGAGATACATATACCTCATACAATAGAGAGTATTGAAAGGGGAGCATTCAGGAGTTGCAACTTTACAAACTTTCGTATGCCACCTCATATGGCTGATGTTGATACAAACATTTTGATGGAGAACTATGGCTTGGTTTCAGTTGAGTTGTCTGAAAATGCCACTTTTATTGAATGTTTATTGAATAGAAATTCTCTACGGAATATTGTATTTCCATCAAATTGTGCAATCAATACAATTGGATCAGGGGGGCGCAAAAATCTCGAGGTAGTATTCCCGGATGGAGAATATGGAACAATAGTACCTGCTCTTCAGAACAGATTTGATGATCTACCCATACACAAGATATGCTATTACCATTCATACCACGATACTGAAACTACAATGCAGAGTCTTAGACAGGTTATGGACTCAACCGGTAAACAGCAAGACTGCTTAGGTATGACTCCATTACACATCTTGGCATGCTCAACCAAACAGAACGTCGAAATGTTTCGGTTATTGATTGAGAAATACCCCGAAACTCTTATTACGAAAGACAAGTGGGGTGACATTCCATTACTATATGCAATCTGGTGTAATGCACCAATAGAAGTATTAGAATTGCTAGGTGAGAGTTACAAATCATTACATCCGGATTATGAATTTGATTGGAGTGGCATGATACAAACATTGGCTAAGCGTAATGTGCCTCTAACTAACATTCAGAACCTGACGAATACATATCGACAGATATCCCCGGTCTACAATTGTGATGTGCAAGATCTTGTGATGGAATTAGTCTTAAATGACACAAAACAAGCAAGGGCAGTTTATAGAACGATCACTCGAATTGAAACGCTTCGATATCTACTTAAAGTTAGCATTAGCAAGAGGTTAGATTCATTAGCTGTTGGGGAATGGAGAGTAGAGTTAGAAAACAGTATCAATGCCCTTCCCAAGAAGGCAGAGTATAGAGAAGAATACACACAAGCAGTGTATGATAAGCTTGCCGCGTATGAATTGATCAAAGAAGGCACCTCAATACTCGAGCTCGCTCTGTGGAAGGCAAAGATTGACGAGGGTCGTAACAAGAGGGCAAGAGCTGATGGTGAGGTTAGCTACAGGGGTCAATGCCGCGTTAGTTGTGGTGCCGATATTATCGTTAGAAACGTCTTGCCTTATCTAATGCCGAAGTGAGTAGTGTGGAAATAACAACTCTAAGGACTATGATATTAGATATAGAGTAATAGTTGAGATCATGTCTAATAAGTTTATCAAATTACAGAGGATACTTGCCTCCTGTGTTTTGTGTATTGTGAGAAGTGTAGCTTTGTATTTATAATAATTATAATGAGTCTAGTACAAATGAACATATGAGTAGTTGATGTATATATTGTATATAGGCAACTATTATATTACTTTCGTTATCTCTTACCCATTTTTATTTCAACCTTTCTATCCCACTTTTCATTGGTGTAGAACATTATGAGAGATACAAGTTTAGAGTCTACGACCATCCCAACATCCAATGCTTGCTTTAATCGAGGCTTTAATCTCTTCTCTAAGCTATAAGATAATGAAGCAGGAATTCTTGTAACAAAAGCCAAAGCATGATCTTTACCCAAAGCGTCAATGTAAAAGTTTAATGTTGGTTCCAAATTTCTATCTATACTGCAACTAAGGAGACCTGGGGACCGTTGCATCATCTCGGATAGTTGTTCATCTGTCAAATAGACGTTGCTGCAGCCATTTTAACTTATCTTCCAATACATCAGTAGAACAGCTTAGTACAGTGTGTGCTCGTGGAATCAGTTTGCTTAAAGCAGTATCATCTAATTTGAGACGATCCTGTAACCAATCCAACTTTGGATCTATGTTGTCAGTGATAGAGTAACATAGGATACTAGGCATCCTTTGAATCATTTTGCTAAGTGCGGTATCATCTAACACCAACCGCTCTTGTAACCAATCTAACGTTGGTTCTATATTGTCTTCGATACTGAGATGCAACATAGCTGGATGTTTCGTCATCATCTTTGACAAGCCTTTTTGGTCTAACATTACCCGTTCTTGTATCCAATCTAACGTTGGTTCTATATTGTCTCTGATACTCATTGTGAGAATATTAGGACTTTTAGTTGTCATCTTAGCCAAACTCTTCTGATCTAATACCAAACGTTCTTGTATCCAATCTATCTTTGACTCTAGCCCTTTATCTGATTTTGATGATCTACTAAGTATGTCTGGTTGTAATCGAATGATCTTCTTGACTTGATTCTCTGTCAAACCCAGCCGATTCTTAAGCCAATTCACACGATCATCTAATATGCCAATATCTAGAGTAAGGATATTGTAATTGAAAGTTAGTGATGCTGCTATCTTGTCCAACTTTTCTTCACTAAACCCCAACTTATCACTTAGATATTGTCTGTTGTGTTCTATTATTGATGGATCTGTTGGTATGTTTATATAAAGTTGAACTAGCTGCCGCCGATAATACCCTTGCTGATCCAATATATTGCTGCTTATTCTATATGAATGATGCTGACGCCGCCGATGATGATAGTATGGATGAAATGCATATCCCATTGTTGCAAAGAACAGAGCATACATTAACATTATGTCAACAAGTCTAAACATATCTTATGTTCGTGTATGTATTGCAAATTTATATTCTCAGAAAATAATGTATAAAAGATATCAGTATCAGGAGGTTGATAACCTGCTAGAATAAACTCTCTACTAATGTCCAATTCTCACAGCTGTTAGTGTATCAAAGCAGATATCAAGCTGCAAAATATCTGCAGTGGTATCCAAATGGAAACTCTTGGTATATAAACATGCAAAAACTAAACTGGTGCTTTTTGCAATAACTTCTATACATCATCCATTAAAGTGTAGCAACAATAGAGCAATCGAACGACGGACTATCTCTAGCAAACTGTTATCATCTTATCATATACTTGATTACCTACTCTCAAAAGTCTGTCCGTCGTTGATTCAACGCGTAATAAACATTCCACGCGTAAGCATTTCGAGCACTGACTACGAAAATTTTATCTTCCTCCCTGCCTCTCTCATTGTCATTCATTTGCATTTGCTAATTGCTATTGCAATATTGGACGATATCGGATTGCATCTACTTACAGTTATAATATATAATATGAAAAGTATAATATCAATTTCGGCGGCGGCAGCTCTGCTGGCGGTATCTTCAACAAATGGATTTACAATACCAACAACTTCCACACAACGTCATCCATCAACATCTATCATACCTTCAAAACACAACAATCGCGTTAATCAACATCGTCCATCCATCATTACACTAAATGCAAGTAGAAATAAAGATAAAATTGCATCACGTACCAAATGGGCAGAAGGCCGTGGCTATTCCACATCAGCAACCCCAACAACATCAAAAGTTGGCAAAACATACACACTAGATGAACAAAAGAATCAACTAACGGTAACACCCATCAAATCACTCGACGGCACGGTAACATTACCCGGTTCAAAATCATTATCAAACCGTTGTCTACTATTAGCAGCATTAAGTGATGGCGTAACCAATGTTGAAAATTTATTAGAATCAGATGATATTCGATACATGCTCGAAGCACTAGATACACTTAAAGTACCTGTTACACGTCATGATGCCACTTCTGTAAGTGTTACTGGACAGAATGGCCCTATCAATTCACCAAGACCCGATCAAACTGTAGAATTATTCCTAGGGAATGCAGGTACGGCAATGAGACCATTAGCCGCGGCATTATGTATGGGAAAAGGTAACTTTGTATTAGACGGTGTGCCACGGATGAGAGAACGTCCTATAGCCGACTTGATTGATGGCTTAGTCCAATTGGGTGCTGATGTTTCGTGTGTTAGTGAAACAGGCTGTCCACCTGTAACAATTAACGCGAATGGATTAAATGGTGGTACATGTGAAATTAGTGGTAAAATGTCATCCCAATTTTTGAGTTCATTACTAATGGCAAGTCCAGCAGTTGACGGAGATGTTACCATTACCATTAAGGATGAATTAATCTCAGCACCATATGTTAGTTTAACTATTGGATTAATGAAGAAATTTGGTGTTAATGTTGATATTCAGGGTGATATGGAGGGAACGCCTAGCTTTGTTATCAAGGGTAGTGAAAAGTATGTTAGTCCAGAGTCGATATTAGTCGAAGGTGATGCATCGTCTGCATCATACTTTTTGGCTGGAGCGGCCATTACCGGAGGGACAGTTACCGTACGTGGATGTGGTAGTGATTCCGTACAGGGTGATGTGGCATTTGCTAATGTTATGGAACAAATGGGTGCAACGGTAACATGGGCACCTGAATCAATTACAATTACACGTGACCCAAGTGTCAAGTTAAAGGGAGTGGATGTTGATTGTGGTAAGATTCCCGATGCAGCCATGACATTGGCAGTTGCTGCCCTATTCGCGGAAGGACCAACTACAATCCGTAATGTATACTCTTGGCGTCTTAAGGAGACTGAACGTATGAAGGCAATTGTTGCCGAATGTACCAAGTTGGGTGCTACTGTTGAGGAATTTGAAGATTATTGTATTATCCATCCGCCAGAGGGGAATGTTGTGAAGGATAATGTTGTTATTGAGACATATGATGATCATCGTATGGCAATGACTTTCTCGTTAGCGGCATGTGGTGGAGTGAATGTTATTATTGACGATCCGGGATGTACGGCTAAGACTTTCCCTACCTACTTTGAAATGTTGGGTAGTATTGCCAGTTAATGATGTGTATGGTGAGAACGGACGAAAGGGTAGACATAGATACGGTTAAGGAGTAAGAGGAGGCAAGTATCCTATCAATCTAATCTAATCTAATAGACAAATACTATAGTATACTCCCATACTCTAACTCTGGAACCAGATACGGCAGAACATTCTGGATGATAATATGAGCTCCACAGTTGATACGGCACTGCTCTTTGTAACTAGTATCTTCATCAACTCTTGCCCTCTTGCTACGGCTATCACCAATCTGTATCTTCCACAGTGCAAGCTCAAGTACCGAGGTACCTTCTTTGATTGATTCATATGTGGCAAGTTTGTTGTATACTTTTCTGGTGTATCTATCTCTACAATTTGCTTTCTTGGGAAATGTACTGATCATGTTTTCCAAGTCTATACGCCACCTCCTATTACCCAATGAATCTAACTTCTTGCTAATGCTGACTTCAAGAAGGTATCTAAATGCTTTATCAGAGGTGAACGGTAGATGTAAGTTTGCCTGGGTTGCGTCGTAAGTTGCCAATTCCGCCACAACTTGTTGCATATCATAATCTTGATTGGAAAAGCTGCTAGTATATATATTGATAAGCCTCTGAATGTTGGCCAGGGAAACATCACGCTTAACTAATGTTATTAGCATACCTTTCCAATCAAACTCAAACTCAGGGTGGATTGATTTGTATCTACTCACTAACAAGTCCAATACTTCATTTGGGGCATTACACCAAAGTGCATACAGTAATGGAATGTCACCCCACTTGTCTTTCATTATTAGTGTTTCAGGGTACTTGTCAATCAGTAACCGATACAATTCCACATTCTGTTTGGTTGAACAAGACAAGATGTGAAGAGGAGTCATTCCCAAACAGTCTTGTTGTTTACCCGTTCTATTGAGCTGACCGGGAGGCTTTGATGTCCAAGGATTAATCTCACGTCTGAGGTTCTGCATGGTTGTATCATTATCGAAGTATGATTGGTAGTAACATATTTTGTGTATTGGCAGATTGTCAAATCTCTGCTTTAGGGCATCTGCTATTGCTGTATCATTATCATCATAATCATCATCGGTATCTAATAATGCGACCTTCAAATCTATATGATGTATCCACATAGTATTTGCATCCTCGTCTATTTCAATTTGAGATGGCAATGCAATATTGCGTAAAGAATTTGTTTCTTTTCCAAATTTAATATGTGTCACATTTTCAGGTAGCTCAAGTGAGACTAAGCATGTATTATCCGTCAAAATGTTGACATTGACGCTGGTTATCGAAGGTGGTATACGAAAGTTTGTAAAGTTGCAATTCTTAAATGCCCCCGTTTCAATACTTTCGATAGTATCAGGCATGTGTACCTCATCCAATACCTCACATCCTTCGAATGCTTCTATACCAATATCTTTTAAAGAAGATGGGAGAGTAACTGAAACCAATGATTTGCATCTACTAAAAGCATCCTTTCCTATTTCTCGAAGCCCCTCTGAAAATGTAATATCTGTTAAACCCCTACAATTACAGAATGCTCTGAATGCTCTGAGATTGGGAGGAATATTGATGCTCTTCAGAGATTCACAATGGTAAAATGACCAACACTCTAATGATCGAAGACCCTCCGGTAGAGTAATGTCATCTAATTTGTGACAATTTTCGAATGCACTTTCATTAATCTCTTCTAATGTAGATGGGAAGTTGATAATCCTCAAATATGCACAACTCCGAAATGCATTATTTTCAATAGTAATCAGCCCCTCGGGCAACTCAACAACTTCCAACATCTCAAGGCCCCGAAAAGCACCTTCGGGTATAATAGTAACGGAGGGATCTACCCTGATATGTGTAACATCCTCTGGTACCTCATCAATCCCATTGTATACAAATACCGATGTATTATCTTCACTCATTCTATTGTGTTTTATAACTTGGTGTATGATACCGAAGTATACTTGTTTATAAACTAGCCAACCACTAAACTCACTTTGACGCTGAAGAATATCAACAAATGTGTACTTATTAGAATACTTTACTCAACAAGCATTGTTAAATAGGAAGAGTGTTCTAAATAAACTTTGCAATCCTTATTTATGGTGCACCTTATCAAAGAATCAATTGTAAATTATTTATCGGACGATAATGGCGCGTACTATTGTAATCTAATGATAATTGAACCAAAAAGGAGGATATCCAATGCCCCTCTTCGGTTGATTAGATGAGGCAGAGTTTAGTTTGTTGCTTAATAGCAGCAGACTGGTACTCGCAATAATCATTAGTATTATCAGTTAGTTAGTAGTTAGACCGGATAAGATACCATAATGGGAACAAACTTCTGACAAGCGGAGCTAAAACATACCGGACAATGAGTCCGGAAGCCGAAAATGCTACGCATCACATTTACATTGCAAATTGCAACTACCCAAGTATCATCTATTTGTATTACAATACAATCAGTATTCAGAAAGATTATAGAACTTGCCATCAGTAGTATTAGCAGTAGTATTAGTGTAGTTTTTTTTGTTAATAAATTGTCTGTAGGGGATAAGTAGCTACAGCAAGGAAAACACACATCTTGTGCACAGTGAAAACAAACAACAAACCTCAACAAACAGAAGCATCGTCTTATATCTATCGTGCACTCAAAGAGTACGGACGACCAGTTCAGTCATACATACTTACTATCACCAATATACCATACGACGATTATACATTACATATTATTAAGCCCTGTGTAAAAGAGATGGGGAGAATAATTTGCTTCTCTCTGATCTTTGCAATAGTGGGAAATGCATTCCAACCATATTATCACTATCGTCATCAACACCCTTATAGAGGGGTCGATGTATTACATCAGAAAGATTATCGGCGGCGGCTAGTTCAACTTTCCTATGCGCCAACAGATCCATCAATAATTCAATATAATAGACAATATTTGAGTGATACGTTGGGATTTAGTGAAGATAAATTGGACAAGATAGCAGCACATAAGGGTGGTGGGAATATACTATCACTTGAGATAGGCATATTAGATGATCGTGTGAAGTGGTTAAAGAATCGGCTCAGTTTGAATGATGATCAAATCAAGAAGATCATTCAATCTCATCCAAATATTCCGGGATTTAGTATTGAAGAGAATATTGAATTGAAATTGAATTGGTTACAAGAACGTTTGGCGTTAGATCAAAAGAGTTTGGCAAAGATAATAACCAAATTTCCAAATGCCATTACAATGAGTATCAAAGACAACATGGAGCCAAGGTTGAATTGGTTACAAGATCGTTTGATTCTAGATGATACTGCCTTGAGCAAAATCATACAACAAATGCCACCGATTCTAGGACTCTCTATAACCGACAATATGGATCCAAAGTTGGATTGGATACAGCAACGTCTATTATTGACAGATGAACAACTATCAAAGATGATACAACGGTATACGACTATCTTCGGATACAACATATCCAATAATTTGGAACCTACATTAGATTTTTACATTGATGCCTTGGGTGAGAGTGAGGCAATATCATTTGTTACCAAGAATCCTTCCTCGTTTGGATCTAGTTTGGAAAATAGATTAAAACCTCGGTTAGAAGAGGCACAAGCTGCTGGAATGAAGACAGATTACACGTGCCTGTACCATATAAATAAGGATACCAACGAGAAATGGAACAAAAAGGTTGCTATACTCAAAAGGAAAAGGCACTATCATGAACTAATCTCATAGACATATCCTGACTTAGACTTATAATGATATCATAATAGTAGTACAATAGGACACACAAGAGGGAGAAGAAGATGGAACGTGCACCCCCTAAGTCTAAGTCTGATATAAGATAGACATGTCCTGACTTGACTAATTCTCTTTATTTTCACAAACATTACCATCTATACCTTCGGGCCAATTTAGGCAATAGATAAGGCAAGACGTTCCTAATGATAATATCGGCACCACAATTGATACGGCATTGTTCCTTGTAACTATCACCCCCTTCAACTCTTGCCCTCTTGTTACAACTTTCGTTCACCTTTGCCTTCCACAGGGCTAATTCAAGTACAGAGGTAGCCTCTTTGATTGATTCATATGTTGCAAGTCTATCATATACTTCCTGGGTGTCTCTGTCCCTAGACGTTGTAGCCATGAAAAGGACGCTGATACTATTCTCCAACTCTTCATGCCATCTACTAATACCCAATAAACCTAACCGGTCGGAAATACTAGCTTGAAGCAAGTATATAAATGTTTCGAATGAAGTGTACGGTTTTAGTATGCTTGCCTGGGTGGCATTTGATGCTGCCAAATCCAGCACAGCTTGTTGCATGTCATACTCTTGGTCAGAGAAATTGCTTCTCTGTATGGTAATTAACTTCTGGATGTTCTTCAAGGGTACGTTACGCTTTGCCATTGTAAGGAGCATCCCTTTCCAATCAACTTCATAATCTTGGTGTAATGATTTGTGACTCTCCACTAACAATTCTAATACTTCAGTTGGTACATTACACCAAAGTGCATACAACAGAGGGATATCACCCCACTTGTCTTTCATTATGAGTGTTTCGGGATACTTTTCAATCAATAATTGATACATTTCAATTGTTGGTTTGTTTGAGCATGCTAATATATGTAAAGGAGTCATCCCCAAGCAATCTTGTTGTTTACCCGTTAGATTTAGCTGTCCGGGAGGGTTAGTTGTCCAAGGATTGATCTCTCGTTTGAGAGATTGTATTGTAGTTTCATTATCTTGGTATGATTGATAGTAACATAACTTGTGGATGGGTAGATCATCAAATCTCTGCTTTAGGGCATCTGTTATTGTATCATCATTATCATTAGTTTTTTAGTTTTAGTTTTAGTTTTAGCTTTATTTTTTGTATTGGGAGTGGGATCAGAGGGTCCGATTATAAGGTCCTCCCACAATTGTGTCCTCTCCTCACTCCGCCGCATTCGTTTACTACACAGGCCGTGCCCACGACCGCCGCAAGGCGGTGTGGGGTCGATGTAGAACTACCGCATATCATCAGTGCCTTCCTTTGCAAGACAATCACACATCCGAGTTTCATAGAGTCATCTGTCGTGTCTGCATACAAGGAATAGGAAAGGCAAGAACTAGATACTGACAATAACTTAGGCATACTCAATTCGGCACCTTCATGCTCTCCTTTGAAAAGCACTTCCTACGAACAATCAATCCAGAAACAGGCCGGCGCTCCACTTCCTATAATATAGGGGGAGCTGCTCAGTCACATATCTCCCACTCAATTCCCATCCTCAATGATCCATCGAGCTGACAACTTAGCGTCGACATGTGAGGTTCATCCTCGGTAGTATCCGTACATGACAGCGTACACATATCGACAGCCGACTCAAGTTTCACAATGAAGATAGTCACCAAGTGTTTTCAATCATGTTCATCAAACGGGTCAGGCATGAGAAGTTCTGTGAGGTGATGTATCCCTTCACAGTGAGTTCCGTCGCTAGATGCAACGGGAGAGAGTTCTCAAGTCTCCCAACTTCTCGCCTGGGCAGGGAATGTGATCTTCGGTCTGCATAATGCTCCCTTGACATCACTCTACCACTTCATCAATGTCCATACTCGCCCCCAGATTATGGGTTATGACTTTCACTCGACTAGCCTCTTTTAATGCTCTTTACCGACTCAGAATACGGTGGCAGCGCTCCACTTCCTATAATAGGGGGAGCTGCTCAGAGCCGTACTCATAGTGTCTCAGAGCCATCGTTTTATATATTGATATGGAATTATTAATATACTAAAGCTTGGAACTTGAAACATTCAACTAATCTTCCACTCTCGATGTGTGTTGTATAGGATACAGTCAGTCTTACATAGAATCCACGGCTGCCATTGACTATCGTGCCACCTTTGCTGCCTTTTTGGCTTAACGTGGTCCACAGTTGTCATGGTAGGGTATGCATTTCCTTTCCGAATGGATGATGGAGCCCATCTATTTGTTGCCAGCCCCGCTGGTTCAGCCGAGTCGGGCCCAACTCGTACCATCATCCATACAAGTGGTAGTCTCATAAGAGAAGAGAGACAAACTATAAGCTTGACTGACACACACGCTCAACATATCTTGAACTTGAACTTGAACAACATGTACTATGTTTAATAATTGATTAAAGTGACTCGTAAATGAAATGAATGGTTAGTAGCAACTGAATAGAATGAAAGTAGAGCAATGACGCAAAAGAGAACACATCTTGTGTCATTTCAAGATGTTTACAAACACACCACCACTTGAATTAGTTACGCAAAGTCAAGCACACGTAGAAAATCAAGAATTGTCATTTCTTAGTCAATTTTGCTCTAATCAAAACAGGAGAAGATGCTGCGATGATCGCACGATTATTTTAGAGCATAGTGAACTATAATTACCATTGTTTACCATCTCCATTGTCATTTAATTATTCGTTATCGATTTTGCTCTATTTCGTCGTCATCAAAAAAAAGATTTTATCATCATTATCATTATTATCATCGTCGTCAGTATCAGCATCTGGAAATGCTATCTCCAACTCTGAACAATAATATAATGCAGATGTATTTATATTGCAGTCTGGTGGTAATGCAATATTCCGTACACTCAGATCTGTATATTGTTCATTCAAATCATCATATTCGTCATCGAGCTGTTCAACGGATTCAGGAAGTTCAAGTGAGACCAAGGATATATTACCCCCCACTATACTGATATCTACATCATTTCCAATTGAAGGAGGCATTCGAAAACTTGTGACGTTGCACTTCTTAAATGCCCTTGCTTGTATACTCTCTATTGTATCAGGTATGTGTATCTCATTCAATACGTCACAGCCTTCGAATGATTCGACCCCAATACTTTTTAAAGATGATGGTAGAGTAACTGATACCATAGATTTGCATCTACTAAATGCATCTTTTTCAATTACTTCAATACCTTCTGTAAATTCGGCCTGTATCAAACCACAGTGACAGAATACTGCCTCTTCTAACTCTTCAATGCCAGGAGGAATGTTGATACTCCTCAGAGATGTGCAATTGCAAAACGCATACTGACCCAATCTTTGAAGTCCACCTGGTAAAGTAATCTCTTCTAATTCGTTACAACCGTTGAATGCACTTTCCTCTATATCATCTAGTGTCGAAGGAAGGTTGATCCTTTTCAAACTTGTGCAATTTGCAAATGCGCTACGTCCAATTACTGTTAGTCCTTCGTGAAGCTCAACTACCTCCAATTTGTCATGGTCATGGAATGCAACTTCAGGAATTATGTTGACATAATCTTCTACCCTGACATGTGTAACATCAATCGGTACTCTATCAACTCCATTGTATATATGTACCGATGGTTCTTCATTGCCTTCCTCTCTATCCATGTTTATGAATGATGACACGTGATGTGCATAAAATGTGATGATTTGGTTGCAATAAAAGTGTAGACACTAGCCCCGCCGCCGATACTACCCCACTTGAATATAAAACCGATATGCTTCTTTTATTGGATATAATACCGAAGATGTATACCCTATATCTCGTAGTTTGTTGTATTGTTGTAAGTTCTCTTGTACTTGTAAATTGTAAGCAAAGAAAGTAAAGTAGGCACCGATCGAGAAGACTCAAAAGTTTAGTCGGGGTAAATATTTAACAGATTGGTAAGACGGAACTGAATATAGATAATAATGAACTCAAACACTAATTCACAGTTTGTATAAGGTCGAATCATGAAAGAAGCGCATTATCTTGAACCTATCTCGAACTGACCTTATCCAACTTACAATGGTTGGAGCAGGTTGGAGCCCTAATAGTAGACTACTCCTAATAGTGGTCTCCTCTCTATGAAGACGGCACAACAAACAAGACAGTAAAACATGGAAGAGTATATAGAGAATACAACACTAGACCCTCAACGGCATCGACCATTACGACGTACACGAGCAGTAATAGGTCTTTTACTATTAACAACTACAAATAATTCTTCGTATCAAAATTCTGCTTCCTCGGGCTTGGCAGTAGCGTTTACCACCCCCTTACAACAAAGAATATCACCCTCATACCCACTTAGTAGCTCATCTAGTAGCTCATTATATGCCAAACATCGCTCTTCTAATAATGCACACAACAACAACGAACAACGTGGCACAAATAGTAATAGCAAAAAGAGAAAATCAACAGAATTGGAAGTTAGTCAACATTCCATCATATATTGTCTGTTTGTTTCTACTATTGATGGATCTGTAGTTGTAGTTGTTGTACTTGTGGTGAATAGTCTACTTTGTCCTCCACTGCCAATCCTCGAGGTCAACGGTGCGCAACGTTGACGATGATGTGATGTATTGATACCCTTTTGTAACTCGAGCCTATCATTCCATTTATCATTGGTAAAGAATATAAGCTGATACAAAAGCTTGGAATCTATCTTCATTCCAGCATCCTTTGCCTCTTCTAAACGAGGTTTAAGCCTCTTCTCTAAACTCCGACCAAATGAGGATGGATTCTTGATAACAAATGATATTGCCTCATCTCTTCCCAAGGAATCAATGTAAAAGTTCAATGTTGGTTCAATATTGCTATCTATACTGCAAGTAAGGAGTGCTGGGTATCGTTGTATCATCTTTGTTAGTTGCTCGTCTGTCAAGGATAGACGTTCTTGTATCCAATCTAACTTTGGTTCGATATTATCAGACATTGACAATCCTAGAATGGGTGGCATTTGTTGTATGATTTTGCTTAGGGCAGTATCATCTAATGTTAATCGTTGTTGCAGCCAATCCAATGTCGGTTCTATATTATCAGTAATGGATAAACTTAGAATACTTGGACGTTTTTGTATAACCTTTGATAGTTGCTCGTTCGTCAATGATAGACGATGTTGTAACCAATCTAATGTTGGTTCTATATTGTCTTGTATACTCATTGTAATAACATTGGGAAAACTGATTATTAACTTTGTCAATCTTCTCTCATCTAATATCAAACGTTCTTGTAACCAATCTATCTTGACTTCAATGTTATCCTCGATACTACAAGCTAAGACGCTTGGACAAGTTAATACAAACTTTCGTAGTGATGTTGTATCATCTAATGATAGTTTCCTTTGTATATAATTCAACTTTGGTTCTAAATTACCATCCAAGCTTGCCATTAATATACTTGGCGTACGTACTATTAATTTCTTCAATGAGTTGTCATCTAATTGCAAACGCTGTTGTAAGATGTTCAACTTGGGTGATAATGCCAGTGGAAACGGGTCATTATCACCTTCAGTGCTACTTTTCTTATTTGGATAATAATAATTCTTATTCGACTGTCGTGTTAATATCCCCGGTTGTAATTGTGCAATACGTTGTATTTCCACAGTAGATAATTGTAATCTAGATTGTAACCATGTCACACGATTATGTAACGTACCAATGTTTAATGTTAATAGATTTCGTATCATACTTTTATTGAAATGTTGTGTTGTGAAATTTAGTTGTGTGATTAGGTATTGTTTATTTGTTTCTATTATTGATTGATGGGTTGGTGGTCGTCCGACGTTGGTTGATTTGTATAATGGTAAATTAGTAGTAGTATGATGTATATCATTACTTGATAATTGTCGTCGTTGGTACTGAATACTGAACTGCAGCCTCCGAGGTACGAATTGCAATATCTTTACTAATGATTTCGATTGTTTTGCAACAATGCCTTGCAGTGTATACCGAGCTGACTAATCTTCTCATGTTCATAGATAAATAGAAGTTGTGGTGATGTGTTTTTATGGTGCATGTATGTTGTATTCGTATCGTCTGGGTAAAAGTTCAAGTGGCGTATGGTCGACCACCCCGAAATCGCAGCTTAGAAAGTTAGATCGATGATTGATGTTGTTGATATCGTACCACTCAGGAATAGACTACCTTAGGGGCGTTCCTAGCGCTCAGATCTGTGCACAGATTACACAGATTCACAGATTTTTTGAAGATACCAAAAAGATACCACACATTTTTTCTGTTTTCGCACAAACGTACGAAAATAAGTACGTCATCGATTTTGGACAATCTGTGATGCAAGAAACAGAATTCACATAAAATCTGTGAATTGCAATTCCTCACACAGATTATTTATCACCTCATATGCCTACTAGCCACCGGCGGCACGATAGCTGTAGTAGGATTGATGACTATCGCCGCCAGTCAGACCTAGATAAGGTCTCTATCATCGATATAGTTGAAGGTTTGGTCCGTGTAGGTATAGTAGAAGCTGAGATATTGTATTGCAAAAACCACCTATAAAAACTTTATTTATGCATGTGATTCAAGACCTTTAAACTAGATGTTATACTATATTAACATTGCAATCCAGCATAGGAGACCTCGATCATCATGTTAACAATCAATTCTAGTCGGCGGCAATGGTGTATCTATTGTCTAGGCCGCTACTGCCTCGCTGACATATCACTACTATTATTGTGCATCATCGTCAAAAAGTGTGTTGTAATAAGGTCTATTCTTAGTTCGATTGGCTTATTGCTAGATCTAGCCTTTCATTTTTTATGTGTGCAAGAAACACATCAGATCGCTAGGAATGAAAAATATGTGTTTTCTGCACAGAAAAAATAAAATCTGTGTAAAATGTGTATGTGTGGTGAGCGCTAGGAACGGGTCTTACAGCCTGATAGTAGTTTTGTGATCGATCAACAATCAACAGTTGACATCATGTGACTAATTTTCATGAGAAAACTCTGTTTTAGGTACGAAGAGGGACCACTACCATCGAACAAAGTAGCCAATACAATTTACATAGGTACCGATCTAATAGTATGGTGTATGCAATATAAAACTGTACAATGCTCTACTCTTTCACAGCGAAGAGTCTGTCATCATTATTAGTGCGAGTAGAATTACAAGTTGCCAATCATATCTCAATGACTACTCTTATAGACAACAAACCAATAAGTGGAAGAATGCAACTGCAACTGCAACTCTACTCTTTAAATTCTAAAGAATAAGGTAATGAGAGAGAGTTCATCAACATGACAGTCAATAAAAGGAGATTTTATAAGGTTGATTCATAAAGAAGCATAGTTTAGATTACATAATCTAATTGTCTAAACTTATGACAGTCCCGGCTTTTGATAGTAAAGGCATGCCCCCTCATCATCTTCTAACTTCTAATTTGGGCAATAGATAAGGCAATACATTTCTAATGATGATATCTGCCCCACTATTGATACGGCACTGCTCTTTGTAAGTGACGTCATCCCCACCGACTCTTGCCCTCTTGTTCCGACTATCTTCAATCTTTGCCTCCACAAAGCTAGCTCAAGTACCGAGGTCCCTTCTTTGATTGATTCATATGTGGTGAGTCTATTGAATACTGCTTTGGTATCTTCTTCTCTGTTCTTTGCTTTGTCGGGAAGTGACTTGATGCTATTCTCCAGATCTATATGAAATCGTTTGACATCTAATGAATCTAATCTGTTGGTAATACTGATACGAAGTAGATACCTGAACGTTTCAATGAAAGTAAATCTTCGACAGTGACCTGTTTGATTTAGATTTGTCTCTTGTGATAATTCTGTTACAATAGGTTGCATATCATACGATTGTTCAGGGAAGCTGCTAGTCTGTGTCTGGACTAATTTCTGAATGTTCTTCAAGGGTGTGTTGCGCTTTGCCAATGTTAGGAGCATATCCTTCCAATCAAACTCATACTCGGGATATAACGATTTGTAACTCTTCACTAACAAATCAACTACTCCAGTGGGTGCATTACACCATATTACATACATTAATGGTATTTCTCCCCAATTGTCTTCCATAATTAGAGTTTCGGGATACTTATCAATTAATAATCGAAACATTTCAATTGTTGGTTTAGTTGAGCATGCTAATATGTGAAGAGGAGTCATCCCCAGACAGTCTTGCTGTTTCCCTGTCGGGTTTATCTTACTTCGCCGTTGACTAATCTTTATCTCAGTTGAATTATTGAGCTGATCTGATGTGAAATTGCTATTGTATGATTGGTAGTAACATATCTTATGGATGGGTAGATCATCAAATCTCTGCTGTAATGCTTCTATCATTCTATCGATGTTCCTATCCGGAAAGGCAACCCCCAAATCAGTACCTGTTTTTAACAGATCGATATGTATCTCACAGGCTGGTGGTACTGCAATATTTCGTACATTTAGAACTGTTTGTTCTTCTGTGCTATCATGATAGTCCAGAAGCTGTTCAACGGTTTCCGATAGCTCAAGTGAGACCAATGATGTATTACGCCCCACTATACTGATATCTACATCATTTCCAATCGAAGAAGGCATTAAAAAGTTAGTAAGGTTGCAATTCTTGAATGCTCTGTCCTCGATGCTCTCTATAGTATCAGGGGTGTATATCTCATTCAATCTAGGACATCCTTCGAATGCTTCTATACCAACAACTTTTAAAGAAGATGGGAGAGTAACTGATTCCAAAGATTTGCAGCCACTAAATGCATCTTTTCCAATTACTTCAAGTCCTTCTAATAGTACCACCTCGGATAAGCTGCTGCAAAAGAGGAAAACACCTCGTTCAATCCTCTCAATATTGGAAGGAATGTTGATTCTCTGTAGTGATTCGCAACTAGAGAATGCTTCTTCCCCCAATCGTTGAAGTCCCTCCGGTAGAGTAATCCCATCTAACTTTACACAATAGTCGAATGCCTGTTCACCAATCTCTTCTACCGTAGACGGGATATTAATTCTTTTCAATGATCTACAACCATCAAATGCATAATCTCTAATTTCAATTAGCCCTTCTGGTAGCTCAACCACTTCCAATTTTCGATGCTCCTGAAAAGCACTCTCGGGAATAACAGTAACAGAAGAACCTACCCTCACATGTGTAACATCATCCGGTGCCTGTACTGCACCAACTCCATTGTATACATAAACGGATGATTCATTGCCTTCCTCTCTGTCTCTGTCCATGATGTGAATGACACGTGATGTGCACAAAAAGTGAATTTGTTGCAATATGAGAAAGTGTAGATATAACTAGCCCCAATACGACTTCCACTTTTATATAATAAAATCGATTGTTTTTATTGTGTATGATAATACCGAAGAGTACCCTACTCTAGTATTGTTGTGTGTTAATTAAAGTGGTAGGTGCACCGTTCGAAGGTTTATACTAAATTTTGACCCCAAACTATTGACGCCAACACTAAGCCGATTGCTGATATTGGAATCCTTTAATCAATATCTATCCCAAATAGTTTATTGCAGTAAAAGTAATCTCCCTTATGTACAATCTAAGTGTATGGTAAGTGTACTGAAAATTGTGTAAGTGTATTGCAAAAGAAAGACTCAAAAATTAAGTCGGCAATACTAGAGATACTACTAACTCAGGGCAAATTATTATAAGTAGATCTAGACAACAAATCGAATAAGTGGAAGAGTGCACTCTTTAACCGATCGATACTAGAGAGAGAGAGAGAGAGAGAGAAGAGAGCCATCGCGGTACCAACCATACCTGGTACAATAAAACCAATCAGGATAGGCCGGTTCATAAAAGAGCGCTTTGACCTTGAACTCTAATCTCGAACTGACCTCCCACAAAACGAACAAATCGCTCACTAACTCACAATGGTGAGAGCCCAACTATTAGCGGCCTCTACATGCTACGAGCATAGCAACCGCTGAAAGCACAATAGAACAATGGAAGAGTATACAGACTGTCAACGGCATCGGCCATTGCGGCGTACACGAGCAGTAATAGGTCTCTTACTACTAACAACTACAAATAATTCTTCTTATCATAATTCTTATTCCTCGGGCTTGGCAGAAGCGTTTACTACCCCACAACAACAAAGAATATCTCCCTCGTACCCACTTAGTAGCTCTATTACTAGCAGCAGCAGCTCATTATATGCAAGTAGATCGAGTAATAATAACAATAGCAATGAGCGAGGCAATAACAATAGTAAAAAGAGAAAAAGTACTGAATTGGAAGTTAGTCAACATTACCTCCAGGGTATAGGTGAAGCGACCTATAATAATACTATTATATCAAATGCTGAATTACCACGTGGATTTAGTTTTGCTGATGATGAAGACGAGGGGTTGGCCGAGTCTTTAGCCCAGTCTGATTATTTGAGTGAGGGACAGCAGAGCTATGAGGCAGCGGTCTCAGATAATTTGCAGGGAACACTCTCTTCCTCATCACAATCTTCCTCTATAGCAACCAATGGTGCAAGTGAAGAATATACAATCAATATGTCAAAGTATTATATCAATGATGATAATTATGATGGTGATCATTATGATTCTATGGATTATGCTGAGATTGATGGTTCGTTAATTGGTACGTGTTCTTTGTTTCTATTTGGTTCTTGTACTTAGATTAGGGCGGGGTTATTAGAGAAGGGATTTAACAGCTGTTGATTGGTTCGTATGCTTATGAATTTGAACAATTGGGTGTTTGCGGGGGCATGAGGCCGACAGCCGAGGAGTGATAGATGTTTCGCCATTTTGCTCACATCTTGTGCTCATCTTTGCCTCTCCTGTCATAACTACCCTCATTCTAAATACAACAGCCGACGGAACAACAAAGTATGCACCCGAGGTAAACAAATGGACAACATTAATGCAATCGGGTACCAACGCGGCAATACATCGTCCCGGACCCGAAATGACACTCGAGGAAGGGATGGAAATACTCTACAACGACTTAAAAGATTTAAATACACATGATTATAATATGATTGAGGGATATTGGGATAAGTTATTACCCACGGTTAGTTATTTGGGTACAAGTAATGCTATGAAGGTTAAACAAGCGCTGAGGGTTGCATATCGTGCACATCGTAGTCAGATGAGAAAAAGTGGTGAACCGTTTATTATCCATCCAGTGGAAGTTGCCTTGTTATTATCAGGTATGAAAATGGATGCCGAGACGGTAATGTCAGGCTTGTTACATGATACAGTGGAAGATACAGATTTAACATTTGAACAAGTCGAAGCCATGTTTGGAGATGAAGTGAAGAATATAGTAGAAGGTGAAACAAAAGTATCGAAATTACCTAAATTGGCATTTGCCGATTATGCAGATGAACAAGCCGAGAATTTACGTCAAATGTTCATTGCCATGACTGACGATTATCGTATTATCATTGTCAAGTTAGCCGATCGATTACATAACATGCGTACCTTGCGGCATATGAAGCCCGAGAAACAAAAGAAGATATCACGTGAAACACTTGACATCTTTGCACCACTAGCTCATCGGATGGGACTATGGCCATTCAAATCGGAATTAGAAGACACAGCCTTCATGTACCTATATCCGAATGAGTATGCACAATTAAATCAACGATTAAGTCAACGACAATCTCAATTCGGTGAAACGTTAGATAATAGTATCAAAGTATTAAAACAAACATTGGAGAATGATCAAACGTTATCATCACAGAATGTTAATATTGAGGTAGTTGGTCGGACAAAAGAGTTGTACTCGTTATGGCATAAGATGGAAATGAAGCATGATCGTAATTTAGATCATATATCCGACTTGGTGGCATTACGTGTTATACTTACGCCTGAGGTAGTTACCAATGTCGGACAGGCACAGCAAGATGAGGCAGACTCGGGTGTTTGGTTATGTTATCACGTGTTAGGGTTAGTACAACATCTACCTGGATTCCAACCAATGCCTACCAAGGTTAAAGATTACATTTCATTTCCAAAACCAAACGGATATCAAAGTTTACACACGGCATTAATGTATAAAGGACAGAGTGTGGAAGTACAAATACGTACCAGTTACATGCACCAGGTTGCCGAATATGGTATGGCAAGTCACTTTGCCTATAAAGATGAAATGAAACGTAGCGGCACATCCACCGGACAAGAGTTATATAACACACCATGGTTATCCAGTATTAAGGAATGGCAACAGGATACAAACTCACGTGATTTTGTGGATTGTGTCCGAAGGGAGTTGTTAGGACGACGTGTCTTTGTGTTTTTAAGGAATGGTAAGATATTAAACTTGGCTAGAGGTGCCACGGCTGTTGATGCGGCTTTTCAGATACATACCGAGGTTGGATTGAGTATGCATGGTGTTGAGATTAATGGCAAGCCGGTACGTTCTTGTCTTTCTTGTTTTGGTGCCTTTGTTTGGGATCATCAACTCAGCCTCCATATCTTTCTACTCCCCCATTTCCCCGCCGAACAACAAAACACCCCACTCCACCAATAGGTACCCATCTCTTACAAGCTTAAGAACGGAGATGTCGTATCAATCCTAACCGGGGAGGGTAGACCAACAACCGAATGGATGAGGTTTGCCAAAAGCCGATCAACAAGGTCAAAGTTACGTACCTACTTCCGTTCCAAGCAACGTGATAGTATTACCAAGTCGGGAGAGTTGATATTCTTTGATTATCTGACTCAACATGATGATGAAATACGGCAGTCTTCATACCTTGAGTATAAGTTCGACGTACCCAAGAATACTGAGGAGTTGTCATCCTTTTTACCCGGAAGATCACATTACAATGATGTCGACGAGCTGCTCTATGCCGTTGGCAAATCTCACAATACGAACTTTATACGAACGAAAGTTAGCAAGATCTTCCTCGTACCATTAAAGGTACTTGAGGCAAGTGATGAGGGCAGTCGGTTCACGAACATTACACAACAGATGTATGCCTCTCAAGTGAATGGTAATAGTAATGCCTTGACATTATTGGAAGAAGATGACAACATGACAGAGGATGATCAGACGACCCCCGCGTCTTCTTCTTTCTCACCTCCTACTGTTGATCTACCTGACGGTGGACCAGTTGAGTATGCTGACTCCGAGTGTGCATGTCGACACTGTCTCCCCATCCGCGGAGATACCATCATAGGAACAAAGGGACATACGGCAGATGCCCCAACAATTGTACATAGATTAGAGTGTCCATATGCACAGCAGGCACTTAATGACGCAAAGTCAGATGCTGTGAATGTGGATGACGTGGTAGGAGACCCTGTAAAGTTAGTCTGGTCAGAAGCTGAACCATGGGAAGACGAGGGAGGAGGAAGTACTCCAGAAACATTCCTTGTCGAAATAGTCGTCATGGCAATAGATCGAAAGCTCCTTTTGGCAGACTGTAGTGTCATAGCATCAAAGTACTCAGAGATACTCAAGACTGGTAGTAGTTCCTCTGCCGAGCATTGCTCATTAGAGTTCCTCACGAGAGTAAGTGATTTGGAAGAACTTCAAACATTGATGAATAAGCTTGGTGAGGTACATTCGGTCATGTCAGTGGAACGACGATTCGGTAGTGAGCTACTTGAATGAGAGTTGAACGAGCTAGAGGTGTAAAACAAGCTAGAGGTATAAACCAAATGTACATATAATATGGTCTCATTTAAACAAGTGGTTATACTACCACTACTCCTACCATTATCTAAACAGCCCTCAATCCAAACCACCCTCACCCAACAAATCCCAGTCCCAATCAAAATCCAACCCTCACTGAATCCAACCAGATTGGTTTGCAACAACACAATACATATACCAACAATCCCTTTTCCAAATCATATTTTATAATTTAAACACAGCGGGGTCCAGGGCCTTGCTCTCTACAATTATTAGATTGACAATCAGTGTTCCTTGAACAGCACTGCCCCCTTGAACGCTTTTGTCCACTGACTGGTGGACACTGACAAGTATAGGCGAATTTGTTTTGATCATACCTGCAATATACACCCTGGCTGTTAGGTCCACCTAAATCACATTACATATGAAACAGCATTGTGATGAATATAGTGAGGGAAACATTTGGATTGCATATCATGATAAACCATTTCTTACCTCCATAGCAGTCTCGGAAACTATTATCGATGTTACAATAACCATATCTGAAAACAGAGCCTGTGGAAGCGATACCTACACTGCCATCTTCTGGAATAAAACCAAGTTCTTCAAGTTCATCACCACCTTCACCAAGTCCATATTCCCCACCATCTTGACAAGCTTGAAGCTTCTCTTCTAGTTCGGCAATCCTTGCTTTTGCCGCTTCAAGATCCATTGCAGTATCCGACGAAGATCCTGATCCCGATCCTGAACCATTTACCCAAGGATTCACAATAGCTTTACCATTCCCGTTCTTCCTGAACATCTTCTTCTTGCCCTTATTCTTCTTCCCTAAGATACGATCAGATTCATCAGCAACACCATCGAGAACACCGGTATCCATCTTTTCTTCTACTTGCTTGATATGCTCAACATTGGACTCGGGGACAAGAGCTGCGGTGGTAGATGAATCGAGGAGCTCTTCTTCTTCATCCTTAGTCTTGACGTTTTGCAATGCAGCACGGCGAATTGCCTTGGCTGTGGTTTATGAAGATGAAGACGGAGAGAGATAGAGATAGAAACTTATATTAGTAATCTAATAAAGATACATGAGAATGAGACCAAATCAAATCACCAACACTTCATATTCATATTGAACTAGTACACATGAATTCAAATGATTATAAAACTAAAACAATACTAATACTAATGCGGACTTTCCTGGTGTCAGATTGGAATTGATAACGGCAAAGAGTACAACGTTGGTTACTTTCATGATGACAATGGTATGTATGTGTGGGAGGAATAGGATGTAGTTGTAGATGATAGTATTGGTCGAGAGTAGAGAGGTGTTGCAATTGCAAGCTCTGAAAAATTATGAGCTTAGTAGTTGGTATGGAATGCGCGTGTGTTTTGTGCAGCACAACACTAGGCTAATCCTTCATTACGTCATTAAGAAAGGTTCATTATGTCGTCAAGAAAGAGATTTCAAATTCAAACTCTACTTACTAGGCGTTTGTTAGTGGCCGACTACTAGCCGTTGCATGCTTTTCTGACACCATTTCTATTAATTACACTATGTCAAGATGCATATCCCCTTCTCATTATGTCAAGATGCATATCCACTGTGTGACGTATGCGCTGACGTTTGGATTTACATGCAGAGAATGAAGAGGGGCGTGATGCATGAGAGATGCACATATTTTATTTGTGACTTGCGACATAGTTTCTTTCTTATGTTCTTTCTCATGAGAAGGAGCCTCGGGTTTTATTGTTGACGATAACAAGGCATTAGGCATACACTAGGTACATCCTCAATAAAGGCAAAGGCGTACGATATTCTATATCTCTCACTGTAGACAAATCTTGCATTTAAGCTCATACACTACCAACTTCTTCCACACAATTGCAATAGATACCCCCAACATCAACATCACAATGCAAAACATGATTGCACTATTGTTAGCAGTATTGTTAGTAACCAATGTCAACGCAAGTAACCTACCAATAACATACTACGAAGAAGATACAACAAATTGTTCAGGAGAAAACTATTGGGGCAAAGGGTATGCCTCTTCCCTTAAGTCTCTCGATAATGGTGATCTATGTGAAACTGATCACTTAACTTTAAAGTTTAGTAATGCATCCTATACATATTATACAAAGTGGGTACAAACATGTGTACGTCAACCAACAAATACTTTATCAAGTGGTGTATATCAATATGCAATCGATTGTACAGATTCAACTTGTACAAATTGTACAGAATCACCCACAACATTATCAGTATACATTCCTTGGGTATACTTTGATTCATATGATAAATGTATGGTTGTATATGCATTTACTGCCAATACTACCAATCCATATATAGAATTTAATAATACTTCACCAAATATGACAGTTTCATCAGAATTATTTACCGGATCAGAGGATGTATTTATGGATTATTGGGAGTACTTTTTAAACAATAGTTGCATTGGAGATGGTCTTTATGAAGAAGATAATACCACAACAACAACAACAGCAACAACTGTTTCGGATAATAATGATATGGAGGATAGTAGTAGTACTAGTACTGAAGATACATCACCATCGTCATCTTCTTCTTCCAGCAGTATCAGGGCATTTTCTCCCATAATTATCATTATCATGACTCTAGTCTTTATACTTCAATCGGCTGATGCTCTTGTACCTCCTAATCCTCCTCCTAAAGTATACAAGGAGGCATCATTAATACCAAATCCACCTCCACCCGAGAAACCATTTGTACCATCTCCCGTTGATGATGTATTACTGTCCTTATTTCGATGGACACTCCAACGTCAATCTGGAGTAGTTCACCAACAAACAAAAGGATTTGAGGGTATGATGGATGAACTGCATGAATTACGAAGAACTAAAGGAACTGATGAATTAGAACGAGTATCATTACAAACAATGACAGCATTAGCAGGACCAATACCATTTATATACCGCCATATATTTGCAGAGTGGGAGGCTACTCCGTTTTTATTGGCTTGGTTTGCTAATCAGTTCCTAGGTTTCCTTGTTGGTGAGACCAAGCTTACATCATTAGACGAAAGTGATCCTAGTAAAGGAGGTGGTCTATTGGTAGAACGATGCCGTGTACTTGAGGGATCGGATTGTAAAGGGATATGTGTAAGTCATATGTGTGCATATCATGTGTTCTCTTTTTAAAGTGTGCATAAGATGTGCACACAATGTTTCTAATTCGAATCCATCGTCTTCCTCATCCAATCTAACAACAGGCCAAGATGTGTAAAGTGCCAACACAACGTTTCTTTGCCGAGAAATGGGGGGTGTCCCTTGCTATGGAACCAAATTTTGAGACTGGATCTTGCCAATTACGATTCGGTGTAGAGCCCGTTGCTTTAGAAGATGATTTGACTATACCATCTGGATGTCTCGGTAGATGTCCAAGCATGTTAGGTGCATCAGATTTGGATGACAATAATGATGAGTTGTGCTGAGATATGTAATTCAAGAATGTGTATATCCGTCGGGAGGAGAGATCTATCACATTTGTTCAAGGGATACATGATCATTTGATAATCAATAAACTATACTTTAAAGCTTCTACTTTCGAGATCTTCCAGCCATTAAAATTCGCACCGCTTCATCTGGAGTGATGTGTTTATGAATCAAACTATGTACACAACGGAATATTGGTAGTTCTAATCCGCACATGTCGGCATATACAATTGCCACATCCGCAGTGGCTACACCCTCTACAGTACTTGACTTTTGAATATCTTCAACATTCTCTCCCTTCATTAAACGTTGACCACATCTTTGATTCCTAGATTGACTTGAGAAACATGTAAGCATAAGGTCTCCGATACCCGCTAGACCATCTATGGTACGTGGATTTCCTCCCATTGCAATACATAGCTGTCTTAGTTCATGAGATGCTCTTGTTACCATCGCGGAAAGTGTATTCGTCCCGTACCCTAATCCGCTCACCATCCCTGCCCCCACAGCCAAGGGGTTCTTTAAAGCGCCACCGAGCTTTTGTGTTTAAGTAATCAAAGTAAGACTTCTACTCATATGTTAAGGTAATACAACCAGCATCACACATATACCACTTACCTGAACACCCACGGGATCATCCGAAGTAAACACTCGAATGGTTTTAAAGTTACTCAATATCTTCTTTACCCTCACCGCTTGAAATAGGTCATTCGATGCAGCCACTAACGTAGTAGGATATCCCTTCATAATTTCCTCTGCAAAAGAAGGACCAGATAGGAATGCCAATGGCTGATCTGCTCTATCCAATGAATCCAATATAGCATGTCCCATGAGTTGATTCGTCTCTAAGTATAATCCCTTTGCAGTGCAACAGATGAGTGCATCATGTGGAATCAGATCAGCATGTTCTTTAAACCACCGAGGTGTTTTTTGACATGGCAAGGCATGAAGTATCACTACACCCGGTGTTGATAACTCTTCCTTCAATTCCTTTAATGTACATATGCCTCGTATCTCACTACCACTCCTATCCTCGACATATAATGAAAATTCTGATAAATACTTTGGATTACGATGTTCTTTATTAATAGTTGCACATTGATTAGCATCTCTCATGTATATTACTACATCATTGCCACCTTGAGCTGCTGCGTATGCCATGGCCGTGCCAAATGAACCAGCGCCTAATACTACCACCTTTTGTTTGTATTGTTTATTTTGCCATAGTGGTATATATCTGGCTAAATCTATTCCTAGTGCAGCTCGTTGAGATTTGACTAAATGCTTTTGTGTTCTGCTGCATGCTTTATATTGTGTATATGTATTTATAATAGAAGTATAGTAAGAAAAGAGAGATGAAGATGATGGAATGCATATCATATGCACAAATCATAATTACCTTTTCTTAGCCTTTCTCTATCACGCAATCGTAGGAAATGAGTTGCAACGAATATACCACAACCAAAGCTAATTGCAATAGCCGCTGATACAATGGGAGGAGAGCGGTTTGCCATGATATACGCCTCTATTGTAGTAGCTATATCGCAAAATGGCCAATGGCGATAAGTCACCACTCTTTATGTCATCAAACGGTATCCAAAAAAACGGTTTTCTAGTGTGAAAAAATAGTTTGTGTTAGGCAATAATATGAATTGACTGTTGCGGTCTCCTCGCAGTGGTATATCAACAGAACCAATTATCATCAATCTAACGTCATATCGGAGTATCTGATGCAGGTTATGATTTCAGCGTGAAGATACACCGCTTGAACTTATATCCATAACATACATGCACCATATTGAACTGACTTCTACTGACCATACATATCGTACTTATTTTATCAACGAATACTATGAGAAGAATAGTCAGCTCGGTATACAATGCAAGGTATTGTTGCAAAACTATTATTAGTAAAGATATTGCAATTCGTCCATTATGGGCTGCAGGTCAGTATCAACGACGACGATCATCAAATGATATACATCATACTACTACTAATTTACCATTATACAAATCAACCAACGTCGGACGACCACCAACCCATCAATCAATAATAGAAACAAATAAACAATATCTAATCACTCAACT
>Ga0214479_100054_pt1 | contig 63168 bp, 46 predicted proteins | sample M1_20Mar14CPVII9_5_FD_165054 | JGI IMG/M metagenome (GOLD analysis project Ga0214479, IMG submission 165054) | Marine eukaryotic communities from Monterey Bay, California, United States - M1_20Mar14CPVII9sort6BwellE14 | ecosystem: Environmental > Aquatic > Marine > Unclassified | place: USA... | reverse complement strand
TCTCGCTCCTTTATTAGAGCAATAGCTTCCTTCAACTCCTGCTGAAGTTTATGTACATCTCTCGTGTGCTTAATTCTCATTTCTCTCATCTGCTTGTTATGTTCAGCATTGAGATTGCTCACAATGTTTTCGTGATCAGCTTTCTTCATAGTATTAGTGAAATGAAATAGTAGACGATCAACACTCAAAGCAACAAATGAAAAGTAAAAGTGAAGTACATTCTTCTTAGGTACTTATGTACGTATAGCTAAATCTCACGTGTCAAAGATGAATGATAATGATGATGATGGTGATTGGTTCAGTGAAGGCACTGAGTATACAAAGGCCTTTGCCAAGTGAGTGAGCACTGACCAATTGACGTGCTAACCATTGTATAACTCACCTACTCTTCTTTCTTAGAGAGCTCCAAGAGAACATGAACAAACAACAGACGAGTAGTACCATGCCTTTAACTTCAGATGAAAAAGAAAGGGGGGATGATTTTCTTACAGTAGAGGATGAATATACTAGACAGGCTAGAAAGGAGTTGGAAGAGTTTAGAAGTCGAAGTACGGTGAAGGAACCACGCCGTCAAGTTACCACAGTTCAAGGTGCAGTCAAGGTGACTAGCGATAATGTCCACAAAGAGCTCTCCCTGTGTCAGGAAGAATTGAGGCGTACAAAGGAAGAGAACAGAAGGCTAGTGGAGGAGAACAAGCGATTGAAGGCAGCTATCAATTGATTTCGGAATAAGTTGTTGGTAGGGCTGGATATTTCTATATACACGTATTTATATTAGAGAAGTACCATACTACCGTCTACTTCCCGTATCTTATTGCTGCTTCTTCAACTCTAGATCAATCTTGCTCCTTATATTACCAACATCGGCCGCTGTTATTGTCCACCATACACTAATTGTCATGCACAACAATAGCACGGGTGGGAATCCAAATATTGATCGTTCTCCGGTATTCTCATTCACCTCTCCTAAGCCAGTCAGGTCTGTTATCCTATTGATGAATGATACTAGAAATGCCGCACTTCCTCCGCCCCATCGATTTGCAAGCGTGTCAACAATTGGCTTAGCCTCATACCTTGCCTCGGCGGATAGACCCCTCCAGAGGTTTTCTCTCACCGGCTTGGCAATTGCAAAGTTAATAACTTTTGTAAACTCATCAATTACCAAGAATAGAATCAAGTCGGGTGGCTTCCCATTCGACATTAAGTGCCACCAACCCAATAGTATAACTCCACATAGACGAATGATGGGCATGAGTGCTAATGCACCGCGTTGTCCGCAGGCTGTGGCAATATATGCTCCTAATCCACTCGCTTGTAAAGCAAATACTGCTACACTCGACGCCGTATTGATCTTAGCTAGGAAGGCAGTATTTGATACAGCACTCGACCCACTTGACGATCGATTGGCAACTAATTCCGCTCGTTGGAACGACAATAGTACTGATGTGGATGCATATAGAGCGTTGTAGGTGAAGATTGCTATCAGTAAACGTGATCTTAGTATAGTGGTGATACCGCGGAGCAAGCGTTGCTTAAAAGAGTTTTCATCAATCTGTTGCTCGACGGGTTTGTTCGACAAAGAAGAAGCCTTGGCCTTTTCATCACTTGAGAGGGATATCATACTTTTAGCCTTCTTCATGCCTCCATCGCTACTGTCAGCAGAGCTGCTTGACCCCTTATCAGCTAGATTTTGTTGATCCTTTTGTTGCTGTAATGCCAATAGGTTGCTACTCGATAGACTACCACTAGCAACACGTTTCATACTACCAAGGGATATAGACTTCCTCATTGAAGAATCCACCGTTGCTCCACCCTGCCCCGCTAAACTTTCAGCAGATGCCAACGATGTCAAGTCTCCACAGCTTTGATACTTCATTTGTTCCTCCCAGTGACGTTGCATTATTCTACCAAGTTCAACCGACAGGTTGGCGGATATTTCAAGCAGTATTGCCGCGACTATTAGCAAGCCTGATAAATGCAGTATATGTGCTGCAAATGAGGCAATCACACTCCCCAATATTCCTCCAAGTGTACCTCCAAAGCCGACAAATCCAAGTCTCTTCAACCGTAACGAAGACTTGGAAGGCTTGGAGTTGTTACTGCCATTCCGACCTGGTGATAGTGTTTCACTCTTCCCTGACGATCCATTCTCTTTCCGCCGCCGTTCAGCAGTCTCTTCATATTCCATTGCCTCAGTTGTCACACCCCATATCAACGAAAGAGAATGTAACTTCATCAAATGTACTACCAAGAAGAACATGATGTATATGACTTTACCAAATTTGTTCACGACACATGAACATGCATGTAGAAACAGTGCTGGTATTGATTCCTCAGAGTATGTATCAAGTGTGTTCAATATTGATGTTGAATACTTCTCCATACCCATTATATTATCACGTGTAGATGATAATATATTTGTAACTGGTATTCTCATACTAATCATAATGCGCATGAAGAATGTTGTAACTAATGCAATTGCTGATTCTTCATCCCCATCTTCCATTTCCCCACCTCCTCTCTTATTTCCACTACCATATAAATCAACAATCTTAAATCCCAAAGCATAACTCAACAATAGAAAACCAAACACTCTATAAAATAATGCTAAACTTGTACCCTGTGTTTCACCTCGTGTTAATCCCATACGTTTCCATACTCTTCTTCGACGTGGATCAGGTGCTTCGAATAACCAACCAACCGGTACCGAACTACCCAGTGCCAATACTGTACTTGCCAATGTTAATGCGGGTATATGACTAACACCCACTGCCAATGCAGCTGCATCACGCATTGGACCTAACATGTAGTTCGCACAGGTAACTAATAATAATGCTAAGAAGCCTGCTAAGGCAGACCCCCCGTGAGTATGTTGTGATTGTGTCGGGACACATTTCTTAGAAATAAATGTTAATATTGTACCTGATATTGTGTTGGGTGTAAATCTGTAAAGTGGTGGTATTATATAATCTTCTCTTTGGTTAGGATTGGGATATGCCTCAAATGTTTGTCGTGGTGGTTGTGCACGTTCATTACTTGTAGGAACATTATAGGAGCCAGATAGTGTTGTATTATACTCTTTTGGCGTTTGTTGTGAATGTTGCTGCGGTTGTGGTTCACCCAACATTAAATCTTTTAAATCATCATTACTAATTTCTAATCCATCTAATAAACTACTTCGTTGATGATTCGATGTTTCAAGTATACATGATAAATCTCTTTTGTGATGCAAATTAGAATTAGTTGTTTGATTTTGATTCCGTTGTTGCAGTGATAATTGTTGTTGGGTAGATAATTCATATGCTCGAGCTGCGGCTGCTGCTCGTGTTGCTGGACTTTCTTTATAATCAAACTGTGCATCTATTTGTTCATATGTACCATTATCAACAGTGGGTGGACATAATGCACCAGACGAGGAAGAAATGAAAAGTGGTCGCTGATTGTGTTGTGTTGTTTTAAGTGATGCCAATTCTGCCGGTCTTGTTGGACAGCTGGCTGGATGCTGTATTATAGTAGACTTTGCAGGTGGAGTAGATGGCCATGGAGATTCTAATTGATGATGTTGTGGACTACTTCTACTTTGTTGTATAGATTGATGATCATGTGTTGTTTCTTCATCTTTGGAGTGTTCAATAAAAAAGCCCTCCGGAGTTGGTATATCAGATGATTCCTCACTTGTATTTAGTATATCATCTGCGTGGTTCAGATCGGCATCATCAGAAACAATATGAGTATTGGCAAGTCTTTTCGACAGCTCTTCCTCGGGTGGTATATCATTCTCATCATCAATATCCATAGTTTGTGTTGAAGCCATTTTATGGTAACAACCAGTACCTTATACCGGCCTAAAAATTATACCAAACTACTTATCGAACAAGTGCACTGTTATTGCAATACCCTGATATACGACGGGTAGTACATAGACAGCAGTATCACTCATTAAAACTCATCATGAAAGTGAGAAAAAGTTAGTGGATGTGTATCAGTTGGTATCCTACCTTTCCGGCCGGCGCGCCGGATCGTGGTGCAGTATCTTCTTGAGTTAAAGAGCTAGCGCAGAGAGATGGGTCAATAGGACCTAGATCTAATAGTATCTTCATAGATACAGAATCCAGATATTAGTCTCAGACTGTGTGTGCTTTGGCATATACATCTATGCTTACAGATTTCTATCTCTTTTGATTATAAATTTGTTCCTCCTTACTACAGAACATTCGGTGTTGATGATTTTCATAGGACTGCTCTTCTTCAAATTTGCGCATCTTCAGCCTTCGGCTCATCATCAGCCGCCATGGCAGCAGCTATAGCATCAGCCTCTTGTTCATTAACTTCTGGTTCCTCATCCTCTTCATTTGCCTCCGCCTCGGCCAAAGCCCGAGCTTCTGCTTCCTCTTTTGCCACTCTCTCACGATCATCTGGATGGACATAGCCAGCAAACTTTCTTGCAGCCAAATGATGTTCCATATTGATCGGAGGCATATCAACAGCAGGATGGGGATACATTGAATAGATACCAGGCATTTCACTTGCCGCGGGAGGAGGCGGTTTTTCTTCTGCAGGCTTTGCAAGACCATCACTTGTTGCATCATGGGTGGATTGGCACCAGGCTGAGCATAGGGTATAAACGACCCATCAGAAATCTGAACAAAGCCAGGGACAACATATGTCGAGTCTGCATTTTGACGACGTATCTGTTCTTCAATAGCATCCTCTGGCACGCCTACTTCTTCCATTGCCTCTCGCAAACGTTGTGATGTTTCCGTTGCAACATTCATAGCAGCCTTTTTCGCTCTATCCTTAAGATCCACACCCGAGTTGGCTATTTCATCAGCCACTGCCTTAACATCATCAGGGGCAGCAACTCCACGACCATAGGATACTCGATCTTTCCTATTGCAATCCCTCAATGCCTGGCATGTTTTCTTGATTGCCTCCTTACGAGATAACTCCTCCCACGGTCCATTTAAACCACGAGCTACTTGACCACGTCCTTCACGTTTTAGGAATCGTCCAGGTGGATCAAGACTTGCAATATGTCGTACAATTTCTTCAGCAACTGCCCTCTTTTCACTGGCTGAATAACCCTCACAATAATTCTCATCAGCACGGGTAGTAATTAATGTACGAAATCTTTCATTACCATAATGTGCAGCAATATTAACACCACGTCCAGATAGGACATCATTATCGTTTACAATGATATGGGAAAGGTATTGTTGAAGTTGTGGAAGTGCTTGTTGTTGCTGTGCTGCTAGTTCTTCATCCATGTTCATTTGTTATTTGCGTTGAGTATTAATAAGATGTTTGATTGTGATATGTATATTATTGGATACTGTCCGACAATTGCAAGATATATACATGCACCACATCAACAAACATGTATGAGAGAGGATTGGTTTATTGTGAGAGCTGGCATCAAAGTTGAACATATAATATGCACGAAATTGAACAGCCCATCAAACATTAACTACGGACCAACACAGGCGATGCCTGCAAATAAAAACTCCGCCGCCGCCGCCTCCTACAATCAATAACAACACAATCATAATTTGAATTCCTATCTCACCTTATCAACAACACGGCGGAATCAATAATAGTTCCTCAGTGAGCTCCTCTGTAAGAATAGGTAGATACTTAGAAGCTGAACAAAACCTAAGATCCCCAAACAAATTTTCCACCTTCCATTTTTGTTAGCGAAGTTAGAAGAGAGATATTAACTAACAATGGCTCTTAGACAGGCAGCTCAAACTCTTGCCAGGCGCAGTGCTATGGCCGTGGCACCTCAGGTAAGGATCGGTGTAATTTTGTGCTTTGGAATTATGTTTAGAGGTTGCGTATTAAAAAAGTTATGAGTTTTTTTAAGGGTTGGAGGGTTGGCTGGTAATGTTTTATATTGTGGTGGTATATTACAGTGGTAGATATTGGATTAATTGCAATTAGTATTAGTGGATATGTAACAAACTAAATAGATTAAATTATTGGGATGTTGGGGCTATTCTCCACCGTCAGTGGCGTTAGCATGCTCCCTAAATCACGAGGAAGCCTTAATAATAAAACAAGCCCATGCAAGTACAGCCACCAGATATTATTATCCACCCCACCCAATGTTACAAATGGCATATAATTCAGACACGGCACCGGATAATTTAAATCATGTAGTGGTGGAAGTTTTGGAGGATAGGGGGAATTATTCAGATAAATTATTATACCACAATACGGGCTTCCCCAAACAAACCCTTGGATAATAATATTAGTTTGAAAAGGATTAATTGGTTAATTGGCAGTCGGTTGGATTAATTAAGTGGGGCTGAAAAAAAATTAGATCAATTGGGAGCGCACTGGAATATGTTTTTGTTTTGTTGTGGGGAAGAATACAAAATTTTATATGCACAAATTCACCAAACTAATCAAACTCCTTTCTACCTCATCCCAAAATCACGAAATAGGTGGCACGTGCTACTACCAATGTAGCATCCCGTTCAATGGCATCCCAAACCCTTGAACTTTCAACCTACTTGGAATCTAAAATCTCTGCCGCCGCTGGTTCTGAGGATAGTGCCGTCAAGTATGCAGAGACTGGTTCCGTTATCTCAGTTGGAGATGGTATTGCACGTGTTTACGGCCTTGCCAACGTCCAAGCCGGAGAGATGGTTGTATTTGCCTGCGGTCTACGCGGCATGGCTCTTAACTTGGAGGAGGACAATGTAGGAGTTGTTATTTTTGGTGATGATCGTGACATTCTTGAGGGTGACACTGTCAAGCGTACCGGTGCCATTGTGGATGTTCCCGTTGGTAAGGAACTTTTGGGACGTGTCGTTGACGGTATTGGACAGCCCATTGATGGAGGTGCCAGTTTGGATAGTTGCAAACGCTCCCGTGCTGAGGTTAAGGCACCTGGTATTATTCCCCGTGAATCCGTATCAGAACCCATGCTTACCGGGTTAAAGGCCGTTGATGCTCTTATCCCCATTGGACGTGGACAGCGTGAGTTGGTTATTGGTGATCGTCAGACTGGTAAGACTGCCATTGCTATTGATACCATTATCAACCAAAAGACAAAGGCAGACCCCCTTGCCTGTATTTACGTTGGAGTTGGACAGAAGCGATCTACCATCGCCCAACTTGTTGGACAGCTTGATGAGAAGGATGCCATGGGTAACTGTATCGTTGTTGCCGCCACTGCTTCCGATTCCGCTCCCCTTCAGTTCTTAGCTCCTTACACTGGTGCCGCCATGGGTGAATACTTCCGTGACAATGGAAAGCATGCTGTGATCTTCTATGATGATCTTTCCAAGCAGGCTGTTGCCTACCGTCAGATGTCTTTGCTTCTTCGTCGTCCTCCAGGCCGTGAGGCTTACCCCGGTGATGTTTTCTACCTTCACTCTCGTCTTTTGGAGCGTGCTGCCAAGATGCACCGTAACATGGGAGGTGGATCGTTGACCGCCCTTCCAGTTATTGAGACACAGGCTGGTGATGTGTCCGCTTACATTCCAACCAATGTGATTTCCATTACTGATGGACAGATTTTCTTGGAGAGTGAGTTGTTCTACCAGGGTCAACGTCCAGCCATTTCTGTCGGTCTTTCCGTGTCCCGTGTCGGATCTGCTGCTCAGTACAAGGCTACCAAGGCCGTTGCTGGTACCATGAAACTTGAATTGGCCCAATACCGTGAGGTTGCAGCCTTCGCCAAATTCGGTTCTGATCTTGATGCCGCTACACAACAGCAGCTTAACCGTGGAGTTCGTCTGTACGAGCTTCTTAAGCAGGGTCAATACGAGCCTTACGAACCCGAGGAGGTTGTTGCCGCCCTATTCATTGGCGTTAAGGGATACTGTGACAGGATTGATGTTGAGCACATAGAGGCATTCGAAGAAGCTTTCTTAGTTCACATGAAGTCAGCCCATGCTGGTGTATTGAAGTCAATTGTTGATTCCGGATACGTTCTTGAGGATTCTGTAGAGACAAAGCTTCACGAGATTGCTGAGGACTTCACAAATGGATTCTCACCTTAAATTGTTGTGTGATGATATTATAGATTTGGGGGATTGTGGGGAATAATGTGTCGAATATGAGTTTCAGTTGACGACTAAGTTGGGTCAATAATTGACTACGTCTGTGCTGACGGGAGAATAGAGTATTCTAATAAACTTTATTAGAAAAGATGTAAAAGTACTAAAAAGAAGAGAAATTTAAATCGATGATTTATTATATCTTTTAATGCGTGATATCTTTTTTAGATGTTGGGCTTGAGCGAGTCTCTTCTCATCTCTTTTGTACTACTTGTTCTTTTACCTTTCTTGAGTTTCTTTATTTGTTGCTCTGCTCGTTTCGCTTTAGTTAGAGGATCAAATTGTTGCCTATCAACTTCAGTGCTTGCTCCCTCTTTATCACAAGCAGCCTCTTCTTCATTCGGCACCGCCTCGGCAGTTGAGGATTGCAGATTTCTGACGAGTAAGTTGACTTTTTCTAGTACATAGCATCCCTTTTCTTTGTCGTAACGAGCAAGGCAATCTACCATTCCTTCTTCGGACTGTACAATTTGACCACACTTCTTTACATCGCCTCTTGACTCTTCTATAAGTACTTCTGATTGTTCAGTTCCAGTGCGTGATCTTTTCTTAGTATTGGGTTTTGTCAGTTTCAGTGTACAATAGATGTTTGGGAAAATGTTGCCTCTCCATTTTGTTGTATACCATATACCATAATCATTATAAGATCTCTTCTTTCTCTTTGTAGATTCAATCCATTGAAGCACACTATCGCCTAGCTGCATTGTATTGTTCATAGTCTCATCAACTTGCTCATGTTCTTTGTTGGGTATATCCTCTTTGTCATTTTGAGATATTTGTATATCTTTTTGTATATCACTCTCTGATTTCTTCTTTTCTGCCTCTAACCAAGATTCGAGAAATCCTCCATCATCACTACTATCATCACTGCTTGATCCACCTTCCTTTCCAGTATTAGCTGTCCTCTCTTTCATACCCAAATCATCTGTCGGTGCATCAACATCAATATCTTGACAAGAAGAACCCTCCGAGGATGAATCGCCGTCATTTGCTATGGCCATCAGCTCATCCTCATCAAATATATCACTATTGCCAATCATACTATTAATACGCCACAAAAACACGGCTACTATACACTATCTTCCCAACAGCGGCGGTGCCATATATTAGTCTACACTATCAACCACTCAAATCTGATATACAGAGTAAATGCCAACATTCTACATCCTCTTGTGTGTGTGTTCACATATTTTCATTTTGGCGATTTACTGGTCACTTCTTAGATTTGATTGCAACTATGCCAAAGAACCGCGGCAGTTACCTCCTATACCATACATAATGACGGATATCTCTCGGCATACGAATGCCATGATGTGCTTACACGCCACTCTAGTCCGTGGAACATCAACTCTAAAGACTAAACGGATAGCCAGTCATCAAACAAAACAAACAAATGATGTTAACAATTGCAATGCTACTTCATCTAGTAAAACCTACATAAAGATTGGTACGGGACGCGCTCTGCGGCCACTTATTACTCCTAATGATACCATGCTACCATTATGGATCGAATTTTCAGATGCATTATCTTCATTGCCTACACATGGTGGAGTAGTTCATCTTTTGATTGGTAAGTAGTTCTTTCTTATGTATTGATTGGATGGTGCTTTAATACTGTGGTATGCTACGGGATCTGTTTTTGTATACTTATATTGCAACCATACCTTTATTTCTTATTGATTATGCCTAAAAATTTCTCACATATGAATATATCATCTTTCCACATGACACTAATATCTTCCGCAGCTCATGTACAGCTAACTGATGAGATATTGGAAATCTTATCTTCTGCATTGCACAAAGCACCATTATATCGTCTTGCAATGATGAATGTTGGACTTGGTAGTGGCGGGATAAAGTTATTGACAAGTGTTGTTGAGGAAAATACACATCTATGTAACTTTTCTCTCCGAAAGAATGAAATCATTGACAATTTAGATACATTATCACTTGTGGAGGCTGTGGGAAACCATCCAGGCATACATATTTGCAGCCTAGATGAATGCAGTATTGGTGATCAGTTATCAATTTCACCCGAGATTGTACATGTTCTTTTTAGATTGGAAGCGATTGGCCTTGGAGGAAATGAAATCGGGTCAAAGGGTGCACAAATCATATCCCAATGTTTGGCTACCAACCCATCCATTAACTTTCTTGATCTAGATGATAATCTCTTCAATGATGATGATGCTCTATTGTTTGCAAAGTCTTTGAATGATAATACCAACTTGGTTGATTTGAGTCTTCGGGGAAACAATTTTACGAGTGTTGGTATCAATACATTGTACCGATCAATCTTTGATGATGAAAGTCTAAGTACTGTTAGTGATTCGAACCATACTTGTGAGCTCAAACTCTTTGATGATGGGGAACCATTTCCACAAGAGATTGATGGAGAAGTACTCTTGATGAATGACAAACATTTTGAACCTGATGAGTTACCAGATTCAGCTCGAGAGCTATTCATGATGGATGCAGACACGGATAAAGGCAAGGCCGTAACTAGTTTGCAAGTAGAAGGGCGTAAGAAGATGAAAATGTTACATGCTCTAGTGGGTGGTGGTACGACGAACGAAGGGAATGTGAATATTAAACACTTGAATGACATGCCTATTGAATTGCTACCAGAAGTCTTGATGTTCTTCCAAGATGCGTCGAAGTATTCTGGGACAGAGGAGAGAAACTTCGATATGTTGTTTCAACTTGTTCGGTCTCGGCCAGAATGGGCATGGATCTCTAGTGTATCCAACCGTGGAAGCAAGGAATGCCTTCCTTTGAAAGGATGACATTCTGCTTTCTAAACAATACAGGTTATATAAACCTAAAATGCTAGCTATGCAAACGCGATTCAACAACTACTGTGTTTACTTTACTGTGATAGCAATAAGTATATACACACTCGGGTGAACTCTGTTGGAAATGTCTCAAACATCCTCAATCTAATCAAGGATGTGATTGTACAAGTAGAATCAATACACACATACTAGCAAAACAATGGATGAATGCTCTCATGCACTCTTCTTGGCCTTCTTTGCGGCAGGCTTGGCATCCTCAACTTCATCCTCCTCTTCCTCTTCCTCTTCCTCAAGCTGCGCAAGGATAAAGAACTTACTGTAGCCAACTGCAAGGGCCTCTTGCATTTCCTTGGCACCGACCTCTCCATCAGAACTGCTCCTAGCTGATGCAATAGCGGCCTCGAGCTTGGCTAGCTTTTCAGGATCTGCTTTGGCAACAGGTTTCTTGGCAATAGGCTTGGTAGGAGCCTTCCTCTTCTTTGCTGGGGACTTCTTTGCGGCTGGGACCTTCTTCGAAGAAGGAGCCTTCTTAGCCTTCTTCTTCTTTCCGGGTACCTTGTAAACAGCATTCACAAAATAAGCAGTCGACTTACGACTGATGTAGTGAGTAGAAGAGTGAGGTTATTAGACATCTGAGAGTTTAAAACACAACATTTTACACATCTTATGTACACACTTATAAATACTCACGTGATCTTCGGTTTATGTGCCTTCTTTTCCTCTTCAGAGAGGGCAACACGGTGAAGATCCCAGCCGGGGTTCTTCTTGACGTGTTTACGCAAGTCCCTGAGGATTCAACACATAAAGTCAAGTAAGTTTATGGTAGTGAAATAGCATCATTGGACATAATTCTACTTACCTGAAACACGGCTGTGTCAAATGATAATCTGGCCGAGTGAGGGGGATTGTAACTTTGTTTCCAGGCTCATACAAAGTCATGTCATTGAAATCAATGTCAGCCTCAACCTCAGCCTTACTAACCTTAGTAAGGTCGTTACCCATCTTATCAACATTCATCTCTGAATAGTTCACCTTCTTCCTGGCACGTCTTCCTCCTCCAGTTCCTGCAGACTTGGAAGATGCAGAAGCAGCCACGGCTACTGATTGTTCCTTTTCTGTATCCAACCCTTTGTAATTCTTTCCAAATACAAATGAAAGAACGTTGTTCATGACTACAGTTGGAACAGCTTTGAGAGGAGTATCATTCGTTGAAGTACGTAATTCAATCATCGTATTCTCAATCATTGCCGTTTGGATTTTGTTCCTAATGCCGTCAAACTTGTTCTTTGCATTGTCTTCACGATTCTTGGAATGTCTTGACTTTTCCCTGCCACTATACCATCCACCATAACCATATCCTTATCCGCCGTAATAGAAGTCCATGTTTTTGTTGTTTGATTGATTATTTATAAACTATTAATAAATGATGAGAAAGATTTGAGATGTTATGATGAGAAATGTGAATCGGTTATTAAGATGCATATGTAATAATTCCTTTCACAAAAGAAAACATATGTTGACCACCACTATACTTTTCACCCTTTTACACATAGTAGATGATTAACCCTCCATCAATCATGACACGATGTATGATCATTGCTTTTTGTTCGAATATATAATCACATACTTCTCCCTTGATATTGTTGTATCAGATAACGTACATCCATATATACTAAGATAATATTTCTATATATCAAATCAACAGGCCACATAATACTACCTGCAGATAATCAATGTATACCAACAAGTAGAGAGGCAACACTCAAAAACGATTCAGAATTTTTCTGATCTTCTATCCGTTATGGTGTCTTCTATCCATGCTCCCATTTGTTGTTATCACCCTTCTCTCCAACCCATCTTTAGATACCAGTACATAAATAACATATCTCTTACCTTCTATTATAATCCTATTAGATGAACTGAAGGAAGGTTTGTCACTGCCATACAATGCCCTACAAAAAGTGCCCTACAAAACCCGGAGCTCGGGGCAGAGGGGCATTTTTATTCGGGGGAGGCCCCGAAATTTTCAGAGATTGGCTTCAACATTCAGCCTTTACAATACTCGCCTTACCGATAGAATGCTGCAATAATATATACAATAATAACATGATATTAGTTCTATTGTTTTCCGCTGTTGCATTTATCGGCGCATTCACCACGCCGATAATACAAAATACTCATATAAAGTTTCAACCAATCTATGCACCATCTGCTAAATTGCAGATGTCAACAGTACCTGATGATGAGGATGATATATTCTACACTAAGGATAATATAGTTGATCAATTTAAAAACTTATTACCACCGAAACCAGAAGATCAAATCGCATTAGGTGGAGATATAGTGGCTCTACTCACATATACATACCTCGACCATATAATCAATGAAATATTCACAGAAGCATCAGCCGAAATGGATGTAGCGGAATTAGTTACATATGATCCAAATACAGCCTCGGGAGGTGTGCAATTACCTGTTTGGTTTGATTCAGCAAATTTAGCAACATTTGGACACAATTGGTTAGCACATACACACACAGAAGTTGCGTATGCTCCGGCAATTTCAGCTAGTGGTCTCGCTTTTGTTAGTATATCAATATGTTGGATGGTCTGTGGATTCTTTAGTGGTGCTTTCCTAAATGAAAATACATTAAATTGCAATGTTGATAAAGCAATGAAGGTCACTTTCAAGACATGGATAGGAACATGTATACTGATGATAATGTTGGCATTGTCTAGTGATGCTATGTGGGGTTGGCTTGATAGTATAAATGCTCTTAGCGCTCCTGCAAGAGGCGGATTAACAACATATGATGCTGATTACATCTTCGATTCATTAACAGTATTGGCATTCTGGAGAGTTATGTACAATTGGTTGTTGGGTTATAGGTAATGAAGAAGAGTGAAACTCACCAGGCTAGCGCTCAATATACATAAATACACATTTATGGTTTGGAACATTCAAAGAACTAGTCTAATTTCCGAGAGATACTTTATGGACGGTGGATAAAATGGGCAAAACAGATACGAAACCACTTTGTATAATATGATGGAAAATTGCCAAACAGAAAGTGGAGAGAATGGATAATACGATTTGATAACAAAAGAGGACGCACAAATAAAGAGAATAAGTGTCTTTTGTTGGATTCTTGAGAACTAATGAAAGTGAGGTAGATCATCTCGCGTGTATATATTGTGTAAATTCTCATGTAAAGGTGATGATTATGAAAAACGGAGATTGAAAACTACTTTTCAATATTTTGTTTTATGTACATATTAACGAGACATGCATTATCTGAACAGCATCACAAACTAACTCTCTCTCTATGGGGGAAACCAACACATACGCTAGAGCTGGACTATACGTGATACGTGACATTCCAAATGCGCGTATCGCGCGTACGATGTTGTGGTATCCTAGTAGGATACCCCCCACTCTCATAATTTTTCTTCGAGATGAGGTTGAGATTCAGTGGTCGATATTAAGGGGGTTTATAATATAACACACTACAGCTAGGGACTTCGTTGCAGTATTGTTTTACACAGAGTGATCTATTTGATAACGGTCTACGGCGGCGGAACTATTTTGTTGAGTTGCAATCGAAAGATAAGGTAAATTAGACAAGATGGCCAACCATCAACAAGTTGTAACACATGAGCAGCTATTGAATGCTCAAGCTCAGCATAATATTCAACCTGTTGTTAATGTAAATGGCGGTGGTAATATGCAACAACAACCGATGCAACAAGGTCGCTCGATAATACAACAGCAGCCACATGTAGAACAAGCAGGCAATCGCATTACTTATACACAACATCAACAACAGCAAGCACAACAATACAGCCATCAACAACAGCAACAGAGACAAGCTAACAATGCTGCTCAGATACCTCAACAACAACACGCTCATAATCAACATCAACAACAAAGATCAGCTCCTATGGTTAATAATAAACAACAACCTACAGCATCTACTCTAATTTCTCAACCCAACAATACAAGTAGTCGAACAAACACACCCAACATTGCAAATACTGCAGCTCATCAACAGCAGCAATCTGCAAGTACAAACACACCACTATACGAACGATTGGTATCAGAGGAAGTGAAAGAATTAAAAGAATACATACGTCTAGTGGAACATCAATCGAAACGTTTAATAGATTTAGAAGCCATACATACTAAACTTGAAGATAAGTTACAATTAGAACATACAACTCGATTGCAATTCGAATATACATTGAGTAAACGTGAATTACAATGGAAGAATCAAGTTGATAGATTAATGAAAGAGAAGTTAGATGCTGAACGGTTAGTGAAGGAAGAGAAGATGAAGGTTGATAAGTTAATGGATATGGTAAATCGTCAACAGGCCGAGATACATTTATTGATAAAGAATAGAGGTGGACATGGTTCTAGTGGAGGAGGAGGAGGAGGAGGACATCACGATAGAGGAGGCAATAATATCAAAAGGGTATCAAGTGCAGCTGCTGCGGCACATAGATCTGTATCACCCACATCACAACTTACTGGAAGTGGTAGTGGTGGATTAGGTGAAAAACATCGTAGTGCCAGTACGAATATACAACATCAGAATTCATCTTCACCATACCACTCTCCACATCACTCGCCACACCACTCACCACATCACTCACCAAAACGTGATTCATCACCAACGGAAAGTAATTTCAATGCAAGTAGTAATTCGAATATGAGCCGACGAGATTATAGTAATGGTAGTCATTCGGCACAGGCTGCATTCATGAATAATAATAAGATTGGGAATAATATTGGACCACATGAAATACTTGCATATAATGGTAGTGCCGAGGCTGTTCGAGAACGGAATGCTCAGACCAATTTGTCAGATTTCTTTGGCATGTAAGAGAAGAGATGTATGTGATGGTATTTCAATATACATCAAAATTTAGATCGATTAAGTTCTGCACCACCGCACCATCCATATATACATCCACGCCGATACCAATATTTACATTCACCAACATCAATTACGCTGCTCTAGCAGCGCGTTGACGGGCTAAGGATTTAGGTCGCTGCGCAAGGACGGTAGACATTTTAGCAAGCATATGGATATCATTTGATCTCTTACTCTCGGTTACTATAGCTGATGAGTGAAGCTTACGCCTCCTAACTGCCCTCTTGGGGCGGTTGAAGAGATAGTGTTCTATTCCAATTATCTCTTCGTTTTCTATACCCAGCGCTTCCAAATCAGAGGTTGATGGATTGTTTGTACAATGACCAAGCAGATGGGATATGCGGAGTGTTTCTTTGAGAGTATTCTTCAAGAAGAGCTTCTTATCGTCGGCTGAGTATGATTTGGTTTGTTCATAATGCGAGTCTTCAGGGTATATGTGGAGGGTAGAGCTTTCGCTGAATGTCAATACCTTCATGTTGCTAAAGCCAAAAGAGACAAAGAGGAGACTCCACCATCCAAGAGATGGATGTGGTTTATGGGTGGTAGGTTATCGTGTATTATTAAAATTCTTTCCTGCAGATAATTCTATGCTTGATAGCTTATGAGGAAGAGACATTGCAAATCACGTTTCGTGTTCTACATGAGTTGTGGAGTCATGCACATTACGTCTAGGGTAACCATCTTCTATTTGCAGTGGATAGAGTAGAAGATTGCCTATCGTATAGCAAGTGATAATTAGGGTGGAGAACTGAGGGTATGTGATTGTTCGATTGTTCATGACGGTGCCTCACAAAATAAAAGAATAATCGTAGTAAAGAGATGGTCTTGTGAGGAGTGAGGAAAGAAGAGGTAGGTTCTTAGTATCTTAACTCTCATCTAAGTAATCACCTCTGCAGGTTTTTACAATGTGCGTGATAAACAAACAATACTTATACCCACTACAATGATGGTGACTACTGCAGTATCAATAGGAGCTCATCTCCTTACTCTTCTTATTGCAACATTATCATTAGTTGTTGCATTTGAATCCCCGATAATATCAAGGAGCTTCAAAACATACACACCACAAACAACACATCTTTTTACACAACCAACAGAAATCAATAGGGTTAATGATAATGATACACCTCCAACAATGGAGGATAATACAGCAGCCGAGGATAAAAGCTGGGCAAACACTGCATATTCTGGATTGTCAAATGTATGGGGATATTCTCGATCAGTAGTTAATGATAGGTTAGTATTATATATTTTGTGTGCATATGTTATACTTTAATTATTGGTTGCTTACTTTACCTACCTCATACCACAATGTAGACAACGACGCCGATATGAAAGGAGACGTATTAGGCATCGATTAAAGTTAGAGGGTAAAATACAAGGTAGATCACCTAATTGGGCAGAGAAGTTGGCAGCTACTGCAAAAGCTCCAATAGCCTCCTCTACTTCTCAAGATATAACTGCTGCGAATGCTTTCATGGGGAATGTTAATAAGGATCCAAGAAGTGATAGTAGTAGTAGTACATGTGTTTCTTGGGTAGATTTACTATCAAGGAATAGTGATTGTGATACTGCAAATCTTGGAAGTATATCCGAAGCTACTACTGCACCTACTTCATCAACTACTACATTATTTGATGACGAAGAAATGAATGAAGATGGTTATTGGGGAAGTGAGTGAATATGTTGGTCATTCCTTAGCACAACATTTTTGTACATATCATGTGCCAACTTAAATCTCTTCTCTTTACCCTTCTAATTAGTGTTTGGTCGGAAGAAGCGAGGATTTGTTTCGAGTGTTATTAGACAAATGATCAGAGTTCCATATCGTGCATTAGTTGGAGAATATAAAAAGGTGGATCCCCAAAGTGTAATATGTTGGTTATTTCTTAACACATCACCTTGTACATATCATGTGCTCACTCATATTTCTTCTCTTTATCCTTAAAAAGGTGGAACCAGGAACTCTGATATTAGTTCGTCATGGAGAAAGCTCTTGGAATGCAAACAAGACATTTACAGGATGGGCTGATCCTGATTTATCAGTTCAGGGATACAGAGAGGTTGAACACGCTGCACGATTGTTAGTGGAGGGTGGATATAGCGTAGACATTGTATTCACATCAAGATTGAAGCGTGCTATTCGTTCGTCTTGGATACTACTCAGGGAACTGAATGAAGTGTATCTTCCAGTCTTTAAATCTTGGAGATTAAATGAAAGAATGTATGGAGCGTTAACGGGGCTGAGTAAAACTGAAACGGCAGAGAAACTTGGAGCAGAGTTAGTGCAAGAATGGAGGGGATCACTCTTATCGAGGCCTCCTCCACTAACTCCTGCAGATAAGTATTATCCCGGTCGAGATAGAAGGCATGCTGATTTATCTCCGGCTCAAATACCTTTAACGGAAAGTCTTTTAGATTGTATGGAGAGAACAAAGCCTGTATGGTTAGACAAGATATCTTACGAGTTGTCAATTGGAAGGAATGTGCTTGTGGTGGCCCACGCTAATACGTTGAGAGGTCTTGTGAAGATTATTGATGGGATAGGTGATGATGAGATACAAGACATTGCAATTCCCACCGGTATTCCTCTCATATACAATTTTGATCGAGATCTCAATCCAATCCCTCCCACAAGTGATCAGAAGACTGTAACTCAAGTTCATATGAAAGGCGTCTTTCTAGAAAGGCCTGGATTACTGAAAGAGGCAATAAAGAGAGAAGTTGAATGGTGCTCAAATGTGCCAGATTATGAAAAGGTAATGGCAAGAAGTAATGCTGGTAGCATGACACCCTTGCAGCGTTCATTATCAAAGTTGGAAGCAGAAAGAGAAGTTCAGGATTGGGCCAGTCAGTTTATAAAAGCTGATGATAATGAAGAAGACGATGGTACCGACGGAAAGCTAACACTAGTCGAGGAAGATGTTGAGCTATTAGACCCAGATCATGCAAAGTTTGAAGAAGAAGTTTCAGTTGAGAAGGAACCAGTCGACGAAGAGGTATTAATAGCGCCCATTTTCAACACGTTTGGGGCCTGCTTGTCAGCCATACCTGCTCAATCATCAGTACCTGGTATTGGTCCAACACCTGTACAAAAAGATAGCTCGTTGATTGTAATGATTAGACATGGCAAGACTGAGAATAACAAGCTTGGATTGTTCACAGGCTGGGATGATGTCCCCCTTGCTGCCGATGGCGTAGAAGAGGCAAAGGAGGCTGGTAAACTTCTCAAGCTGCACGGGTTTGAGTTTGATGCGGTATATACTAGTTGGCTTTCGAGAGCAATTGAGACGGCTTGGTATGTCCTTGATGAGCTTGACTGTCTATGGTTGCCTATCATCAAGAGCTGGCGTCTCAATGAGAGAATGTATGGTGATCTTACTGGCCTGTCGAAGGCTATGGTAAAGCAACGCCATGGTGAAGAGCAATTTAAAGCGTGGAGACGAGGATATGCTGTAAACCCTCCTCCGGTATCATCATTCTCACCGCAATATCCGGGTAATGATCCCAGGTACAACAAGTACCTCAAGGATGTGCGTTTTTCGGTCTCTGAGACCCTCATTCGGTGGATTGAGAGTAAAAAGTTCTCTCTCCACAGAAAGTTACCAAAATCAGAGAGTCTAAAGGATTGTATGGAGAGAACTATACCGTATTTCACAGATGTTATAATGCCCGAGGCCATCGATGAAGGAAAGCGTGTATTGATAGCATCTTCTGAGAATGCCATACGTGGTTTATTAATGCATCTATGTGAAATTCCCGAGGACAAAATAGCAGGCTTAGAGATACCAAACGGCTTACCCCTGATATATGATATGAACTCAAAGTGTATGAAACTTTTAGATGACGGTAGCGGAGAAGATCCTCTCGAGAAGTATAATTTTGGTTCTGATGAGGCTGTGAGTTACTTATTTAAGCCATGTACAAATCCAGATGGGAGTGTGGAGGACAGTTGTGATATTCGATTCTTTGCCGATGATGGCCTCTCAGTATCGGATACTGAGCTCATTGAAAGTATCAGAAAACCTGCTGAAGTCAATGTTTAAGTGCTCTGTTCATAATATAGGTATGTGTATATTAAGACTGATTCATTGCTTATTTGTGTTATGTTTTATTATCTTATTTCTACTATCAATGTCCACTATCAATGTCTAACCGAAAGAGGAAGCTTCTTTTCTCAGATTCAGTACGCCTTTCAAGACAGTCACTATTCATATCAAACAGTCACATGTGTTTTACGATTTGGCAATTACGCTAGGCTTCTCTTCTAACAAAGTAGTGACACGGGAGTTTAGAAGAGAGCATCTCCGGCACTGAAACGAGAAGCCCATACAGTGAGCATAGTGTTGAGGTGAGCACCTATCTTGGGAACAGTCACACAATGTATAAGATTGAATGAATTACAGGTGCTCGATCATGGTAGAAATCAGAACTCGAACTGAGGATGAACGCAGGCAACATAAAAAAGCTCATAAAACATCGAAGAGAGGAGAATACTTTGAAATAATAAACAGAAAGATACAACTACAAAACAAACCATGAAACTATCACGTCTTATCCTTGTCGTATTGGTAGGTCTGTCGGCTGCAGCGAAAGGTAAGTTATTAAATGCAAGAAGAGAGGTAACGGGTGGTTATTGCAATATCTAAACCAATTCTCCTTTATCTATTGCATACACACCTCAGGTCAAAACTTGCGATCTCCGACAGAGGATCTTGCAGTATATGACGAAGGTCGTCGTTTGAAGGGAGAGGATTGCAGCTCTGGAGAACGATTGAACAGAAAGGGGGATTGTGTAAAGAGGAGAACACCTCCTACTAGGAAGAAGTCTCCAACTACTAAGAGTACCGAGAGGAAGAAGTCTCCTACTACTAAGAGCACCGTGACCAGTCGTAGCCGAAAGCGTACAAAGAGTACTTCTACTAGCGAGAGTACTTCTACAGATTCAAGTAGAAGTGTCAGGTGTGGACCTAATCGTAGCTGGAATGGAAAACGGTGAGATGTATTCATATTTCGGTGTGTGTATTTTGCATAGACATCTTCTACTCAAAATGTTCCTCTGCTTCATCCAACCTTACAGGTGTGTCAGGAAATCAAGCAGGTCCTGCCGTATTCCCAAATTCCGCTGTCGCCGCTCGAGAAGGAACGGTCCCTGTCGACTTACTGACTGGCAGAAGCGTGCTATAAGGCGAGCTAAACGGCGCTGTCGTAATGATACTACGGTGAGATGCCGAATTAACAGAAGGACAGGAAGGAGGGTATGTTTACGATGCCGTACGAATCGAAGAGGAACCAGAGTTTGTGTACGCCAAGCAAACAGTCGGAGATAAGCACAGGTTATTATGGGCACATGTGTCTGTGTCATGTTGGTTGCTGACAATCTACTATCCTTTCTTCTTCTTCCTTAGTGAAAGCTCTAGTACAAGTGGCGATGACAGTGATAGCTCAAGTTCCGATGATTAGGAGGACTGGCCGATTTGAAGGTGCAAGTCGTTCAAAGAACAGTATTACTCTTGTTTGATAGTTGACTATTGTTTGAGCCTGATGCTAGGGTATTTTGTTTGGACTATATCCTGTATGATTTGGAAGCCCTGGTTGCTATTATCAACACATACCTTATCATTATACTGTTCAGCATCCTGTTTGCATTGTTAGATACTGCACCTTAATCTAAGTATACAACTGAAGCCGACGGCTGGTATGACTTTATAATGTTAAGAAGGCCCTAGCCTTCATAGATGGAATACCACAAAGTGTCTTGTGCAAAGAGGATCAAGTTAGTATACTCTCAAATCAATCGAACACTCTCAAGCGCTTTCTTTCCAATGTTCCCTCTTTTACGAAACGAACTCTGAAGTCACAGTATAGCTGGGACATGTTACAAGTAACACTCAGAAACAATAATCCCACTAATAGCTTTACTGTTCTCATTGACTGATTGCGCATCAGGACTATGGTATAAAAGACGAGAAAACTAGGCTCATAGGACTTTCTCATGGCTCATATCCCATAATTTATAGAGTTCAAACACAACCATTCTATCTGATTGCTGAAACTCAAGAACTCTGGCAGATCTATAATGGGATATATTTACGTATCCACTGCACTCATAATCAAAAGAAGAAGGAGACTTGAATTGAAAATAAAACAACCAACAATCATGAAACTATCTCGATTAATACTAGTAACATTGCTTGCGGCGGTTACAGCAGACGGTAAGTTCTCTATCACTATCAGATGAATATCATCTCTGTCCATATCTCATAAACATATTTCCTTTCTATGTGTATTCGTACAGTTAATAACTTTCAAACTCCTCCCGATGGAGACATTGCTTTACTTGAAGACCTTGAAGACCCCGAAGAAGAGCTGGCACTTTCTAATGATCGTGAGCTCTATGAAAATCTTGAGGATGATGAAGAAGAAGAGCTTGATAATGAACCTGATCGTGAGCTTGTGGAGGATGAAATCGATGAAGATCTCGATACTGAGAACCGTCAGTTGAGACGCAGGGGTGGATGCAGACGAGGAGAGGTCCGACGCAGAGGACGTTGTACAAGCAGGAGCTCGTCCAGAAGCCGCCGACGTCGACGAAGTTCCAAAAGCAGGAGCAGGCGACGACGTGGATGTCGCCGAGGCAAAGTAAATCTTTTATCACATAAATTGATGTTCTCTCTCTTCTTCTCAATCCTCAATGTGATGCCCATGTGTCTTCCTTTCACAACAACAGGTTCGGCTTCGAGGCCGCTGTGTGAGTAGAAGTAGAAGGAGAAGCAGGTAAGTTTTATTTGTCAGACAAATGCTTGAGTGTATCATGTGAAACAAAACACTCACTTGAATCATACCACTAATAAGGAGGAGGTCGAGAAGAAGTGACCGCGTCTGTAGGATTCCAAACTTTAGGTCGTTCAGATGTGTAAGGCGTAACCGTAATGGACGATGCAAGCTCACCAGTTGGCAGAAAGTGAGTTCCTTCTTTTATTTTGCACCTTTGATACTGAGTTTCATTTCTCATTCTTTGTCAACCAATCCAAACTAGCGTGAGATTCAGAGAGCAAAGCGTCGTTGCAGAAACGCCCGTCGATCATACTTCGATGAAAGATGCTTCAGAACAAGAAATGGTATTGTATGCGGTGATAGTAATAGGGCTGGCGGATGCTTCACAGACTTTGATGGTGCCATCATTTGTGGAAGTCGGAGGTACTATGGTTACTAGCTGCCTAGGGACCCTAACATGGTGCAGTCCTGTCCTAGAAGAATGATGAACAGTACCAAGTCTTGTCTGCATGCATTGTTCTGAATTGATTGGTCCGTCCTGTTTGCTTCTGATGCATGCTTATTTGTCTTTCGAATATACCAGTGCTGTCTTCCTGTTTATGTTAGATTATGATGATGCACCTAACTTCTAAATGATACCAACAACATTTTATCTTACCTTCATTTCTATACAACCTAGACATTGTCATATACAATGTGACACTGTGTATCCTCCTCTATTCTCTTTCTTTCCTTTGTACATCATATCTCTAAACACCGACTGGACTTTTACTCTCTACCACTGCTGGTGTTATACTTGGATCACTTATACTCTTCACTGTAATAATTGCTCCATCAATAGGCTTGGGTATGATAGAAATCTTCTTCCACTCTACATTGTCAGGTGTGGTATTCGTCAAATCAAAGTCGACTTTTCTTACAAATAGGGCGAGAAAGGTCTTCATCTCCGCCATTGCAAGGTTATAGCCCAAGCAAAAACGAGGCCCTATTCCCCAGGGCACTAATGATGACATGTATGAGCATATAAAATGTTGAGCATATCATATACACATACACACAAACAGTAAGGACAATCATTAGAACACAAAATAAGACGTACTGTATTCTGTTGGCTTTGTATCTTCACTTAGCCATCGTTCAGGCTTGAAGCCCTTGACTACATCCATGTGTGAATTGTCATCTTCTTTCAGAGCAGGATCTAGTTGATGTGTAAGATAAGCATTGAATCCTGGAAGATGCGCGTTATACCAGTTTATGAACACGAAGAGAGATGATTGCAACTTATGTTAGTACAAGTGGGTTACAAAAGCAATCAATAAAGCCAAACTAAGTTCAAATGAAGTATTTGAATGGCCGAGTCTTCATATTGAACACACTCATACACATAATAAAACAAACTAACGCGGACTTTCCTACACCATATCCTTTGGGAATTTGTTTTCCGTCGACGACAAACGTTTCTTGAGCAAACCGCATCGCACCAGTGGTTGCAAGAGGCTTGATCCTCATGACCTCTTTTACAAACGCGTCCAAATAAGGACAATCGTCTTCAAGCATATCACGTGTCATCTCCTTGCCATCATGCTTTGCCATCATTGCAAGTTGTTCATCTTTTAGCTTTTGTAATATATCCTTGTGAAGACCCAATACCAACATTGCAACAGTTAATGTGCTGGCTGCTGTCTCTGTCCCTGCTAGGATAAGTAGGAAGGTATTACTAATGATGTTTTGCTTTGTAAGAACCTTGGTCGGATCTTCTTCGTCCTTGGCATAGTACATACCAGACAATGTCGAGCCATCTTGCCCATTAGCTTCCAACTTTTGTAACTTATCTTCCACCTTGGATATTAAATACTTCATCGCTCTACCGCACTTGGTCCGTACCTTCATGGCTGAAGGCATCAAGGATAAGACAGGATTAAGTATACCCCCAATCCAGTCTTCGACTGCATTGTAAAATGTTGGAATTTCCTCATCTGCAAGATCAAGGCCTAAGATTTGTCTCCAAGCAACATCTAAAGTAAAGCTTGTTAGCACCTTCTCCATCTCGATATTTTCTCCAACTTTAAGTGTATCAATCTGATCATTAGCACTCTTAATCAACGCAGGCATGGCCTTACTAATCTGCTGAGGTGTCATAGACTGCCCAACCAATCGTCTAAGATATTGATGCTTATCAGGATCCGTAGTAAACAACAAACTCTCGCCTCCCATTAGATCTGTAAACCCATCAGATATAACGCCAGTCTTTACCAATTTGAATTCCTTATTGAATACCTTCTTCACATTTGATATACCATTAACAATAACTGCAGGGCTACCTAAGGGTGCATACTTGAACATGTTTGGAGATCCAGATCTATAAGCTTGGAATCTATAGAAATATCCAGCACCTGTTGACTTTTCGCCAATCTTGGTGAAGAATGATAGGTTACCAAAGTATGGACATCCCAGTGATCCATCTGGTAGTGGTTCACTGAATGAAGAATCAGAAGGTGCAGGAAAGTTTTTAGGTTTGTTTTTGTATAGAAAGTAGGCTGCGGTGGTTAATAGGAGAGTAGTACGAACTTGTGGTGATATCTTTGATACAGTTTTTGTAACAATGGATGGTACAAGTGATAATTTCAATTGAGTTTGGAATGGTGCAGGACTGTTAACATTGTACTGTGTTACAACACTATGATTGATTTGTACAGCAGGACTGTTACTATTTACCCTTCCTCTGGTACTACCAATTGGAAGTTGGAATGCATTTGTTTTGTATGTTGATACCAATAGTAAAATAATGGTAGCCACCCACAAGAGGTTTTTCTTTATTGCAGTCATTATTTATATGGGTACTCAATTACACAATCGATATATACCTCTACTGCCGGTTCAATAATTGGGAAAGAGCGCAAAGTACACCGATCAGGATATGTAATTGCTCACTATTATATCTCTAAGACAAATATCAATCGTACTAACAACATGCATGCAGCTGTTGCTACACTCACTTCAGTGTGTTGATAGTTGATTAGTGTTTTTGAAGGATACCGATTTTACTGCAAAGCTACAACGCCATAGTTTAGTTTTTACTAATGTCTGTATGTAGGTATTGATAACAATAGAAATACATTGCAAACTCTTCTATACTAATACTTTATCATATAATGGATATATCTAATCCAGCCGATTGTGAAGAATCACATCAAGAGGATACCAACAATCAAACACATGCACCGATACATCAAGAAATTAAAAATAGATATAACCATCATCCACGGCGTTCATCATCTTACCACTTATCCTCTAATCTATCTTCCTATTCATCTTCTTCACCATTGATATCTCAAAGGATGAAGGCTGTATCTCCCACATCAACGGCAGATACTACCACCTCAGTATCAACTACAATAACATCAGATGAACCGTCAACAACATCTACTCTATTTCAACATTATTATAATTCACACATTAAAGATGAATTTAGTATTGAATCTGCATTATCATTATATCAAGCGTTTGCTAGTAGTAGTATATCTGAAGATGATGATAATGTACATCAACAAATCAATTCAGTGGCAGTTGAACAACAATCGTGTGCACATGATGTGCACAATAATAATTTGGCAATGAATGTTAGTCAAGATGAGACATCATTCAGTGCCAATAATAATGATAATGAGAACAGTTTTAATAGTAATGAGGATGAAATAGTTCATAATTTATCATATGATGCAAGTATGCCAAGTACTGATAATGTTTATGATCTTCGAGGTAGTACACAAAGCTCAGACGATGATTCAACAGTTTCTTCATCTACAACCTCATCAACACCAAGCAATACACTACGTTCTTATACAAATCGAATTATTCAACAACGTAAGAAGATTGGAAGAGTAGTGCTATCAATAGCAGCTCTCTGGGTGTACACTCAACTTACCAAATCAAAATCAATACAAAGAAGTAAAAGGTATTATAACTTACAAAATGCAAGGTATAATAGTAATCACAGACGGAATAAGATATTGGGTGTATACCGATGGCTAATTAAGTTGATATCATCGTTGAGAATATCAAATCATCTTGGAAGATTGTTCAACTCTTCATCGCCTACTTCCACCACACAGCTGTCTTATAAAAACGCTTCGTCAACACCACTTTCACACCTGTTAGCCACCGCCAAATCTGGTAACATTTCCAAAGTTTTACTCAAAGGATCAGTACTTACATACCTTCATTCAATCCAATCATCTAATTCGTCAATACAAACCCAGAAAAGTGAACGATGGAGTCAAACAAAACTCCCATCATCCAATCCTAATATACTGAACGAAATTATATCCAATCTAATGGCACATGGTTGCGATGATATAACTACGCTGCCTGAATCATTATGGCAACGGTTTTTGAACGGACCAGCGATTGTAGCCTTGCCATTTGCCTATCTTGGTGCATTATATTGGATAATGAAACGATTACAACGTCAACAACTTGAAGGAGATGATGGGGAAGGTGCAGTCTCTTGGAAGAAGAAGAGCGAATATTTAACGACATTTGATGATGTTGCTGGAATTGATTCGTCATTACAAGAATTATCGGAAGTTATATCATATATGAGGAATCCTCAGACATTTCATAATATTGGTGCACAACCCCCTAGAGGTATTTTACTACACGGTCCTCCAGGCAGCGGGAAAACTCTGTTGGCAAGGGCAATTGCAGGAGAGGCCGAGCGAAGTGATGACGGCACACATAATGTCGGAGAAAATACAATTGATGCCTTTGCTGTGTGCAGTGGCTCCGAATTTGTCGAGACTTATGTTGGGAGAGGAGCAGCCAGAGTACGAGCATTATTTCGCAACGTACGAGAAGAGGCGATGTTGAATTTCAATCGTAGGCAAAAGCAAAAGAAAAGAAAGTTCAACAGATGGAATACACGTGGTAATAGTCCTACCGAGAGAAGAAGAATAACAAGGACATTATCGGATATGAGTGATCAAGTGGTGGATGTTTGGGAGGGTTTACAATTACTGGTATTATCTAATAACACACATGAAGGAGAATCCCATCAACGACCAATGGCTATCATATTTATCGATGAGATTGATGCACTAGCAAAGCGACGAGACTCCGCAATGGGCTTACCGTCTTCTCTCGGTGGAGGCGGTTGTGATGAAAGAGAGCAAACTCTCAATCAATTACTAACAGAGATGGACGGTTTTGAATCAGGAAGTCCTTCATCAGCTGGAGTAAATGTGATTGTGATCGCGGCCACTAATCGACCCGAAGTACTAGATCCAGCAATATTGAGAGCTGGACGATTTGATAGACATGTTCAGGTTTCTTTACCTGATGCTAATGGCAGGGAGGCAATCTTGAAGGTACATGCAAGACGTATTCGAACGGCAGAAGGGGTGAACTTTAGTGAGTTGCCAACTCAAGGTTTCTCTGGGGCTTCACTAAAAAATGTAATCAATGAATCGGCTCTACTTGCAGTGAGATGTGGAAGTTCAGTTGTAACCCAGGATCATTTACAGGAAGCTACACAAAAAGTGCGAGCTCAAATGAATAGTCATCACAGAACTTCTTATTCAGGGAGATGAAGAGATGCTAGCATTAACATAAAACTACACATCACAAATTAGCTGTTAATGAAACACATTACCCTCTAGCTGGTCGTCGATGTCGATTATCTTCCACTGATTTAGCTTTCTACCAAATCCACCATCTTCAGACTTTTCTGTGACAACTTCAAACCTCACATTATGAGCAATCTCTTCTGCAGGTTGGTCATCTTCCATTCCTTGAATTACCAATCCAGTAAGTGCATCCTTTACTTGGAAAAATTCTGAACAGTACACCACACAATCAGCTATGACTGTCCTTGTGAAGGCATCTTCTTCCCCGATCTCATTGGCTAAATCAAATGTCATCTTTTTTACTTCTTGATATGACTTCGTTTCCTCAAATGTGCGTTCTATCTGTTGGTATGCACCCTCTAAATGAGGTAGTCTCTCAACAATCTCCCGAGATAAAAGCGGCACTGCAAATATTGTCTCCAATGTGCCCTCGATAGGTTTGATTGATAGCTTTACATGCATATTGTCAGTGTTGATATTGAACTTATCAATCAACTTCTTGTCCAACATTTGATTGAGATATGCATTATCTTCAATCGAATTTGCATTAACTTTATCATCCCCATCATCACTATGGGTATCAGATTTCATAGAAGTGTCTAGTGAAAGTACACCTTGCTCACCAACATCACCCTTTACTTCAACTTTACAATGAAATACACTTTTAAGTAGCTCTTGTAATGCTAGTTCAAAAGCTCCCTTAAAGTTGTTTGCCAATTCAACTTCCCATTGCCTTGAATAGAATGGTATACTAATTGCATCCAATGGAGTTAAGTTCAGTTCTCTACAGGCGACTAATCTACGTACAAATCTTGATCTAAAGTTGTTGGGCATGCCTGATAGGTCATCTTTTGCTTCTACCCGTGCAGGTGGATCTGCTTCATGTCTCCATGGAAAGTATACCAGATCTGACCCCTTATCCTCACTCACTTCTTTGGTAAATAACTTTTCTTCTGATGGCATACTACTCTTTTTCTTCTCATTATCTTTTGCAGTGCCATCAATATCATTATCTAAGCCATCATTATCTTCTGCAGTAGAACTACTATCATCTGATGTACTATCTTTAATATTATCCTTACTTCCAGAACTTAGCCAATAATGTTGTTGCAAATTGTTAATTTGTGCACATCTTGTGTCTACGCGTTTTCTATGCAGATAAGTACTACCAAATTGATGACATTGAACAATAGACACATAGGAGCGTAAACTGCAACGCTGTTTCGATACGAGGATGGATAGTTTGCCTGTAATAGGCCGCCGTAGTTGCATCATCATCATGATTGTTATTGTTATGTCATAGCCTGTACAGACAACACTCCATAAAAAATTATGATATAACGGTATCCTTTTATGAGAGTAGAACGGACACAGGACAAAATGGCTGATTCAATCAAATCAAATCAAGTGAACCATGAGATTTATTAGTAGTGAGAAGAAAGAATGCTCTTATGCGCTGGTATATACTAATTAGTATGTTGCTTAGAAGCTGTATATAGCAATGGATTGGTTTTTATCCTTAAGTTATTAGTTGCACTTCCAACTAATTGACTCGCTTTTAGGAGATTATTATCATCAATGGTTCGGTTTATTATTCTCGTCGTGGCAGTGTTATTAAGTTGCACTTCCAAAGCACAACAATTGAAAAGTAGAAAGAAGCAACTACTGAATGCATATCATGCTCCGCTATCCGCCCTTACCGCTCCTCATCAATACTACTTTATAGAATTCCCTTTGTCCAAAGAGGATATATCTGGCAGTGATATCGGACCGAAGTGTAACAACGGAGAACCATACAGCTTCTTATTCAGACGTGGTTCAAATTTACATGCGAATAAACTTCTTGTAGAATTTGAAGAAAAATCAGCAACAGCATCTACATCCACGCCGTGGTATAAGTTTCAATCGGGACAGGTTACAAATATAGATGGTACATTTATACCACCATTGGGTACTTGCACCGGATTGTCTCAGGGATTTATTAGTATCGGTGCTGAGGTCATTGGTTTTGGCAGTGAACAAGTAGCGAATACAACATCTGATAGTAATGTTAAAGATGGTGATATTGATACACCAATCTTTCTAAGACCGCAATATGTTAAGAAATTATCATGGTGGCAGCATCTTAGTGGTGATTATTCAAGTATACATGATTGGAGCTATCTCTTCATTCCACATTGTACTCAAGACAGTATGAATACAACTAGTGTCAATGTGGAAAGAGTATCAAACTGGATATCAACACAATTTGTGTCAAACGATACAAGTTTAGATGCAATAGTTGTAGTTTCTGGAGGCAGTAAAATTGATGGCTGTTCTTCGACTAATGTTACAAGTCCTTCAGCTGCATCTATTTCTCTATCGTTTGCAATGGATACAACAGAACAGACATCTTCTAATGCTTTGGTTCTATTGGATGGAGCCTCTGTACGGAATGATGATACATTAGAGAATGCTGTCAAACAGGCATTATCATCTAAAAACGTTGAGGTGGCATGGATTGCAGCAAACGATGACAACTTTGTACAGACAATGGAAGAAACATATCCCAAATCATTTCATGTTCACAGATCAATCAATACTGTAAAAGACGATGGAGTTAAATGCCCACTATATGCATTTTCAGACAAGTCTGCAGATGAGGAGTTATCTAACTTTCTGGATACTGTTGTGACGAACATGCCATGGGCTAAGCAAGAAGTGATGATTGAAGAAGAAGGATATGTTGACGATGATAGCCGACTATCATTTCTAGCCATTGTGCTCATCGTGTTTGGGGTATACTTTACAGCTTGGATAGTATATCTCTTGATCAAGATATGTCGTAAACGTCAAGCAAAGAAGACAGGAGGGCAAGTGCCTACACTTCCTCCTTCTCCTCACGATATATGGTTCCTAGCTCTTACAAAAGCTCCAACTCTATTCCTCATCATATCGATAGCAATCCCTGTTATCTTGAGTTATGTCGCGTACGAGCAAAATGGGAATACAGTCAGTGTCAATTTAGACTTTGAGAGTTACTTGGATATTGATACAAGAGAGGAACGGATATCAATGCAATACAAAACATTGCTTGAAAATCAGAAGGAGTCACTAAAGGTAGAGGAAGCTAACTGTCAACTGTTATATGAAGGTATAGAAAAAGAGTCTTCACACACGAATAGTAGAGACTTGCAAGAATACACAAAACGCAATGGAAGGCCAATCATCAACTTTTTCTATCAGAACCGCAGGGGGGGAGACATATTTACGCCGTCAGTACTTATGGCTATACGGAAATTCGAATTAGATATCAGAAACATGCCACAGTTTGATGATGTATGTTATAGCAACGAGGGGGGACAATGTCTTCCCTTTGATTCGATTGTATCATACTTTTTCGATACTAATGGCAATCTTGTTGAGGATATTGATAGTGTACTACGATCCTTTTCGACATCGACTAAGGCTTTGGCCAAGATGGATAGATATTTCTCAAAGTCGAATCTAAGCTCCAATGTCACCATGACAACAATGTGGCTAGATTCTAGTAGTGATAGGGATGATATATATCAGAGCAATATCGAAGAGTTTCTCGAAACACTTCACCGTCAATTGTGGGAAGATGACTCTAATCAAAAGTATCCCGAGATAATTATAAGTTGGAGAAATGCCTTTATGACGGAGCTCGAAGCCAGTGATGCCATTAAGTACGACTTTAAATGGAGTCTTGCTGCTTTATGTTTCATAGCCGTGATGGTGTTCATCAAGGTTTTCAATGTGATAACGGTCCTCTTCGCAGTGTTAGGACTTATCCTATCGTTCACTACAGCTTTGTATTGGCAATATCATTTTGATTTCAATGAGATGACGGCATTACATGTTGCTGGGCTCTTTGTAATGCTAGGTATAGGTGCGGATGATATATTCCTATTCGTTGACTCATTCGACCATACTAAAGTGGATTACATTGATTCACACGATGACAGCAAGGGCCTCGAGTCTCGATTACACCAACCAGGAATAGTCAAGAAGCGCTTGGTATCCTCATACAAAACAGCAGGCATGCTCATGTTAATTTCATCGGTGACCACTGCCATTTGTTTCTTCAGTAATGTACTATCAAGTGTTATATCCGTGAGAGACTTCGGGAGCTACATGGGAACTGTGGTTCTATTGAACTATGTACACGTTATGACAATTCTGCCCAGCGGCATGCTAGTGAATGAATTGTACATCAAGCCTCTACAACGAAAGGTATGGGCTACAATTTGTTCCAAGATACACAATGAACAAAATTTAGGGGAGAGTAACATAAATGATAGATATTCCGGTGAAGATGTGATACCACCCAGTAGTGAATCATCGATACAGGAAGATGACGACTATATTGAGAATGGCGACATAGCAGTAGAGACCGCCACAGTCGTATCACTGTCACAAGAACGAGAGTTGGCAACACCTGCAACTACCATGTCATCTAATGAAGTAAAAGATGGACAATTGATGTCGGATGAAGTAGACGGCCAACAAGAGCAAGATAGTGATTACTGCTTCTTGAAACATACCAACGACATGAATAGTTTAGACCGATTTCTTGTTAAAAGATTTGCACCATGTGTTTACAAACTTCGTCATCAAGTCATCTGCGTTTCAATTGCAGCGACAATCATATTTGCTGCATTGGGGTTTCTCAACTTTCAGTTGTATGATGGTACTATCATTGTATTCAAAGAACAGTATAATTTGGGTCGTATGCAGAGATTGGTCGATACTTATTATCCAGAGGATCTTGTCAAGATGTATCTTGATCAAGGAGTTGAGGTGTTCGGTAGTACTGACATATCAGTTGAAGATCTCGAGAGTATTGGTTCAGTTGGGGCCGAGTTCGTTAGTCCATCAAGTGCGACGTCTCCAAGTCCTCCATCAAGTAGTAATATCCCTCCTCCTGTGGTGGAGCCTTTACCACCTCCATCGTCATCACCAACGAGCACTACTAATGAGGGGGGTAATGAGTCTCCTTCTTTGTCACCAGAAGCTCTCCCTTCGTCGCCTTTGTCAAGCCCCCAGAATGGTGGCAGTACAAACGATGTCAATGTCGTGAGCACAGTGGTTGAAGTGACACCAGTGACTCCGCCAACATCCACAGTAAGTAACACTCCACCATCAAACGCCGACGTTGTATCTTCTTCAACAACATCGGCATCTTCCCCAGCCACTTCACCGACAAGTATTCCTCAGGACGATGAGGTGTGGTATCCCAACTGGACGGATGACAATCGTGGCTGTCTTAATGATGGCAATATGCCACAGCTTATGCTGGATAATTCTGTGTTCTTCTTATTTGACACCCTGGCCGAGTGCTGTGAGAAGAACTTCGCTTGGGATCCAAATCCTACAAATTGCCTCGGTATTGATACAAACCAATCCCAATCAATGGCACCTAAAACAAGCAACCCGACGACCAGCCCGATCTCAAGCCTTATGACCACATTCTCACCAACCACAACCTCTTCAATAGCTGCTAGTCAGACTTACGATGGTTCATCGCCACCTACTTCATCACCAAGTTCTCAATCTCCCACTAACAGACAGTTCACTTGCCCGGAAGGTATAACCAATACAAAATACTGTATTCAAACGAATGGTGTAGGCAATACCTTTCAGAAGCGGGAATACTTTGTAGTGTCACTTGTTTGGGGGATGAATCAAAGAGAAAGTTCACAAGGTTTGTGGACAATAAGAGACACAAACTATGCTGAAGAAGACAATACTGGTTCACTGAACACAAACATTCATCCAGCTGACCTCCAACGACAGCTCTTACAGATTGTAAACCAAGCACGACTTGGTACAGTCGGTGTACACCCTCAACTTACATGGATAGAAGCTGTAGAAGACTTTGCAATTAATACAGGTATCGGCTTCCCGTTACCTAGAGGCATATTTATTGATGTAGTTGAAAACTTGAAGGCTAGATCTTCATTCTTCAGGAAGCTTGTCGAGAGAGAGATTGCAACAAGCAGCCCGGGGATTGTGGGCGATGAGTACTTTTATACCAGTGTTAGTATGCTATCTGAAGTGCCCTTGACATCCAAAGGTGATGCTAGCGAAGAAGCGTTGAATTACTGGACTAACTTTGCTCAGGCAATAAATGATGACGACTCAATGGTGATAGAGAACATGCCACCTGTGTTAGCTCAGAGTGATGCTTTCCTTGATTCACTTCGAACGACAGCCATTGTAGATTCAACAATATCTTCTTACTTCTTTGCTAATGGGTTGTTTTTAGTTGTGATACTACTCTTCACTGGCAATCTTCTGCTCACGTTTATGGTGATGGTTAGTCTTGTCTTTATTCTACTATGTCTGGCTGGAGTTATCTTTGCAGTCTTCAAGATCGAGTAAGTGCTTCTTATTTATGCTCTTAATATGACTATAATGGCTTGCATCTCACGTAATTTACTCATCTACTTTATTAGTTTTGGTCCTGTCGAGTCACTTGGAGTCAGTATCTTTGTCGGCTTGAGCTCAAATTATCTCCTTCATATTGCCCATGCTTACCATACTTCAAAGATCAAAGAACGAAGTATAAAGATACAACGAGCAGTCTTCGTTGTTGGTTCTCCAATTCTATGGTCTTCTTTGAGTACGATCGCCGGCTCAGCTTTTCTATTTGCCTGCAGGACTTGGTTGTTAACAGAACTGGGTATCTTAATATGTACAGTGATTGCCTTGAGTTTGATATTCAGTATGGGTTTCTTACTCGCCTTGTTATCGGCTATCGGGCCGCTGCCTATATCATCCAAACTAGATACCAATGTACACACTTGGGATCTAATGAACCTGTTCTTATTGCCTTGCTGGAAGAAGTACCTATGGAAAGATGAAACAGAGCAGCGAAATATATCTTCTGCTGAAGTGTCGGATGGTGTTGATGTTGAAGAGAGCATTGACAATAGTGTGGAGGGTTCAGATAAGAATGATTTACTTGAAGAAGAAGAAGCTGAAAATAGAGAAGATCATGACGAATGGAACATCCAAAATGCAGCAGAATGTTAGTTATTGAATAGTCTTGCAACCTGTTTAATTGTCTTGATATTAGTTCTTTAGTACCTTGCTATTTAACCATTTCATCATCGATTTGTGAGAGTCTATTGGGTTATCATCAAACGGAATATGGCCAGAGTTGATAACATCAATCGTTGTCTTGCCATTTCCACTTCTATTGTTTGCAACTCGGTCGCAGTAGAAGGTACCGACGTCACCTCGGAGTGGCGTAACAGCATCTTGTTTTCCCCAAACTAAATGTAAAGGTATGTGATCTAATATTTCAGGGTGCTTCTGATGATATTCTAATGGAGTCAAACCTGCATCATTACAGTAAATTTGTCTTATACTCTCAACACAACCTTCTCCTCCTTTTGCTGGATAGTAAAAGCTATCAACAAGTTCATCGTCAACCCGTTCAGGCAAATTAGTGTATAGAGATGTCAGTGCATCTTTTAACAGCTCCTTTGTGACGATATTGTTTAAAGCGTATCTTAACAGGACAGCGTTGTCAAATATTAATGTGTTGAGTAAGTCAAATAAACTATTAAACATTACCCTCTGAACTTCATTAAAGTTTGGGTTCTTGATAACGTTGCGTGAATTAAGACCAACTCCACAGTTGAATAAGCATAATCCCTTCACTTTGTCGGCCAGGTATGTATCTGTTGGAGAGTCAGTAAAGTCCCCCGTTGCGGCAGAGAGACATACGAGACTACCGATTGAATTGCCCATTAATACTACATCATCTAACTGTTTGTGTTTTGCATAATCATCAACCATGTTTCCCCATAAATTGATAGAGTATTCCACTTTGTTTGTAACTGAATTATCTTCATTATAAGGTTTAGCACTCCTACCTTGTCCAAGTAGATCTAAGGCATGCACATTATATCCCTCTTGTTGCAATACCTTAATTGTTTCACGGTAATAAACTGTCGAAGCCCCGAATCCATGAAGAAGAATGCATGTCGGTTTATGTTCTCCGTCTGGCTGGTTATATGCTTCAGTGTATATGTCGTGTCCTCGCCACTTCCAAAATTTATTATCATCTTCTACTTTGTTCAACAAACTGGGAGATGAAGCCACAGATGCAGAGAATCCATCTGATGATAATAATACCGATGAAAGTACGAGGATAATATTATATAATCTCATCATATTATAGGATAGAGGAGAGGAGAATAAGCACTCAATCATATGGTCAACGGCAGTTTGAGAGTTTATTCCCCCCGGCACGTGGAATATAACACTGTTTCTCTAATTTTAATAGCAGAAAGATTATAGTAGCAGAAAGTTCCATTAGTAGATAATAGTATTATATACTACAACTTGCTCTGAGGGATCTTTCTAAACTCGGGCTTTCTCCCTTCCAAGTATGCCTCTCTACCTTCCTTTGCTTCATCACTCATGTAAAATAATCGTGTGATATGTCCACCCATTAATGATATTCCTGCACTACCATCTTGATCTGCATTAATCGATGCTTTAGCTACTGCCAATGCAGTTGGACTTAACATTCCCATCCGTCTTACCCATCGTCCAACTTCTCCTTCTAGCTTGTCAATCGGAAACACTGCATTAATAAGACCCATTTGCAATGCCTCCTCGGCCGAGTAATATCGACATAGGAACCAAACTTCCCGTGCCTTCTTCTGTCCTACCATACGTGCTAAATGCACACTACCATATCCAGCATCAACACTACCCATTCGTGGTCCAACTTGTCCAAATACTGCATCCTCCCCTGCCAATGTTAAATCACAACACATGTGTAATATATGTCCTCCTCCGATGGCATATCCTCTAACTACTGCAATGATTGGTTTGGGACAACGTCTCATTTGTATTTGTAGATCTAATACTCGTAATCTCGGTACTGCCTCTGATCCATCATCATATCCGCCATCACTACTTCGGACTGTTTGATCACCGCCAGCACAGAATGCAGGTGTTCTATTATCAATTATGTTGGATGTAAATATAATAACAGATACTCTTGTATCATCTTGTGCATACTCCAATGCTTGCCGTATTTCATTAATAGTCGTAGGACGGAAGGCATGCAATACATTCGGTCTATTAAATGCTATTCTAGCCACATGATCAGATGTTGATATGTGATACGTAATATCCTGAAATGATTTTGCCAAGTCGAGATCATAATTGATTGGATGAGAGGGTACCAAATGAAAACCATCACGACGAGGTGTTGGAGGTGCTGTTTTAGAAGATGATCGGGCTGCGCTCATCGACGCTGGGTCGTTAGAAGTAGAGGACGCCATGATGATGGATAAATGACGACGGACGGCGACGAATGACGAATACACTCTCATAAAATTAGGATACCTCGCTCGAGCCCCTTTAATTTTTCATCAAATCTATCTTTGTGTGGGTTCATATCAAAAATATTGCTAGTGATAACAGTGGATAAGAATTGAACAAATATATAACATTCTACTATGAAACGTCGAAGAAACGAGTCTATTGATGCAGCAGAGGAAGATGGGGTCAGTGTTGGTAGCCAGAATACCGCAAACGATAAAGAAGAACAATTAGATAAAAATGACGATACATCAAACACAAAGAATAAATCCAAGAAGAAGGTACGAAAGTTGAAGCTTACTGCAACTGAGGATTTCAATGCCAAACTAAAGAAGCGTGGTATACTTTACTTATCAAGAATACCTCCACGGATGGGGCCCGCAAAAGTAAAGACACTATTATCAGATTTCGGCGCTATAACACGTATCTATCTAGTAGAAGAAGATAAGACTGTACGCAAGAAGCGTCGAAAGATGGGTGGATCGGGAGGTAAACGATATACTGAAGGATGGGTTGAATTTGAAAGTAAAAAGGTTGCAAAGTTAGTTGGTGAAACATTGAATATGAGTAAAATTACCAATCATAAAGGATCAATTCATTACGATGATATATGGAATGTGAAGTATTTACGTGGATTTAAATGGTCACATTTAACTGAAAAGGTAGCATATGAACGACGTGTTCGAGAACAGAAACTAAAGGTTGAAATGATGGAAGTTAGGAGAGAGAATGCGGCTTATGTTGCACAGGTTGAAGCTGGGAAGAAGATGGATTATATTGAAGAGAGGCGAAAGAAGAGTGGTAAAGATAGTGGCGGCGGTGATCAAGTAACAAAAAGAAAAGTCAAGCAAAAGAAGGCATACGATGGAGATAATAACCGGACCAAGTCGGCAATACTTGGAAGTTTAGTTTAATAATTGTGATACTTTATTTATTTTCTTAAGTTATATCATCAATTAAATAACTAAGCCCTTGAGTTTTTTCGCTACTATGTATTTCTACTACACTCACTCAGATCAAAATTGCATAGTTCTAATGATATCGATAGCACCTTTACTCTCCCTAGCCGAGTACGACCTCAAGCTTCGTTTGCTATTATTAGATCTTGAGGTTCCGGTACTTTTCACAGAGCGGTAAGACGCATCTGGCGAAAGGGGGTATGAACTACGCCTACTACCCCTGCTTGACCTTGTTTGATATGTACGTAGTGAGTTATCACTTTCCTCAGAACTTGATGCACCGACATCATCATATTCTGCTTGCTCTTGAGTAAGGAAAGAACACGAGAGATCTTGGGACTTCTTCTTCTGCTTGAAATGAAGGGGTAAAGCAACTTCGACTCTTGGTGATAAAGAAACTCTTGGTTTACCTCCTCTATCTTGGGGAACTGTTTGTTCAACTTTAGGAGAAGGACCGCATGGACTACAAAATTGCAACTCTTGAGAGCCATTGTGTGAACGTCTTGGGGAATAGCTTTGTGGTGATGGAGGGGCAGATGATGAACTATCATCACATGGTTGACACCATGAAGAGTCATCATTCATACCACTACTGCTTGAAGCAGTAAGGCTTGACATGTTGAGTTCTTGAGTTGAATGTGCACTTGGCGGGGCTCCTCTGCTCCTGGGTGGTGGCGGTGGTGGGACAGGCCTTCTAATCCCCTCACACCCCTGCTCAACACTATCAACTAATGTTCCATCTACCCATTGACCTTCAGCCTTGCCCAAATTAAAATTAGTATACTTTAAAGTACCAATGCCATGTGGTACTTGTTTGCCGCCCATACAACACACTTGTCCAGTATAATATCCTCTTTGGTTGGTAATTGGATTAGTGTAGGACATGCCACATACTACAACCTCTCCTCCTCCTTTTAATGTCGATTGGCAAAGTTGGGAAGGGTAGGAAGATCTTCTTGGTGATAATGGCGGTGTATCAGTACTGATACTTCCTCTAGGATTTTGTGAAAAAGAAGTAGTACCAGTAGACGACCGTCTATAACTATTTCTTGCCGTACGACGAGGCGGTGGTGGAGGGGATGGATTAGAATGCATACTATTATTAGCAGCTCTAACCCTACCTCTTCTTGATGAATCGATTTTTGGTGGGGCAATAGGTGGCGGAGGTATATTATTGCAAGGTTGACATACAACATTTGAACTAGGCATACCCAGTGGAGAAATAATCTGCTGCTGCAAGTCTTTTCCCTCATTTCCTGCACTCCTATAACTACTACCGCTACCCGATGATTCAATTGAGTCATATCGCCATATTCCCATACTACTGCTACTACTACCGTGAAACGAGGTAGTACTGCCAGAGCAGGTAGATGCCTCAGTAATATCACATGTATCTGTTACAGATAAATTTGATGTTTGTTTACATAACGATAATTCACTTTCTAATGGTGAGAGTGAATCATACTCATCTTCTGGGGAGTTATGTATTAAATTTGGTTCATCTTGATTTACCTTTTTATCAATCGTCGGTGGTGATGCATCAGAGTTTATAGTTGAGGTGATACTGTTGGCTGATGTACTGGATGAGTTATGATCAATTATTGTTGGCCGTCTGGTATCCTTCTCTTTATCACTACAAGAGGATATATCAGTATCAGATACTACTGTAGATCCCAACATATCTCTACGTCGTCTTCGTTCACCCCGTCGTGGTGGAGTAGTACCCCTAACACTACACAGCGGACATGTTTTCAATATTATTTTCCATTGTTGAGTAGATTTATTATATCGTTTTAATTTTATTATTGGATGGTGTGTGCAATTGCCATCGGCATCAATGGTAGGCGCCGCCGCCTCTATTCCACTTGGTACTTCAGCCATCTTAATCTATGCATACTCTTAGCAACACAACCATTGCCTCCTATCTACGTATACCTATGTAATATTTACTACACTATTTTTTATACGACTACGATACCAGATACTCAACTTTGGGCTGTAGTATCAATTTTAGCTGATTTGGGCTGTAGTATTCGTATCACGACGGGCTTGCTATCTTTTAGCTATTTTAAGGGTGTTAGAGTCTGTTAGAGTTCTACTACTACCACCTGCACTGCCTCTATTAGGGGTTGCCTCTACGATTTACACACCAGCTGCCGCCTTCAGTGATTGTATAAGTTTAATTGATTTTATCACCCTCTTTGTTTGAAGAAAAGGATACCGATGAGCGTATCCTAATACTACCCACCTCTCACTGTAACAATTGCCTACAATAGTTCTCTTAATATTCGAGGAGCATTAAAGACTAATGTACTGAGTATGTTATCCTATTAGATATGATGCTTTATTGAATCTTTATATTGACACCTCGACTCAATACATATATGTAGCTTCGACTCTATGGTATCCTTTCTACCAGAATCGAAAGCACTAACTGACAATTAGTTGTTATTTGTCTTGCCTCGCCTCCATCATCCATCCTATAAATAAGACGATAGTACAAACCTTGTAGATTTGTTAGAACAGGAAATAGTTTTATTGCAATCAGCATTATTATATTTGTGCACAAGCAAAATTAGAGATCAATACCTACAAACCATATGACAATCACGGAGAGTGATGAGTATTCGAAAGTTATGGGCGAAGACACAATTAATTCAGACTCAGTAAACAACGCCTCGGTGGCGACAGTGACGAAATCCTGGTGTTTCTATATTGGCATGGATAAAGTCTCGAGTCCTTTTGTGAAAGGTGTTCCTCCTAATGAGCTCGTACCGCCCACAATTACAATCCCACCAGTTCAAATGGTAGTAATGAAGCCTTGTGTTTGTTTAGGATTTAATAACTTGGATGTAGAGGCTAATATTCCCAAGGAGACAATCACAAAATCTGGCCTATCCGAGGAAGAGATAAGGGCAGTGATGAGGGATGTATCTGAACTTCTTAAGAGAAAGTCCTGTTGTTGGAAATGGGGATGGCTCGGACCTATCATGTTAGTAATATGGTGGTTAGATATGTTTCTTCAGCAGTGTCATTGTGGCATAACGCTCTTTCTTTGTCAGAGACCAGCTATGGAGGAGGTAAAGAATATTCTTCGGGATCACAATGAGCGGTTAAAGGGTAAATGTATCTTATCACTTTTGAAGGTGAGGTTATGACTACTTCATTTAGTGGTACCTGCACGAATAAGGTTTATTTCGATTCATGGCTGATTCAATTTAAAGGTGATCTAGTAGCCCAAGTCTGAGGAAGAGCTTGTTAATATAATTTTATCTTTAATATCACTTGGTTGATGAAAACACATGAAAGCTCCGTCTCGTTGAAACTAATATATCTCTTCCTTCGCCATTGTGTTCAGCCGACGACTTGCTAGAAGTTATACCATGTATTGGATATGGAAGATGATACTCATATAAGAATCTATATCGATGAGACCCGGGATGTAATGTACAGTCAATCACTCGTCGTTCATATACTTTGCTTTTACTTCTCAGTGTATCTAAATCTGATGTTAAGCTGGCGATCTTTAATGTATTGTCCTTCATGTCTTGTTGTAATGATGCCAATTTTACTTGAGCTTCTTTCATCTTTGTTTGAAGGGGTGATATTTCATGTATATCACGGTCGGCTTCATCTTCTCTATGTGTTGGTTCTAATTTCTCTTCTATCGATCCTCCTGAGCCTTGCTCTGTTGTATCTTCAATGATTGATGTTGTTTGTGCGGCTGCAGTTTGCAATTCATCAATCTCGATCTGCATTTTGGAAATAGATGCCGTTATACCAATGGCATTAATATCCATCAACTCACTCTCGGATTGTAATTTCATGATCTCCTTCTCTTTCTGATCTATCTGATCCAATAAGTCATCCTTGTCTTGTTTAGCTCTTATAAGTTTGTCTTCGCATCTAGCTTTCTCCTTTAGGCATTGACCAAACAATAGTATTCTACCTCTTTGTGTTCCAACTACAATCATTTGTTGGCCATCGACAAGAGAATGGGCATGGACTGATGTGACTGAGTCCTCACAGTCATCACTTGCATTAAAGAGTCCATCTACAACAAGCGTTGGACCATTGAAGAAAGATTCTTGTGGTAACGCCGATTCATAAAAGATACATGCAAATGCACAAAGTGATCCGGCAACCAGAAACAAAGATGGATGTGGAAGCTTGGGGTTTGAAGATCTAGCAGTCAAACTGAAATGAAGTGATGAGATTGGGCCATCAACTAGGAAGGATGAGCATCGTTCGTGACAAATTTCAAGAGAAGATATATCAATGATGCCTTTATCCGTATCTTTTTGTTTCGCTGTTGCTTTCAGTTGATATGTCAATATACGCACTCTGCCATCGTAACAAGCAAGTGCCAGCCTGTTTAATTTCATATCACCACTATTATTATCTTCCAGTTGTTCTTCATTAGTTATGCAAGTATCCATTGTCATTATTGGAGATGAAAATATAAAAGGGTCGTTTGTTGTGTCGTCCTCGTCTTCTATATCATCTTGCACATCAGAATCTAAAGTTGTTGTGTCGTTAAGTGATACCTGAACGAAACTGTGTTCATTAGAGCTTTTGTTTTGCTGCAATATATCTTTTGATGCCACATATAAACGTAACTTGTTATCAACAACACTTGAAACAAATATACCAATAACTGATGTATCGGTACCGCTGCTGCTATCTGTTGTTACATGAAGCTCTGTTGCATGAATTGACAATGGCCGATAAGAAAGTGGTATAGTTTCTATGACTTTTGAATTTGTTCCTCTACTCTTTGTTATCAAGTAATAGGTTGACGAAGTTGATTTAATATCTGTATTCTTTGAGACAGCAGGCGGTGTGTCAGAAGGATCTGATAATATAGTAGTATCACCAGAAGTAACAGCAGCACTCTCTTGTCTTTCATCTGCTAGCGTTGCTGTTGTTAAACTATTATGATCAATTGTCGAATTGTCATTATAATTCTCTACATTAGAGACAGTACTATTCCTCATCATTGCAAATACCTCCATACTACCAACTGTATCTGTATCTTCTCCCCAACACACGGATGAGTGGGCGATGCAAGTAACATCATCAACATTGTTGTTATCTTCTGATGATTTCTTTGTGTCATCTTTTTTCTTGGCATCCGATAATGATGCTGGTACCGGTAGTTGATGTTCAGATAAATGATATGCATCTCCTCTAATATGCTTTATATCGTTCTTTTGTGAAATAGTAATGGCATGGTACTCAGTTGCATATCTCATTATTGCAGTAGATGATTTGATATTGTCATCATCAGTTTGTGTCTTAGTGATGCACTGTCTTGTGCATAAACTCTTTCCCGACATGTTGCATGGCGGCGATGACAAATCAGAGCAATATACTTCACTAAGGCTACACTGAGTAGTATCAGTAGCTGTTTGGTCCGTCATCTTTATTTCTTTCCTATTGGAAGAATGAAGTAAGAAGTTGATGATAGATAGATACATAGATTGAATTTTTAATTTTGCAAATTATAAATTATAAACTATAATCGTACCCATATCGAGAATAGATATGAATATGAAGCATGAGAATAGTATTCAGTAGTCTATATATACTGCTATTAACTATTACTAGCGTAAGTCCGATTTAAAGCTCTTTCAATTGGTGTATTCATGTGACAAAACTTTGGCATCTCTTTATGTCGCAACTCCATCTCATCATTCGTAGTCGTAATTCGTGGCATTCGTCATTGATTTCATTATCGTAGGCTAACGGAGTGTAAAGTTATGCTATTACGGTTGTTTGGTAGTGCAAGGATATACCCATGCTACAGAAAGATAAAGTATAGGCATATCCGCAACTACTTTTCATCGACCGTTCTTTATGCCGACCAACAAAAAGATATACCAACAATCAAAATTATTGAAAATGATGAAGTAATATCACCTCTGTTTCATCTTAGGGATGCAGTAATTCAATACCCACAATCTACTAGTAGTACCTTAGATCGAATTAATTTACAAATATGGCCAAACTTGGAATGTGGCAGTAGTGGAGGTGGACATGTAATCCTAGGGAGAAATGGTGCAGGCAAGACATTACTATCGCATTCTCTATTGCAGTCAGGAGACTCCTCTGATCAAGATGATGGCAAATACGATAATGATATCAACAAACTCTTTCTACAGTCGGGAGATATAGCAATAACCAAACGAAATATCAACAAGAAGAATCGGAATTATCACTTCCTATCACATGTATCATTTCAATCACACTCTGAACTACTTCGTAATCCAAACACAACTACTGTTCATAAAGCATTAATACCTGGTGGCGGTAACAGGCTATCGAATACAGCTAAGTTCCTATCAGTTCGACTAGGAATGTATCCACTACTACCAAGATATGTCAATACACTAAGTACAGGAGAGATACGTCGAGTTTTATTAGTCAGGGCGTTGGTTTCTAAACCTGAGCTACTAGTGTTAGACAACGCATTTGATGGACTTGATGTAAAAGGTAGAGAGGGATTGCAGGATATTATAGAAAGAATACTAAAAGGCTTTCGAATGGATATATTAGTACAAGGTGTGGGTGATGCCAAAGATACAGCTCGAACTCAGATTTTATTAATGACACATAAACCTGAAGAGATTTCAGATGGTTTCGGAAGTGTTTCGTTTATAGATAGTAATGGTATGAGGACCGAAAGCAGAAATGAAAGAAGTGGAGAGAGTTTAGTGAGATCAATGTCTCCTGGAGATTATACGATTGGTAGTCCATGGGATGTCGTTTCAAGTGAGGAGTTACCAAGTGATGATGATATTAGAAACTTTTGGAATCACTCAAAGCAAAATGAAGAAGATGAGTTAGTTCATGCAAATGACTTGCAAGCTACTCGTGATGATACAATTCTGCTCACATATCTTAATTGGACTGTGAAACGAGGTGAACGATGGCATATTGCAGGTGTTAATGGGTCAGGCAAAAGCACATTAGGCAGGTTATTACTTCGACGAAGCTTGAACAACAACAATCTAAATGATGCAAATAAGTATGATGCAAGTATAACCGGCGGAAGCCTAAGCGTCGTACCAACAATGAAATCAAATAGAAGAGGAGGAGTAGCCTGGGTATCAACAGAACTGCATTTGCATGCGAGTCATAATTGGGGTCATCTTACAGTGAGAGATATCATATCCACTGGAGCATCATTTATATTTGATGCAGATAGAAATAAAGAACAACAAGCAATGGGGGATATAAGCGTGGACTTTAACATTGCAATAACAGTTCTGAAGTGGATTGGGTTGTTAGATTACACCCAGAAAGAAGATATCGCTAAACATCCTTTCCTATCTCGACCATTTTCTACTCTGTCTCAAGGAGAGCAAAAGTTAGTTCTAATTGCATCTGCAGTTGCTCAACGACCAGATATCTTAATATTAGATGAACCCTGTCAAAGCCTTGATATATGGAATAGAGGCCGGATACTTGCACTTATCGAAAAGCTATGCCGAGTTACTGACATGAGCTTGTTGTATATAACACACCACGAGGAAGAGTTGATACCATCTATTACCAATCGGCTTTCTTTAGATGACGGGAAAGTGATATATTGCGGTTCACTTTGACATAAGATAAGTATGAATGATATAACATACCTAATCTTATAGTTATAAACCATACCTAATACATACACTTCTCTTTAATCCAAACGATAAAACTCCTTGGCAGTGCCTGCAAACAACCTCTCCTTATCCTCTTCACTATAGCCCTCAAAGAAGTACATGAACATGCCCAACAACTCCACTGCATCTGGGCCAACTTGGCTCAAGCTATCTGCATCACTAACTGCTCCATTAATATGCCAATTCCAAGCTACCATACATCGATTGGCACCGAATAGTGTCACAACTTCTCGAACCATTGATTTTAGTATTGCTTTCCTATCATCTGTACGTATCCAACCTGGCATAGAATATCCCAACATGGATATCTTGACATACACATTTGGTAAAGCTGCCATTGCTTTCATACCCTTCCTCCATACCTCCATTTCATTTGCATCAGGAATGATATTTGGATTTATTGTTTTGCCATCATCCAATAAGTCACTACCCAATACTGTCCGAGGCTTACCGAGATGATCAATACATACTTTCAACTTGGGATACTTGGCAAATAATGTTGCAGCAGATTCAACTAATTGAATAGGTGCACATTGCAAATCAAATGATAGATTGTACTTTGATAACATTGCCAGTCCTCTGTCAAACTTTGCAGATTTGAGATAATCTTCTCCGTCTTGTCTTGATGTAGCTAAATGTGTTGCAGTTTTACCACCTTCATACTTTCCTACACAATCCAATATCCATCGTATACCCCTTAGTTTATTCGGTGATGTTTGTACCAACTTTTGTAACTCTTCATCAATATTATCTTGTGTCAAATCAGCAGATGCAACGAATCCTTTTACATATGAACATCTCCCTTCAGCTGACATTTGTTCCACCCATGCCACTTCTTCGGTTCCACTATCTGGCATAGCCTCGACATGTACTGATCCTGCAAACTGTACGCCAAGCTTGGCTAGTGGTTCGATGACATCACGAGTGTAATCTTCAGGTAAGCATGATATGTCGCCACCGCAAGCTCGCTGAAGAAAATTTTGAAAGGTGGTATTGGCCGTATCGATAAAGTGATGATGTGGATCGACCACTTCCTTTGGATATATTATATTTGTAGTAGTGGATGGCATGTTTAGGGATGGTTGGGTGCAATAGTGCGCTATCGAGTTGCAATAGAGGAGTAGGTCGGTGCAAATGATGGGATGATACCACTTACTCACATAATATGTCGCATTTAATCATTTAAGTGAGTAGATCATATGAAAGTGAAAGAGAGTTGGATATGCCCTTGTGTTAGTGTTAGAACTTGATTAATAGTAGTACTCAACCATATATAACGAATACTCGCTCTTAACAATAGAATTGACATATGGATAGACAAACTCGTGAGATTGTAGATCTCTTTTGCGCAACGAGTGATGGTACTCCACAAGATTTGCAACGATGCATCGCTCGCGGCTGCCCTTGGGACAAACCCTTGCCAGCAAGATCAACTCAGATGATGTTCGGGACGACTACACCGACTATACCCATCAATATTGCAGCTCAATATAAGAGGCATGAGAATCTAGCAATCTTGGCTACTAAAGCATTAGAAGCCGGCCGACCAGAACTACTCGAATCTCCAAATTTAGAAGGTCACTCACCAGCGTACTTGGCTGTACAGAACGGAAGTCCTCAATGCCTTGGAGTGATGGCAAAAGCTGGAGCTAACCTGCATCGTGCATGTCCTCATATTTATCAATACCCAGGTCCGGGAAATCATCTAGTTGATTCTACCGAGGATATGCCTATCCCGCACAATTGCAACCAAACCACATTATCATTTGCAACTCGAACTTGTCTCAACTGTTACAAAGGCTCATCTGATGGAGTAACTCTAAAGGTTTGTAGCCAGTGTAACATGGCATACTTTTGTAGTGCTGAATGCCAAAAGATTAAATGGAAGGATCATAAGAAGGTATGCAAAAAGATTCGACAGGGTGCTGACTTGATAACCTTTCATGATTCAATGCCAACGCAAGCACTAGTTGACGAAAGCGGCTTCCTTCCATGGGATGATACCATTGATAATGACTTGGAACTAGAAGAAGGAGAACGAGAAGAAGACTACTATGATGCAAATATAGTAGTTTGGGAATACTACGATTTGTCATCAACATCATGGAAGCCATACCCAAAGTGTATCAATCAGTCTATTGAAGGAATGAGAAGTTGGGGACCTCGCTATATGTACAAACCAGGTGATAAAAGCGCTGAAGGGTTAGAAGAGCGTGAGCGCACCGCGAATCCTCCACAGGATGTGGCTACAAATCATGTTTACTATAGCCACATGATAGACCATCATATATACAACGGATGTGGTCGTCGAATTAGGCGTAGGGTTATTGCTTAATGGTTCATGTATTAATGGTGGTACTAGAAATTTGTAGATATGAAGCCTTGTTTGCCATGTAGAAAAGTTGTACTTAGAGATTGAAGCCTGTAGTATACGAGATCTTGTTATGTGTACTCTATCCAACAATTAAATGTCTTGCACACTCTTCCCAGTTTTCCTTCCATCTAGTCATACCACGAATGTTTCGTCTGTACACTTCCAGCTTTTGTATTGCATCATCACTTGGATATCTCAATAAAAAGTCATACAGTTGAGTAGCCAGCTCATCTCCGTTCTGAAATACCTTGCCATTTACACCATCCTTTACTAGTTCTCCTAAGCAATCAAATCCGATTGCACATACTGGTACTTGACATCCAAACATATCTAGTACCTTCATTGGTAAATCTAAACCAGATGTAGATGTATGAAGAGATATACCTAATGTAGCACATCCAAGTAATTTGGGATAATCTTCAGCCTCAAGCCAGAGAGTTTGTATGTTGATTGAAGGATGTGTTTCATTGAACTCTTTTAGGAGTGGAAGATAGATTGCTTTCTGAGGTCCTTTCCCTGTAACAATCACCAGAACCTTTGGAAATTTCTGTTTATCAGAGTTTGCTGTAATTATATTGTGCAGTTCCTTTAATGCCTCTAGCAGTATTGAAAAATCTTCATCTGGTGTCCACGATGTTGAACTCACAAGTAACGCTGGTCTATCATTTCTCAAACATATCCTTGTCGTTCCATCAATTCTACGAATAGACTGAGTAAACAATGTCCCGTTACTACCTTCTCTTTTATGTAATGTTGTATCTTTGAATAAATCATCTCCAATATCTAATCTGCTGAATAGCTCATGTTGTTCTTCCACACTTGTTGGTCTAAACATGAGTGGTGGTTTATCATATAATACTCTTACATTTTCTCCATGTACATTAAAGTTCTCCCCTAGCCAAACCTCCATTGCCTCAGTAACTGTCAAGTGTGCATCTGCAAGTGGAGCCATTATCCTTTCATACCATTTAGCAAGCTTGCGTATTAATCTTTGCACAAGTGTTGTACTCTCAAACATTGTAAATCCCAAATTATGCCAATCAATAACTAATCTTGGACGACTTCTTGTTGACTTTTTTGGTAAAATAGCATGGTTCAAACAGAACAGATATGCCAATAACAAAGTAGGTATAGATGGTGGATTTTGTACCAGTATAACATCCACTACAATATTACACTCATTATACAACCGATAAAAAAGTGTATATGTTACACAATATAAAAGTGATAGTAATCTCAGCGGATAATATAATAGACGATATATAACATTTGTTCTTGGAGGTAGATGTGGTTTCATCCGTAGTACATTTAAATGTCCATGATATGTTGGTTTTGATTGTGACGAATCAATATTTTTCAATGCATTTTCCAATTGAGGTATTAGGCTTTCTCCTTCATATCCTATCAATGTAACAAGATGACCCTCCTCTAACAATGAAAGAGCATGATACTGCATACGTGGAGATCGACCAATGTCCCCTAGGACCATAACAACTACATGTTTTTGACCAGCCATATTGCCATCAATTGTATAAGATAAAGTAGGAAATGATTTTTTATGAGAGTGTTATCATCGGTATCCTTGAAAGATTGGAGGACATCCTCCTTTCTCGGGCCGCCCTCTCTTAAGCCTCTCTCTCGGTCTAGCTGCTACATGAGCATCGATAGCTTCTGAGCTTGGTAAGTTGCTTGATTCGTTATAAGGGATGATGTGTGTGAGAAGTATAACAATTTCTACTTTACAAATATCCTCTTCACAAACATAATCACACAAGAATCACATAATATTCAATGAAAGTGAAAGACATTTCCTTCCAAAAGGTCGTCAATGTCTATTATCTTCCACTGGCCAATCTCTCTTTCACCCGAGTCGCTTCCTTCTAATGCCTCGTCAGTAACAACTTCATACCGTACAATGTGCACTACCTCTTCAGGTTCGTCATCTTCCATACCATCTATGATTGTACCACTAGCATCCCTCAGTTGGTAGAACTCATTGCATTTGATTGCAGCTTCGGCAATGATTGTTCGTTTTTCGGGACCATTCTTTGCAAAGTCTATCAGCAAGTCAAAGTAATGCTCATCAAAGCCAGCCTCTTGATATGCATGATGTAGTCTGTATATGTTTGCTCGAAGATATGGGTTCTCTTCAACGGCTTCTCTTGTCAATCCTGGAACTGGTATGGCGAATATATGTTCTAATTTGGCCTCGATAGGATGCAATGATAGCTTCAGTTGCATATCTGTATCGATCCCATTGTTGTAGGCACTTATCAGCTTTTTGTCCATCATACCGTGTAAATACTCATTCTCAGAGCAATTAGCCAAGCTCTTATTGTCGATAACATTATTAGCTGAGCAATCTATAGAAACAATTCCATTCTCATTCTTTACTGGAACTGTATGTTAATTGCGTCAACCGCCACAATGAGATACATATAGCAAGATATCATACAAGTAAGCAAAAGGATATGAGGTATGATAAGATACACAAGCATACAATCGATATATAACACACCTTTAAACAAGGAGCGTAGCAGTTCAGTCATTGCAAACTGAAATCCGACAGCCATGTTGTTCGCCAAATCACTTTCCCACACATGTGTATGAAATGGAACTGGTATGATTTGAGATAATGGTATGTTTAGTTCTCTCGCTGCAATTAGTTTACGAAGTATCGGCGGGTCTATCTTAGTTGGGTTGAATTGTCCTAAGAAATCTTCATGTTCCAGTATCTATAGAGATGTATGTAAGATATATATGGTGGTATTGATGCATATGCATGAACGTGACATTACACATAACAATATGTTGTGAGATGATATGTAAGATATATTTGATGTATATAATAGAAGATACATCTAAGAATAAAATATCTCATGCATACATTTGATTAACAACTTACTCGATCGGGCGGCAACGAATCATGTCTCCAAGGAAATGAAACACCATTGTTGCTTCTATCAATAGAAGATAATACTCGAGAAGAACAGGGATATGTATTAGGAGATACTCGATGTACTCGACGATGACAATGAAGTGATGTCGATCTCATTTTTCTCAATAAACGGGGGATCATTTTTCTATTATCTATTCCTATATAATGATTGTGATGATTGTTCTAACTCTGCTACTATTGCATGCAATAGCGTCTTATGTGATGTTAGATGAACTTCAGTTGTTCTGATAGTAGAGAGCCGTCTTGGGTGTCAACAATTCGGCAAAAAGATATGACAGCTACCATACGCGAGTTTTTGCCGGTTCTAAACTAACAACTCTGCTCGAAGATCATAGATCATAGCATTGAACTAGGTAGGCTGGTCTCAAATGTTATGGCAATAGTAGATCAATTATTGAAATAGTAGTATTATTTGCTTGTCGGGCGGTGAATCTTTGAGTACTGCAATAGCAAATTATTATATAAAGATATTATATCAAAATCAACATCAACATCAACTTGTTGTGCACTAGTTACTAGTTATCAGTATCAAACTCTGTCAACAGATAGGTAACTTTACGACATTATACGTCACATCAAATCACAAATAAATCTACTGCAATATGCCGGTTTGTGTGACTTGCTGTTCCTATCCTAATGGATATTTGACATTGGCTCCGTGTCTCGTTTCAATCGTTGCCTACGTATTATCTTCTATTGCATGTTTTGCATGTAGATATGCTGAGACTCAATTAGACAATTTCACAATCGGAGTGGGTTTATTGTTTCGAGAGATTTCATCTGATCCGGACTCTTTATATTACTACTCAAGCACTTGTACTACATATGGACCGTGGGGTGGAACATCTGATTTCATCGTTGACGAACAATTAAAAGCAGCACAGGGGTTCGGTCTGACAACTTGGATTGTAGGGTTTATAATGGTTGTTATAATTTGGTCGGTGGCACCATGTGTTGCTTCTACAAAAGCAGGTTACAGAATTCTCGGTGGCATGTTCTTCATTCTTGGTTGCTTTCAATTATTGACACTACTCATCCTGTCATCAAATGTATGTAAAAATGGTTGTATATTAAAGAGTGGAGGTGTTGTTTCCATCTTGGCATTTCTTTGTTGGTGGTTAACGGCTGCTATATGTTTCATGACTCCTGATGCAAGCATCAATTCAAATGATAATAATCAAACAACAGCTGCAGCAACAGCTACAGAGATGCCCTGTACGCAAGTTCAAGTGGCGACAGAAACAACAACACAACGAGTGGAAGAAGATGGAACAACAGTAGTCGAGAAGATTGTAACGAATCCAGCTGATGGTACGACTACATGTACTACAACAATCATTCCGCCGGCGGCAGCGGTACCAGTGGCAGATTCAAACTTCTATGAACCTAGAAAGTGAGAATATATTCATAAGATTTTATTTGTATTGTATTGTTGGACGACATCCAGAAGGGCTTGTCATTAATGTATTGTCGGATGATTAGAAGTCTTAGTTTATACTTTCAGATTCGTTTATTACTACTTCTTCATACTATTATCGTCAAGCTTTAAGTGATGTGTTTGTATTGTTCAATATTTGTTATTATAAATCCTGACCTTCCTTGCCAAGGATCTCAATATCAAATAATAGATTGGAATTAGCAGGGATGTAAAATGCTCCGCCTTTACTACCCATTGGTGAGGCTCCATATCCTTTTGCCGCAGGCACATGCAACCACGCTCTTTCCTTTTCCTTCATTTGCAATACACCTTCAGTCCAGCCCTCAATTAGACTGATATGTTTTGTGATGATCAATTATAAATATTATGAGTTTTCAGTGGTATCTCAAATATTATATAAATGTTGCAACATTATCAATGATTAACCACTTCTCCGCATAACCACAAGAAGTATAATAGGTATAAACTCACCCAACACCTGGCTGAAAAGCAAAAGGTGAATCTTTATCTGCTCCATCAGATACTCGTGTAGACCAACCACTTGGTGTCTTACTACCATCAGCGTTTTCGATATACAATGTTACATGTGATAAGCTGTTAAGTGTATGAGATGAGATATTATGAGATAGATTATACATAAGCAATATCAATCAAAACTAACACATGAACTTACTATCGACTGCTCGTTGTTACAGCGGCACCTTCACTTGGCTGAACTATTTCGACATTTACTGACATCATCATTGCGAATGAGATGGAGAATAAGATGAATGAAAGAATAGTGGATATCATGCCGCCGCAAATGGTTTATTGTTTGTTTTTATTTTGTGCTAATTGGAGAGGCCTATACTATATACCTAATCATACCACAAATTTTCCTAAGGATACACCTCACAATTTTATGAGAGTATATCATATCATTGCGGCCAGAATTGATATGTACCTATTAGATAATATCAAGTGTGCCACATACACTAGTGGATGCTCTAGGTGCTGGTAGGTGTTGCTCTATTGGCCATTGGCGTTTAAATGTATTATTGCTATTATAGTTTGCGTTTATCATTTCTCCTTGCTCTAATATTGCCACAGTATATCACATCATTCTGCGGTGGTGCACAAACTAAATTATATAAGATTATGAACCAACAATTGCAAGTTGCAAACAGTGAAGATAACAATCAACATATAGCTAAGAAAATGAAAACTTCATCGGCAGTATCATCAGATAAAAAGGGCACAATATATATTACAGTAGGTCCTCAATGTGCAGGCAAAACTACAATACTCTCGAGTATATTTGACAAGGCATCTGAAGGAAAAGAAGAGATAGCAGCTGGTGGGGTAGATATTACAATTGATGATCAGCCGCTAGTTTATGTTTCTGTACCGACTAGTTACTTCCTCGGCTCAACTATTTCATCTTTTCCAACATTAAATCAAACTATACATGACAAAACAATCCGTGAACGAATTCGAGATCCAAGTAATGAAGAACTAAAGTTAGTTGTAAAACGTTTGGCTAATAATTTCAGTGCTCAAAAGTTCGCATCTCATCTGCAAGGTAATAACACAGATTTAATTGATGCAGTTGAACAAGTTATTCAAGAGCATGATAAAGCAGATTTACTTCCAGATAAAGTTGATCTTTTTATCGTTGAAAGTATATTCAAACCTAGATCATGGGATTTGATACAAAAGTTGTCCTCAAATACTAATCAAACTGGTAGTAATAACAAAACAACAGCTTTATCGGCATTGGATGAAGCTGTTCGATTGCTTAAAAGCCATGCAACAAACCCAAATGTTCATCCAACAGACGCACCCATGTCATGGGGCAATACTTGTACCCGACCGAGAGAGTTTGAGAATGCCTTATTAGCTGCTAAATTAAGTGGTAGACCTATTGAGTTTATATTATATGGTGGCAAGGAGGCTTGTGATTTAATATCAACTGCTGACACTTCTGATGAAGAGGCAAGTTTGATTCACTTGCCAAAGGTGGATAAAAAGACATTGCTTGTAAGAAACATCAATCGTTTCATAAAGACTGGTAGATATGTCCCAAGTCAAGCGATCACTGATGCTATGGATAGAGTAGATTCAATGATATTCAGAGCAGCAACACAGGCAAAAAGAGGGTTAAGAAACAATGAGACAACAAGAGTGAATGCAAAATTCCTCCTAGATTCTGAGTTAGTGAAGCTTGCAGGCGGATATCAACTGAATGCTGATAGAACAGTACATTCTGCTGACAATCATAGCAACAATTATCGAGGGAACAACAACAGAAACAATTATCAATCAGGAAGAGGTAGATATCAGCAACAATCTTCTGGAGGATATCAAGGAGGTAGAGGAAACAACTCTGGTAGAGGCCGCAACAACTATGATAGCGGGAGAGGCAGTCACTCCTCAAACTCAGGAAGATGGAATCATAATGATGGTAATAGGAACTCGGGAAGAGGCTATCAGGGTGACAGGTCGGGAAGGTATTACCCGGAAGATGATAGACGGAATAATGGAGGTCGAGGCTGGAATAACAACCGTTAATGTGTGATATAGATAGAGTTGATGAACTAGTGTCATTAACTTATGACGATAGGTTCCTTCCTCTTATACATTATTATAATTCGCCAACTAGTATAGACTTATCGGAAGAGGCAGAAGCTACAACATTCTCCTTTGGGTGAAAGATCACGGAGTTAACACAGCCGGCGTGTCCCGGCTAGAAGATGCGCGTTATCACAATTTATGATGATTAAAGAGAGGAGATTATAATATATGTTAGTACATATGTCATGCAAGGGCAATCAACAAAGACAGAATAAGGTCAAATAAAGCAGTCAAGTCGTTCAAGACTTCATACAAACACACCAAATCACATGATAAAACACACAAACGCGGACTTTCCAGTGTGTAGAGCTCTTCGGCACTCAATTCGTCCCAGATGTGAACAATACGATCTGCAGATCCTCCTGATATCATGCTACCATCAGCTGACCACGAACAGTTAAGCAATCCTTTCTCAGCATTATGTTTACCACCAACAAATCTTTTGTCCAGTCGTTTCTGTGAAGCAAATGGGCGTATATCCCATGAACAAAGAGATCTGTCCATCGAGTTACTAAGTAAATGAGTGCCCTTGGGGTTTAATGATAAGCCAGTGATTGTGTCAGTATGGCCCTTCATTGACATGGATTTATTCATTGTTCTGACGTCCCACGCGGTTATCATGTTGTCAATTCCTCCTGTGTATACCATATTGCCATCATTTGCATAAGCTACTGCAGTTATTTGATAGTCATCTTCAAAACATCCTACATCACCACGAACTCTGGTATCCCATAATCGAGCTGTACAATCGTCACTGGCACTAACTGCAAGTGATGCTGACCCCTCACGACAAACGTCTACAGCATTAACAATGCCCTTGTGTCCCATGAATCTCTTAATTCTCTCTCCTGTTGTTACATCGTACACACCTAAATTATAATCGGCTGAAGCGGTGATAATCTTTTCTGAATCATTTGTAAATACTACACCGAGAATGGCATTCTTATGTCCAGAGAGTACATTAATATTCTCACATCTTCCACCGGCTATGTATAGATTTATTTGTGGTATTTTAATAAATATGGAGATTAGTTAAATGGAACATGAAACATAGGTGAAGATATAAAATAAAGACACATATGCATAACAAATTATAAACTCACCCTTCCAAAGTAAAACAGTAGAATCGAACGATCCACTAGCCAAATATTCCCCTTGTGGGTCATACGCTAATATGGAGATAAAGTTTAGATAACACGAATATATATTGCAATAGAAAGATAAACGAAGTAAACTTACCTAAACAATAAACACTACCCTTATGTCCTGATAATTTCATGGTAGGCTCAGCCAATGAGGATGTTCGAATATTATCGCTCTGTTGGTATGTATCATCCTCGAGTGGTGGTGCATATAAAGCTAAAGTTTCACTAGTATTATTAATTTCTTCTTTTTCCTCATGACGTTGACGCTTTGCAGATGGAGGTTGGTCATCTTCTTCTTCTTCGGGTGGGGGATAGGCTACTGGTTCCTCTGCGATAGGTTCATTTACAACAGGCTCATTTACAACAGGCTCATTAACAACCGGCTCTTCTTCCTCTGCAGGTTCTTCCTTTGCAGTTTCTTCCACAGCAGGCTCATCAATTTCCATACTTGGTGCATTATTTTCCATATGTTCCTGTAAACGACTGAGAAGTACAGCCTTTAAACCATCAGTAGGTAAACCACGTTTGGACAATGCCTCACGAAGTTCGGTAACTATAGGTTCATATATATTAGTATGGATATAATATATGAATATAATAATAGGCACAAAGGTTTTTGCAACACATAAAATTTATATACTTACCCTTCATCTTTTTTATATCTTTTTCCGCCATTGTAGGAGAGGAATAGTCATAAAGTACTTAAATATCGTGATAATCTGGCTAATAATATAAGTAGAAGTATGTGTTATGAGGCCGCTCTCCTCCTACCTATAGGATATTGAAGTTCAATTATTGGATTGGCGGACGGTAGAATGAATATATTCCACATGTAAGCAAAGGGGAGAGGGTGAGAGGGCGGTACATCGGCTAAGTAAATTGAATATAGTATCGTAGATAATTAAATTAAACATTATATACATATCATATTACAACTACATATTTCCTTTATTCTCCTTCATCTATCCTCTCTGATCTCGACACAGTTTGCTTTTTCTCCTTTGCCCTTTGTCTCTTCAGCTGTTTTATCTTTGCCTGCATGCTATCAAGGACATCATCGAGTGCTCCATCACTTTCCACTTCTTCTAGCTTGTGCAGTTTTGCCTTGAGTTTGTTATTTTCGTGTTGCAACTTATCAAGTCTATTATGTAGTGCCTCTCTTTCTAATGACGTTGATTGCAATTCGGATGATACTCTCCTTGCTCTATCAGTGGCATTTTCAGCTTTAACTTGTGCATTTTGAACTTCCGTTTCTAACCGACTATGTATATCCATAACTTGTTGTTCTTCAATCTTGACACGTTCGAGACTTGTCCGTAATTGATGTAAAGTATCTGCTGTTATATGTGATTGAGATGTAGTATTAGAATGACCCGTCATGTGAGTAGAATGTCCTGTCATGTGTGTTCTACTATTGGCACTTTCACTTTGTGAATTATTTCCATGTGATAGACCTGACCTATATGAATGTTGTAAGTTTGATGAATGTCGTCTTATTCCTCCACTATCGATAAATGAAGATGAACCCCTCCGTGTTGAATCAGCGGTGGATGATGTTATTGAGGGATAACCCGATGAATCCTTACTTTCTTGACTACTTCGCCTTTGATCTGGTCTTATTGAGGACCCACCTTCATTATTATTGTCTGGAAGGGATTGGATAGATATTTCCATAATTGGATGTATATCCTCCTTCTGTGATCTACTACTTCTACTTGCCCTACTACCACTTTTACTACTCTTCTTCTTCTTCTTTTGTTTTTTCTTCTCTTTCTTCCGTTCCTTCTTTTCCTTTTTGCGCTGCCATTCTTCATAAGTTTTGGGAAATGGTTCTATTAATTCATCTCCATTATTTATTGTTCTCTCCAAGTTGTTGTTACTAATTTGTGATGACCGACGGTCATCGTGATGTTCATCATTCTCTGCCTCATCTTCTTCCTCGCCAACCAGTTCTAGCTTTGCAAAATCTTTACGCATACGCTTTGCAAAACTCATACCAGCGATAGCAGAGGCACCATCCATGGATAGGGCGGATACATCATCAGATTCATCAACTTCTAATTCCTTCATAATTTGCAGTATGTTTTTAGTTTGTGTTGTGTTCGTGTATAATATTTCTAATTTTGTGTCAGCGCCGATAATTCAATATATAATCAAGACGACATTATACTGCAATACGCTTGTATTAGTTACTGTAGTACAACTACTGGGCAATAAAAGGCTGCCTTCATAACATGGTGCTTGAATATTAAATTTATGCTTCTCACTCGGATAATTAAAAGTGTATATAGGGTATCTTTTTCCAAAAATTGCAATCGACATCGACAGCATTGACGATGGAGATAACATGCAACTCCGCCACCTGTCTATTCAATTGCAAAGCCTACTATTATTATAATTCGATCAGCATGGACTCCAGGATTTTAATAATATAAGAGGAAGTACTAGATATCATTTGAAAGGAAAAGGATACGCTTGCAACATGACGAATGAAGATTGCAATGTCGACTCAATTATGTCACTCATGGGGGGAACAATCTTCCACTTTATTGTAGGGATTAAGATCATGTGGGGTAGTATTTCTCCGTATATTACATCGTATCTTATACAATTCGATGAAAGCGTTACATATCATCAAACATTGCATGTATACACAGCGATCTTTCTGGGTCAATCATTATTCATGTATCTTGGAGGACAATTAGAGAAGAAGCTAGGACCTAGAATGACAGCATATATTGGTGCTACTTTGATATCAGGATGTACCTATCTATCATCGTACTGCAAATCGTTACATTGGTTAATCTTTCTCCAAGCTTTAGTTGGTATGGGTATAGGTTTGAGTTATAGTGCTCCAATTCTATGTGGATTTAGTCACTTTAAACACAACAAAGGTATAGTTACAGGCGTAATAACAACTGGCACTGGGGCAGGTCCGTTTTTCTTTGGACTCGTTGCAACAACCTTTGTCAATAGTGAGAACTATCCAGTAGATCAGGAGACAGGATTGTATCCAGCAACATCACCAGTTGTAGAACGAGTTCCTGATATGTTCAAATTACTCGGTATCATGTATGCGGTGATTGGTTTTGTTGGCGCTACATTACTAATGAATCCAACCGATGATGAAGATATAGCATTAAACTCTCTCATGATGATAGAGAATGGTGGAGAGAAAGCTTCTTTGAATGGCAGTGGAGCTAACGTGTATGACAAGGCAATGTTTGAAAACTCAGAGCAAAATAATATACTAACCCCAAAGGCTACGGGAAGAGGTCATCAAAGATATGGAAGCAAAGTCAAGTTCACAACCACATATGAATTAACAACACGAGAAATGATACGAGACTCACTCTGTTGGGTTGTGGTTGCAACAGCCGTCTGCACGGGCGTTACTGGCTTCTATGTGGCCGCTACATACAAAAATTTCGGTCAGTCATCAATAGCAGATGATCTTTTCTTAACTGTGATCGGTTGCTTTGGTTGTCTTTGCAGTGGTTTATCTAGAATACTCTGGGGGAGTTGTGCTGATATCATTGGTCATTTTGAGACACTGGAGCTCACAGCGTATCTTAGCCCTTTGGTGATGCTCATTTGGACACTTTTTGTAGATAGCAAGCTTGTCTTCGGTATCTGTGTCTGCTCATTGTATGGCCTATGGGGAGCTTCTTACTGCTTAATGCCAGCCATTGCAGCTTTCTTATTTGGTGACAAGCATCTTGGTACAAACTATGGATTCATATACTTTGTCTTTGGTGTAGCTTGCACAATCATCATAGATGGTGCAAGCATTACTGGATTTGAGTTTAGACATCTGAATTATGTGTTTGTTGTGATTGGTCTACTCGGAGCTTGTCTGTCTTCACGTATTCGTTATTTGACGAGTAAGATCAAGGATGAAAAGGCACTCAAGCATCATAGAGCAACGAGTTCAGTTGGTAGTATGCTTTAAACTATTTTACCTAATGATTATGTACTATGCTATCTAACATAGAAGTCTATACCCTGAAAGTCGATGTAGTTAAGTAACATTCAGTGTTTGGCAGGAGTTATTAAGTCAAATACTACCAAATTCATCCGACTGATGGTGTCTTCTTCGACGCCGCTGCTGTCTACTACCACGGCGACTTGATACCCTTTCATTCTCGCTCATTTCTATACTCAAACCAGGCGCTTCTCTTTGTTCATTTGATATTGATATTGGAAAGAGAAACGTGGGCCTATACCATGGTGTTGTATCCTCTGTACTGGTCTCTGCGCTTGTGTTGTCCGAGTTGTCATTACTTCCCTCACTCTCTTCGTTACTGGTCACTTGATTACCAAGAACTTCACTTTCCTCAGTCTGAAGAGAGCTGTTTGATCCACTATTTTCAACAGGCCTTGGTGATGCAATGTCAGGATCTTGACACAATGGACACACATTTCTTCTTGATATCCATTGTTGCAAGCATTCAGCATGAAAAATGTGTTGACATGATAAAATCCCAACTCGATCTCCTTCCTCTACTTCTGTAAGGCATATTGTACATTCGAAAGTGTCGTCGTCTTCATCTAAACAAGTGTCATTTGGTACAGCTATTGGTGATTGGTCATCATCGCTACCATTAAACGAGGTAGCAACAGTTTCTGGTGTGTCTGGCATTTCTTCATCTCCCTTCACAGCAGTGCGCTTTGTTGGCGTTGCAGGATTAATATTATCCTCCACATTATCTTCTGTTGTTTCCATATTCTTTGTCAATCGAAGCTGTTCTCTCCTTGCCTTTTCCTTCTCGGCATTGAACAATTTAGTCCTCAATACATACTCCACTTCTTGGGGTGTTTCTTCGTCAACACTCATTATACCCAAGTGTTGTAGAAGCCACCATCGAGTTGCCTCGTGTCTCTCCTCTCTCGTTGTGCCTTCTCTTCCCAAGTTGGAAGCTCCTCTCATCATACGTACGCCAGATCTTCTAACCAACAGACGACCCGGTCCCTCTGCTAAAGTCCTGGCCCGTAGTGCACTCTCTCTTAATCGGTTGCGCATCTCAGCCTCCCGAGCTATAATCCTATCCACTTGTCGTCCAATCTGTCGATTGTTTGTGCATAAGTTAAATAGGTATGCTCTTGCATATCTACCATTCGAGGTAGCAATCAGAAAGATGAATAACGCGCCATACCAAAGAACAACCACGGGCCAAGCGTTACGGATAAATACCGTTTGTGAATTCAATTCGAAACATCCGATCTCCTGGAAGATGCGCGTTATCACGATTTATGGAGACGGAAGAGAGATGATTGTAACATATGTTAGTACATGTGAGTTGCAATGGCAATCAAATGAGACTGATGACTTCATATTGACCACACGAATACACAAAACAAAGAAGTACAAACGCGGACTTTCCTCGGTATTGTAAATATCACTATCGGTAGTATTACTATCTTGTGACAAGAAGATTGTTGATAGATTTTCTGCCCAGGGCACTCCGCAAGAATCGGGTGCTGGACCTTCTATACCGTCCATTAAACAATAGGTACGCTTCTCACTATCACATGGACATTGTCTTCCTATAAAGGTCTTCTTTTTGGTTGATGATGAGGAAGAATCTGTTTCTTCAGTGGTATCTAACAATCTATTAGCATTTCTATTTGCTCGAAGGAAATTGTTGCCTCTACTAATAATATGCTTGCCAATCTGTATAGCGGTGTTTAACATTCTGACTCCTTCATTATCATTAGCGGTACTATCAAACAACTCACTCTGGTTATCAGGTATTGTACTATTGATATTGTCATCCTCTATGATAGTAAACTGGCCTGTGTTGGTATCGTATTGGAGATTGACAAGAGGAGAGTTCTGCAATTGACATATCTTTGCATACTTTGCGCCATTAGTGGTGGGTAGAAGGACACAAACGATCAATAAGAGGAAGGGTATTGTTGATATCATTTTGTTCAATCTTATGTTTTAATGTATTATGTGTCAAACTAATTTTATTGCCAGGATGACTCATTTGTTAGCATAGTATATCGGATCATTTAATAAGACTTCTAATGCATATGGGGGGTACGGGAGAGGCGAGACTCGTGATAGTTACCTCCGTTCAGATAGTCAGTAGTGGCATGGCACTGTCAATTATTTGAGAAGAAAATGATTAAAATAAATAAATGGCGATTAAACGAGCTCTCCCTCAGGTTGATATGACACAACCATGTATGATACACCAGTGCAAGATGGTACCATATTGTGGCGCAGCAGCTGCAAGCTTCGGTTTTCTATCTTCTTCGGAGTGGTTTTGGGGCTGCCGCGAGGCTTCAAAGAGTGGTCTATCTTCTTCGGAGTGGTTTTGGGGCTGCCGCGAGGCTTCAAGAGTGGTCTATCTTCTTTTGGTGTTGGTCATGTGAGAGTAAGTGAAGGATACCGGGGCTGAACATCATAGAATCTGTTTTTGGTTTGATTTGGCCCTACAGCTCTAAGA
>Ga0214479_100053_pt1 | contig 64378 bp, 45 predicted proteins | sample M1_20Mar14CPVII9_5_FD_165054 | JGI IMG/M metagenome (GOLD analysis project Ga0214479, IMG submission 165054) | Marine eukaryotic communities from Monterey Bay, California, United States - M1_20Mar14CPVII9sort6BwellE14 | ecosystem: Environmental > Aquatic > Marine > Unclassified | place: USA... | reverse complement strand
TGTGGTTTTGGGAGGGATACTAGTGACCGATCTTGTGAACCTTCCGCTGTGTAGTAACTGCCTTTAATACCACTGCTACTGCCTCGAAGTACACGATCCTTGGTGGCAGAAGAAGAATCAATAGCCGCAGATGACACCCTTAAAGCCCCGGCGTCACTCATCCCCAACAAGCCTAGCCTTGAATCATTCTCTTCTTCAGATAGAAACTCACCACCACGCAACAACCCCCTCTTCTTCAGCTTTCGTCGACTACTAAAATCTAACACCTCCAAATTACTCCACATATAATTAACATTCATATATTGACTTAGTAATTCCTGTCCCTTTCCTGCACCATTACCACTTTTACCACCATTGAATACCTTATCATTCAATATAGATTGTATAACCTCTTTTATAATTTGGGGTGTATATAACATACCATAATTATTGGCATGTATATAATTCGTAGATGTATTATTTGAAACTTCTTGAATTGGGTTACTTATAGTATCTGTCAATTCATTCGATTTGGATAGATATTGTGATAATGAAATAGTATTATCTAAATAATCAAAGGTGAATCTATCTTCACCATTGGGTAATAGAACTGCACCATTTCTTCCTCCACTACTAGTGGCAAATTCCATACCCAATACTAAATTACTTGAAACTCTCAAAGGTAATGGCCATGAATTGGCAGTGTAATACATACCAACTGGAGTTATTGATAATATATGATTATATGTCTCTTGAGGTGGGAGATAATGAGAATAGCCGTAGTTTGAATCATTTGGTAATTGTATTTGTTTTTCATTGTCATTATTGCTACTTGATGCTGTTGAGGAAGAAGTTGATGAGGAAGCTGAAGAGATTGGAGTCCAAACATACCACATTCGACTACCGGTATGATAACCAAAGCATTGTTTCGTACGAGCTTGATATCCTCTGTTCGGCTGTGTATTCTCCTCTTCATTATTAGTTGAAGTTGGTATATTCCATAGATTATCATTGTACGGTGTCCAACTAAATGGATCTTCCCATCTCTCTCCTTCTTGTTCTTCTTCTTTATAAACACTACTTGGCCAACCCTCTTCGTCTTCGTCGTTAGTATTAAAAGGGAAGGTACTTGTTATTTCATAATCTTCTGGTGCAACAACTGATAGATAACATCCACCAATATCTCCTTCGTTGTTATTAAAATCGGATGAGGTATACTTTTCATTTGTTAGTAGACAGTTTGATTTCTATATATTGAGCGGGTGAGAAGAAAGAGAGTGAAAGTGAGAGATTGGAGAATGTATAGATACGTCGTGGTCAAAAACACACATAAGATTATATGTCAATATTCCAACCCCAATGAAAACCAACCTAACACAAACCCCCTTAAATGTATACCCAGCACTGCACAAAACCGATAGACCAATACATATAATCAAAATAACACATCTTTAAACAACATACAAATACGCACCTCATCATCACTTAAATCTAATACATAATAACCACCATAGGGATATATAGCCGAATGACCAGGTATACGTTCATATTCATCTTGATATGTTTGAGGCCATAATGTTATACCTTTTGTTATTACTGTTTTATTTATTGTTATTGAGTTTAGAGAGTTTTGAGTTTGTTGTGTGAGTTTGGAGTTTCTTAAGAAAGTTTTGATCAGGACAGTGCAGTATGATATAACTATAACTTACCATCATCATCTTTGTCATCATTATGATAACAACTATGAACTTGAACGGTAACATCGATAATACCATTCTCTAATTCACTCTTCTTATCATTATTATCCCCTACACCGCCACTGTCGTTATTATTGTCAAGGCCATTATCTAATATACCATTAGCGTTGGTATCCCAGTATATATACCCTTGGATTGATTGACTGTTAACTACTACTGTTGTTGATGTTGATAGCAGTAGGAGTAGTAGTAGTAGTGGGAAGTGATTATAATGTTGTTTAGTGCAATATGAATATTGTTTCATCATCATTAATAATGGTAATATTTTGAGATTGTGCCTATAATTCTCGCCGGCCTATGGTACTGCTATATTGTACCTCTTAGAGTAGCCGTAAAATGTCATGAAAGATTGCTGGCCGCTCATTTCATCTATCTCCTCTATAAAGTAATCGTTGGGCTAGGTATCACAAGACAGTTTGTGTTTCTCTAGTACAAGAGGGTTGTCGGCTTTGGGAAAATAGCGCGCGAAGTTATAGTCGGAAGGAAAGGGCAAGTGATTCTATCTTATCCCTGTGATAAGGGTTTGCACCTCTTACATGTGTATATGAGAGACCTACAGAGTCTTGAATTCTCCACTTAAGCAGATTATACTTACTGTGGCAACAAATATAGACTGAGTTGTCTCATACACGGGCTGAAATAAAAGTGAACATATGATATGTTCACAAATAAATTTAGATACCAAATCTACTTCTCTCAGCTCTTAACTTCACAATTACTACATTCTTCAGGGGTATTGCAAGTACCGCTTACTATTTCTTCTTCATTTCCACAACAGGCTTCATCGGCACGGCTTTGAGATAAGAGTAGAAGTATGAGGACATAGCTAATCCGATGGGTGACAGGACAAAGTGTCACTTACCAGCTTCCATTTCCAATGCTTCCTGTGTTAAGAAAGCATGCATAATTTCCAATGCTTTAGCCGGAAAGATAGGGAAAGATAGCGTGATGAGAAAATGAGTTTAAACAATGTAAACAAGCGGAGAGAATGAAAGACGTACCAGCTATCACTGCCTATTGGTATTGGCATTTCCATATCATAAGAGCTGCCATAGCACGCCCCAATTAGCCTGCATGACGAACTCCCGATTGTAGCCCAATTATACATGCAAGCCCCTGGATAGTCATCCAAATTGATGACGTCTTCTATTGTCTTCTCTAGTGAAGAGCAAGCTCCCTCACCAATATCACCCTCATTTTCGTAGCATGCCCTTAATCCATTGCATCCACCGTTACTGATGCTTCCAGTGTTGCCAATACAAGCCTCTTCGGCAGTGCTAAAGTAACAAGTAATGATTGAGAAGAATCTTGGGAAATGTTTACTACATAATATGATATCAGTCATTACTTACCAAGCCCCATCAAAGATGTCCCCAGAATTACCATAGCATGATCCATATGAATTGCAAGCGCTATTGCCAACTGTAGCATTATTGAATTGACAAGCCCCTGGATAGGTACCAGGATCATCTACTTCTTCTAACATCTTCTCTTCACTTGAACAAGATCCACTACCAACATCTCCCTCATTCATATAGCACGAAAGTAAACCTCCACATCCACCAGAACTTATGCTACCAGAATTTCGATAGCAAGCAAACTCAGCAGTGCTAAGAATATAGAAATGTATCGAGTATGAGTGTCTTTCATGGATGGTACAAGAAAAGAATACCATCAGTATATTACTCACCAGGCCGAGGTAGAGATATTACCAATGTTGCCTAAACAGGCAGATTCATAATTACATGAACCACTATCAATGATTCTATCGCTTGAACTTATGATTGGTTTGCCATCTACATCTATATTGAGGCAGGCAGTCTCGTTGTTACATGCAGAGTTTTTGATGACTAGGTAGCAAGAGTGGCCAAAGAGAAATGTAATTAGTAAAGTATGTGCTAGTGCATATCTTGTACGTAACATGATCGAACCACTACTTACCTGCATCGTTTAGGTAGCAAGCCGCTTCACCTTTACATGAGTTTGACCCGATCTTGCCCGTATTACCTTCACAAGCCTGTGTGAAAGAAGCAAACCGATAGTTAGTGTGAGTGTCGTAATATGATGGTCTAAACATCAACCAAATCAATGAGTATCTTACCCGTTCTCCTTGACAGGAGCCACTGTCAATATCACCGGTGCTATTGACACATGATTCAAAACCAATACAACTTCCTGGTCCAATCACTCCTGTAGCTCCTTCACATGCACCCTCCGGCATACATCTGTTTGGTCCGTAAGTTGGCTTTGGAGTTGGTGACTCGGTCACTGGGGCACCAGTAACTGGGGATTCCGTCGTGGATACAGGTGATGAGGTTGGAGTAGGCTCTACGGATTCCATTACTGTCGATGATTCAGTTGGTGCTTGTGATGGAGCCTTTGATGGTAATGATGTAGGCTGTGACGAAGGCGATGTAGATGGCATTTTGCTCGGGCTCCTTGAAGGAGATTGGCTTGGAGTCTGAGACGGCTGTGAGAAGAGAAGAAAAAGAGAGATAGTGTATGTTTGAGATGACTGTGATGATAAGATATCGTCAAGTCAAGAGATATAGACTCGAGTCTAAACCAAAACAGAAGCTTACCTCTTTTGATGGGGATGTAGTTGGTCCTACTGAAGCCTTCGTTGTTGGACTTGAACTTGGTCCGTGAGAAGGTGCATTCGTCGGACTTGAACTAATCGGCGGCTTTGTATTGACGTCACATTTCCCAACATATGCTACATTCATACCCATTGCTTCTGCCTCACAAGCATTACCATACTCAGTAATATAATCACAGCCGCAAACCGGTTTGTATTCTTCAGTACAATAATCTGGTATTGTAGTACATACACCAAACCATGGTAGAGTTTTTAATTTGCAGTCTACTTTGCAATACATATCAGGGGGACATACTTCTGTTGGATCTTGATCTGGATATAGTTCACAACTTTCATCATCCTTCGTGGATGTGGGTGTTGGTGATTCACTACTAGTTGATGTAGGAGTGGGTGAACTACTTTCCAAAGTAGGTGTAATTGAACTACTTTCTAAACTAGGACTCATGGTAGGCCGTTTATCAACTTTACTTTTTACTGATTTGATTTTTGATTTGGAATGTCGTTTAGTTTGTTTAGCATGCTTGCCCATTGACATATCACTGGGGATTGTATAATCTAATGACATACCGCCAGCTATATCCTCCTTGTATTGCTTACTGCCATTGATATTTGATATTCGATTTCTGAAGATGTTAATCATTTCATTATTAGCTCCTCGTTTTTGTTTCTTTTGATGTTCGTTAGTAGTAGTACCAGCTGCTGTTGTAAGAGTATGCTTCTTTGTAGACTGTGCCGCTGTATGTTGTGATGTTTGCTCTTTCTTCTTCTTTTTGGATGTCTCAATCTCTACACTATCCGCCTCTACTTTGTTTGACTCCTCTTCATTCTTCTTCTTATCCTTATGCCTCCGCTTATCCCCACTCTCCACCTCATTCCCTGACACGGCTACCAACTCATTCTTCTTACGTTGGGCACGTTTATTACCATTATCATACTTTCTATCGTAATCTTCTGTCATAGCTATAGCTATATCATCTCCTATCTTAGTAGTATCTCTTTTATTTCTTTTATTCGGCTTTGCAACATCCTCTCTTTTACTTAGCTCTACATTATTATTTCTATTCTTCAATCGTCGATTTGATATATTAGCGGTAGCATGGTTTGTATATCGTGAGTTTATTGTTTTATGATTGTGCAATGCTAGTTTGTGAGTATGCTGTCCATTGTTGTTATTGTCGATGATATTATTATTATCATTGCTATTGTTGATATTGTATAAATTTATTTGAGCATTGCTTATTGCTGCTACTAATGATATAATTGATAGTGTGTATAGTTTTATCATATTATTCGATGTGTATTAGAGATGTATAAGGGGGGTGACGATTGCAATGCCGATACTACCACAGCAAAGAGGAGGAGGGGAGATCGAGTGTCATTGTCATTTTGATGAAAATTTGGTGCGGTATCCTGTCGAGCCAAAAATTTGAACGACTTTGCATATTTGCAGTCAGTAGGTATAGGTATCACAATACAATGATGATGCCGGGAGACATAAATTAAACTCTGCCGAGAAGAAGTATATGAAATGATTTAGGAAGGGACGATATATTCAATACGACCGATACGATACTGCAAAACACAATTCTTGTGCACAAAAATAAGATACGTCAACTACAGCATCATTATCTAACAACATTGTTGACACAATACAAATGAAAAACAAACAATATAAAATATATAAACAAAATACAAAATTATATTACAAACAAGGTGGCTCTAACTTTTTATTAGTACCAGTACAAATTATGAAAGTACATTTAGATGATATTGAGCCGTATTATACTATACGATTGTTAAATGATGACAGTGGTAATAATTGTAGAGAGAAGCAGACTGATAATGATCATTTGACATTAGATAAACCTATTTCGAATGATGAGTTTGGTGGTGGTTGTAGTAGTGATGATGAAGAGATGGAGAGATTACAATGTAAGAGGGTACATTGGAAGAATGAAGATAAATCACAAACATCATTATCTGATGTAGAGCAAGAAGATGACAAGACGAACAATAGTAAATCATCTTCAAAGAGATTACATACATGGCAATTAGAACAGATTGCAAAACATGTCAATGAGCTTAAGGATACCACTGAAGTAGAGAAGAAGAAACAGAAGATATTAGAAACATGGCAGCTCGATCAAGTTGCTAAACATATGAAACAAAAGCAATCTACTACTTCATCCACTAATAATGATAACAAAAGTAAAGAGATGGGTGATGCTGCAGATGAAGGAGAGGAGGAGTGTAGTATCATAACAGAAGAATTTAGTATTGATACTAATGATTCGTCAAATGAGGACAAGAAGACGGAGGGTATAGAGTATCAACAACAGCAGGTGGTAGCCATGGAAGAGAGTTGGTTCTGTTGTTAGTTAAAGGGGGGGGGGGGGGGGGGGGGGTTATGGGATACCGAGCCAGTGTTAGTACAGGAGGGAGATCATTCATAAGTGCAACATTGACTAATATTAACAGTGTGGTTATTATTATCCTATTTTCCCCTAATACATTTCTGATACTGCAAAACTCTAAAACTCAGTCTGATACAAAACTTCTCTGTTAGGGTTTTACTTGTGCTTCTTCTTTGTATCTCTTTGTCGGAGATGGCTACTACTCTCTTGTCGGTGACGCTTATTTGATGTTACATTTACATTATTAGATATCATATCCTTATCATTTTCCTCATCGAGGAGTAGTTTGTCAATTTTCAATTCAGTAGACGATGTATCTTTATATTCATACAATAATTATAATATGTTCTTTGTCTTATCGTAGATTCCCATAATAAAAAGCACCACATTTATAACCACAAAGATGGATATATTATATCTCGAACTTTATCCTTCATCACTTCTTTTTTCCAAAGCAAAAGCAAATGCATGGAGTTGTTGCGGCGATGATAAACTGTATCAACAACTAATCACTAATAATCACTAATATCAAAGCTAGACTTTGTTAATAAAAGAGTAAAGTACGAGATACTATATCATTGTTGGCAGATAATAGTATTTATCAAAAACTCAAACTTATGAAGAAGAACCACACTACATCTACTACTGCCTATGGGAGTGTTATTGCCAACTTATGAACTACATCTTTCCATAGTCTACTGCCTCCCCTCTGCCGCTCTTTCAATACTCTCATAAAACCGGTATCCTAATTTCCACTAACTGCATGGCGCCTGCCTAGAGAGCTAAGTATTCGTTTGGTCCTAAGCCAGTGTGTTGATTGATTAGTAGTTGATAATGGAGTAGAAGTAAGGAGAAGAGGTTGCTTAGTTTCATTGATCACTTAGCTTTGCAGGGGTGCATGTATTATTTTGTTTGTGGTGGGCCTGTGATTATTTCTTATTATTCAAGATACGGGGACGTTAGCTTGCTCGATTTATTTTCAATAGGGCCATTGATGTAGCGGCATCGAATTGTGATGGAATACATTGCTCTATTGAATACCTATAATTGATGACAGAACATATAGAAAATAAACATTGAGTTCTGACTGTCATCGATCTACATAGTAAAAACTTTCGACATAAGACATAATATCTTGCAAAATTTTGCTATATCTTTTGTTCAAGCAAATATTCTCGAGCTCTCCATATCATGTGCACAACCACAATATAGTTACAAATGCAGACCCGTATAATAAACAGCATCAATGGTGTTAGTAGTGGTAGTAATGTCGACAGTGGAGTGTCACTAGCCAATGATAAAGAGAAGAATGGAGGCAATAAACATCAAGTCGTTTTGGATACAACTCTCGATGTGAGCAGTAGTAGCGATGAGGCCAATGTTGATGGCCGCAATAATAGCGGTAGATTATCTGCAGAAGATATGAATGATAACAACAACAAACAGATGTCTACATTAGATGAGGAGAAGCTTACGCCATCGTCTCCGTCTTATGATTCCACTGAAGCAAATTGCAATAATAAGTCTACAACATCGACATCAATTGCAAATGACAAGATGATAGATGGCCAATCTACCACTACTGCTGACGACGATGATAAGAATATCAACGAAAAAGGATGTGAAGTAGTTATTTCAGATAATACATCCACTAACAAAGCTGCAAATGTTCTCTCTTCTACTACTATATGCAAATCATCTAACGATGATAATAATCAGCCTTCTCATAACAACTTGGAAGATACATCTACTACTGCCAACCACAACAAGAACAACAATACAACAACAAAGGTTATAGTAAATGATAAGAAGGGAGGAGGAGGTCCATACTCTTCATCTTCTAGTCACATCTATGCATTGCGTGAGATTATTTCTTCTACTTCTAATGGAAATAATAATGTCTCTCCTACCACTGCTAGTTGTGAAGAAGTACAGTATGTATTAGTAGGTTCAGATAATGAAGAGGAAGAAGAGAAGAAGGAATGCAGTCGACCAATCTACAATGATATCAATAGTACAAATGAACAGAAGAGTGTGGAGGAGGAGGAAGGAGAGTACCCACGGATAATTACATCACAAATTGTTAAGACAAATCAAGACGTATATAATCAATTAGAATGCAATACTGCTGGCAAACTCTTATGTTCATGTAAACAACAACACCATGTCAATAGTACAAATGATTACGAGGCCGATGCCGAGGTTATGTTAACTGATACAAATGGTATTAACTTTACAGCATGCACTGCTTCTTCAATAATAGATCAAATGAAGAATATTGATGTTGACATAGATTGTAGTAGTAGGGATTGTACTACATTAAGAATGATGAAGAATTGTCCAATATCATTTGAATCATCGGCTGGACATCAAGATCAAGATACCACTACTACTGCACTTCCAACTAAAAAGAAGAAGTATTTACCAATTAGAATATACAAATCAATCAAAGGAATATGCCAAAGAAGTCCAATAAAACGTCGTCGTGCCAAAAAGAAGAAGAAGGAGCAACGTAAAAAGAAGCCTAAAATGGTAATAAAGAATGGTATCATAGATTGGACACGTAGTGAAAATCTCGAGAATTGTAATAATATAGATGAACATATGCTTACTGTTGTATTTACGACTGGTAGTGTTCATCGAGATGAGGAGAGAGGAATGAAGCAGCAGAAAAAGAAGAAGAAGAAGAAGGGAACGAATAGAAAAGGGAAGAAGGGGGACAGAGGAGGCATCACACTGACGACTTCAGTATGTAGTAGCAGAGATGGCACTACGGCAAAGCCGGAGGAGAGGAAGACTTTAGGTGCTACCATATTTAGTGATGAGTCTGTTATTAACAATACAATCAAGCCAAGTGAGTATTTGCAGTTGTATCATCAGATATGTGTGTCATACTCGAATGCTTTGAAATGTTTCATGTACTCAACAATACTTTCATCTTGTTCTACATAATAGTCAACGAGGTAGTATGCATTGACAAATCATTAGGAATATACGTTTCCGAATCAGGATTAAGTGCCACCGACTGTGAAAACATAATCAATGTCTCAGAACATACCGCCAAGATACGTGGTAGTTGGAGTTCCTACACATATGCCAAACAAACATTAGGTTGTCGAGAGAATGATGCATTGGCATTTGTTTGTGCACGACCAGTCATGATTGCTTGTGCTACGATATGTAAACATTTGATTGAGGAGGAAGATACCGACACCGATGATGATGGTAAAGAGGATGATGAGAAGAAGAAGAAGATTCAAGTTGATGATGCAGCAGCAATAGATCATGGTAAGGTACCTCCTTCTTCAGATGGTAGCAAACCGAGTATTGGCAAAGGTGATGATGACTTGGACATCATCACTCCATTACAGATCAACAATACAAAGAAGAAGGAGCTAGTGTTGGATGTGAGGGAGCCACATGTTGTAAAGTATGATACATCAAAGACGGAACGTCAAAAGCTTGATATGCACACGTAAGTATAGTACATTATGCATCTGTTCCTGTCCTTCTTTTCTCTTGATTGTTGACCACATATCCACTTACTCTTCTCTACTCAAATGTACATATATCATGTCCAAACAAAGTGACAAGAGCATATGGACATTTCTAATAGCATTATCGGAAGGACGAGGAGAAGATTATAAAGGTGGTGGTACATACTTCCAAGCATTGAATAGTACTGTACATTTACAACGATCACAAATGATAATCTTTCGAGGTAAACGTCGACATTGTGGGGTTGCAATTAATAGTGGCTGTCGGTATCTTTTGGTTGGATTCTTAGTACCTCAAGATGGGATGGTGACGACGAAGAAGAAGACTGACTCTACAAGTACTTGAGATGATGATGAGTGATATAGAGGTCGGTATGTAGGAATAGAGTAATGTAATGACTTAACATAGGACAAGTCCTTTTAGAGCCTTTTGGAACTTGTCCTATGTTAAGTAAGTAGAAGTCATTCCAAGTCCCAAGTCAAAGTTATCGTATATCCCTCCCAAAGAATATCCACTTCTTGTAGAAGAGAGTGAAGGGATGGGGTCTGTATGGATATGTGAGGAGGCCGTATACATAGCCATCTTACTTGGGCTTGCTAAATAAGGAGTCATTGTCTCAAATCTCAAGATGTGACAAGGCCAATTTTTTGGTATCCTTCGACGACTAACACTACGATCTACTACGATCATGATGCAGTAAACAATAGGCAATAGCTGGTGCGTGGATAGCGTTGAACCTTAATAGTAGTTATATTCTGCGGTATTGTATACATAATAATTGTTAGCAATATAGCCTATAAATTTGCCGCAATAGCCTAAAGTTGCCGTATTTCGGAGAATCAATAAATTTGTTATTATATTTTTTTGATTAGTAGCCTAAATATAATCTGCAAGCAATAATAATATACAATAAGATGAGCAATCAACAAAATCAACAACAGATAATAATAGCAGAGGAAGAACTATTAGACTCAACAGCCCAATCAGTACTACGTCACATCCTCGATGGCGACGGTAATATAATCGACATGTCCTCTAATATAAATAAGAAAAGAAATTTACAATCATCAGTACACGACAATACCGCCGAGGAATTAAACGCCAATGATGAATCCGGTATGCAAGGTGGACAAGTATGGCAATCACCAACAACAAAACCAACATCACAACCATCAATAAGTTCCAAACCTACATCAACACCAACATTTGCGCCAGTACTTAATAATTTAGAAAGAACATTAAGGGGTGTGATGTGGTATGATCGTAATGGTAATGGTGTGAGGGATAGTAATGTTGAGGTTGGTGGTTTTAGTAATGATGTTGAATTTGAATTTGGTGTGGGAGGGGTGCAGGTTCAGTTGGTCGAGTGTGATCCTGTTACTGGAGGGTGAGTTTATTTTATTTTATTGTTGTTATTGTTTTGGTGTTATTGTGTTGGGGTGTTTGATTAGAGGTTGTGTGGTGTTAAAGGGGTTTAGAATTTAGTTAGAATTTATTTTGACGGTGGGGGGCTTAATATGGATGGTGGTAGAGGGTGTATCGATTCGGGTAGCCGATTTGATTGAAGGTGGGGATTATACCTACATCTATCTTCTCTATTCTTTATTCCTCACCCCATCTTTCCTTTCTCCCTCCCTCCATAACACACACCGCCACCACCCCCTCAGTCAATTAGCAAACGCTGATAACTTCGCATCAACCATGACAGTAGGATTTGATGCCTTAATGAGACCACAGATTGTTCCCTCGAATGATATGGGTGGTAAATTCAATATCCATTTAGAAGGATTGAATCGTTATTACTATGTTCAAGTTCAAACACCCTCAGGATTATTATTAACATCTGGCGTATGTAATGATGACGAGGTTGGATGGGCATGTGATACCTCCACTGCTGTTACCTTTGCACAAGGACGGGATAGAGAATTGTTAAGTTCCTCCTCAAGTTCAAGTAGTTCCTCAAGTGCTGCTGCTGCCCTTATTACCCCAGCATCCATTGAGAATTCACACCGTGCCCTTGAGGGAGAGGTACCCATTGGTATTTCCTCGGGACGGTCATCCCTATGCATGTTTGTGGATGGTGATGGTAATGTCGAATCATCATTTAACTTTGGTGTAATGCGGGTGGGTGATACACAGAATATGGTATCCAATGTTGCACTTGTATTGGAATTTGATAATAATATCACTTCTTCCGGTGGTGGCGGTCGTCGTTTATCGGAGATTATCCGACGTGCCACCGTCGTTGATGAGGTTGATAACGGGTCAAGTGGTATTACTACCCGATACCTCCTTGCCGATGAAGATCGTGTTGCCATTGGTACCGTAACTGCCGAGGTTATTGCCGGCACCCTCGATGGACGTCTTGCCGCCAATGGTGTGAACTTAGATTCGGTAGATCCCAAGGAAGTTATTATGAGTCATACCCGCCCAACGGACGCAGCCTCGGCCGCCGCAGCACAAGCCAAGCTTGCCGTTGGGATGGAAATTCGTGGACATTACTCACCCCCACCCGATCTTGACTTTGATTATATTGTTCAAGATTCTATCAATCGTGATACTGCCACTATCCGTAGGGGATTACGGGAGTTTAATCGTAACTGCCGTGAACAGACCTCCAAGGTTAATAAGGAGGGATTACAAGAATCAGACTTTGAGGCCGTGATTAGTACAAGCGGTGCCGCACGTCCTGGACGAGGCGGAGGACGACCCACCACCACCGGAGGAGTATCGTCGAATGGCAATGTCTTTAGTACGGCATGCTCGTCTGACTTCTTGGTACCACAATACTTTGAAACAAGTCTCAAGGAAATCGAGACACGTGAATTATCCGAGGTACAGAAGTTATTTGGCGACGCTACCTATGATGCCAGTGATGGACTTGACTCATGGGCCATGGGACCTGTTGCCGGTCTTTCCGGACTAATCATCTTGTTAATGGGTGCATTCGTCTTCCGCCGTGCCCTTGGACCACGTAGTGTTGACAAGTTCTCTGACTTCAACAAGACCAAGGATATTAGCAAGGATGAGACTCGTCGCTTCGGTGAGGCATTTGATGATGATGATTCCGTCGACTCAGCCTTCTACTCTGATCATGATGATGATGACAGTGATATGGAACTAACCGAGAAGGAGCGTAAGATGCGACGCAAGAGGAAGGAGAAGGAGGATGAACAAAGGAAGGGCAAGAGTGGCGGCAAGACCGCAAAGGAACGTGCCGCCGAGAGGAAGGCATTGGCCAAGAGCACCACCAAGAAGTATCGCAAGTCCGCCCGAAAGGGAGAATCATCATCGTCCGACGTTCGTAAGTCATCCCGCAAGACCGAGGTGACAATATCTCAAGGATCTGATGATACTGGCTCGTTATCAGATGACGAACGCGAGAAGAAGCGTGCAGCCAAGGAACGTGCCGCGGAAAGGAAGAGGTTAGCCCAGAGTGAAGGGCCTCACCGCAAGTCAACCTCCTCTAAAAAGAAGAGCAGTAGTAGCAGGGGAAGAAATAGAAGTTCTGGAGGTGACAATAGAAAGTTAGCCGCAAGCATTGTGTAGGCGTGGCGATGTTGAGCTAAGGGGGGATACTGTAAGAGAGGTTTTGTAATAGATTGGTTTAAAGTTTGCAGTATCAGCCAAAGTCAGAAATGTATTAGGGGTATAGGATAATAACCACACTGTTAATTAGTAAATGTTGCACTTATGAACAATTGTGTCGTCTATGATTAGTATGCACTATCCTCTCGCTACTTGCTTGGCTCATATGAATGATATCCTTTAGGTGGTATTATATCCTTTTCCACTGCATGCCTTCAGTTTGGTCTTACTACCTATGCGGCCAGTGTGTTGATTGATTAGTAGTTAATGATGAGTTGAAGGAGAGAAGAGGTTGCTTATTTCCATTTATCACTTAGCTTTGAAGGGGTGTATATTTATCACTTAGCTTTGCATGGGTGCATTTTTCATTTGGATAGTGGTGGACCTGTGATTATTTCTTATATGCAAGATACGGGGCTTGGGTTTTTTGAAGACTTACTACTTTGATGATGTTGAGTCATTGGCCATTAGAGTGTCTAATAAGCAAAGCGATAACTCGATGATAATAGAGCTCACTAGTAAAATTCAAAGATGATATGTCTACAGATATCCCCACGGAGTTGGTGTATATTATTATCCCTCTGTTGTTTTCAACTACTTTCTGTTTGCAATGGGTTTGCAAATCACAAAATGATGCAACAACAACAACAGCCATCAAGTATAAGGAGTCAGTCTATCCATACATCAAATATACCTTATTGTAATGTCAACAATCAATGTAGACAACAAATATCATCATCACTACAAGCAATAGTGTACGATAACTCAATGCATACAGCTATATCAAATCTCATACAACAACCGTCTCAAATAAATTATAATGCCGATATCTCCTCACTACCGACAATGTCAAATAACAACGATATAATATCAAATTGGTTAAAGAATACAGCAACAGTCGATATTATGGAAATGTCACATATAGATAATGATGACTTTTCTTCTCCTTCGACGTCATATTATAATAATGATAAGGATACCACAAAGCAGCAGCAGCAAATTGATACAACAATCAATAAGAACAATATTGCTTCATCTACAATACTACCCTCTTCTTCTTCCTCAAGTTTATCATCATATCGTACATTAACAAATGATGAAATATCAACATTACAAAATGCCTTCTCGGCATTCTACGGTAATGGTCGAGGTACAACACGGAATCTTAATGAGGCTAATGAATTGTTTACAAAGTGTATAAACATATGGATTGATACACAGCAGGGTGGTGATGAAATTGCTGGATTGTATAGAGTACGTGGTGATTTGAATATGGTACGTTCTTCGTCAATGTGTGGTGTCTAATGGTGTGTTGTTTAATCTTGTGTGCATATGATATGTCCTCTTTTAACTCTCCGCCTCCTGTATGGCTCTCCATCTACACATGATACTAGGAACTATTCCAACCAAACGAGGCATACAATGATTACACCAAAGCAATAGAGTATTTACAAGGTGATGATGGATACGAGAATGAATTACCATCATCATACCTTGGCAGAGCACGAACTATACGTTCATTGGGTAACAAAGCCACTGTAGCTCAGGCAAAGCAAGCATCAAATGATTATGAAGTATACTTTAGATTAACTTCTAGTCTTGACAATGAAAGCAGCAACTCGAAGAATGAAGGAGGAATATCGGATGTTATCATTGATGGTATGCAGAAGAACCCATATGCAGCTTGGGAATGGGGTATGGTAAATAGAGTTGCACAAGACTATGATAAGGCTGCTGAGATTCATCGTTTATCAATGATGGCATTTGGTGATATAGGTGATAAACCACGAAGTGTGATTTGTGATTTAGATCGAGGTATAGACTTGGCCAGTGGTTTAGAAGGAAGTGGAAGTAGTAAAGTGGATAGTAAACAATTATCAATAGTAAGGAAGATACTAGAAGATGCGATAGAAAGTGATGTGAATGTCGAAGGACGAGATGTAGAGCTATTACAACGGCTAGTTGCCAAGGAAGGTGAGGCACGAACAGCACTAGCAGGTATACTATGGAATAGTAATTCAAAAGGTGCCGCCGAGAGTCAGTATGGAACAGCATGTACTAGATTAGATGAACTAAATGCCGATTATCAAAGGAGAGAACAACTTAATGAAGGAAGGATGCCGCCGCCAAAACCAAGTGGAGTTGGACTTGGATATAGTATTGACGATATAAATGGAGCAAATGAGGCATCGTGTAGTCGGTTCAAGAATGATAAGTTTGTTGAAGATAAGTTAGTTTGGAGTGAAGACTTACAAACGAAGGTGAAGAAGTTTTTAACATTAAGTCAATAGAGGACCAGACAGTATATACAAAGGTACCCTAAGCTATGCAGAACAATGTTAATAATCACACAAAACAACCATCTACTTAGATATCACCCCATCAGATATAATTGCATGACAATCGATGACAACTCAGCCCCGTTTCTTGCAAAAATAAATCACAAATCACAGGTCCACCACTATGTAAATAATACATGCGCCCCTGTTAAGCTATGTAAGTGATAGATGGAACTAAGCAACCTCTTCTTCTTCTACTCATCATCGCTACTAATCAATCAAGACATTTGCCGCATACATAGAGGACCAAAGTCAAATATTTTCAGTGGAAAAGGATACTATGTGAACTTTAAACGGTACCACCCCGTATCCTTTGACAAATCACGGCCCTGCCAACCCTACTCAAGTTATTGAGGCAGTAGACAACTTCTCTTGGCGGCAACATAGAGCTCTATGTCATCGTACTTCACACTAACAAAAAAATGATGAAGAATAAAGGTCGAGATATAATATATACCATATTTGTATTCATAAATGTGTTGCTTTTTATAATAGGAATCTACGATAAAACAAAGAACATATTATTGTATGAATATAAAGATACATTATCGTCTACTCAATGGAAAATTGACAAACTACTACTCGACGAGGAGAATGATAAGGGTATGCTATCTAATAATGTAACATCAAAGAGTCGTCAAGAGAGTAGTCTCCGACAAAGAGATACAAAAAAGAAGCACAATAAGGAAGAGGAGAGAAGTCCAGCAGCACTTGATATATACATCCATCCAATTGGAGGGTTAGGACCGAACAACCAGGTACTTGGACTTATCTATCTATGGGAATTCTGTCGTTATTACAATCTAAAAACTACAGATTCGGTACTATGTCCACACTACACTGATAGGGGTAAAGAATGTTTACCAATTAGTTCACTATTCGAGGTTGCTCGTCATCCCAAAACATTCAAACCAGTACAACGAAAGGAAGTGGATGTTATCATGACATCAAGTAATAATACTTCTGAATTGAAACCATTTACACGAGCGGGGATAAATGTATCAACTGCTTCTATTCGTATCCCTCCCAAGGGTACTGGATATGATAAGTTACCTCTATTGACTGATTGGGTGAAGAATGGTACCATACCTCGTGGGTCTACAATTGCCATTAGTAAGGCAATAGGCGGGCAAGGTGCGTTATTCAATAAAAAGATGTCACCATATCCATGGTTGAAGTCTCTTCAGGAGTGGAAGTTTGATGAACCCTATTTACCCGTGAAGAAGATACGTCAACAGACAATGTTAGAGTTAGACTCATTAGGTCTCAAGTCAGGAAACAGTGGTAACTTCATTGCAGTACATCTAAGACTATGGGACGCTTGTTTTAGAAATACATATTCTGGAGAATACACACTAAACATATGTTGTTGTGGTCATAAAATGTCAACGGTTAACGAAGATGCAGCTAAAAGTTCTCTCTCGAAAGTACTAGGTGAATATATTGCAACTAAGATGGAAGAATCGAATGTGAAACATGCCCTTATACTCGGACATCCCATTATGAATGACATTAGTAAAAACGAAGATTGGATAGATGGGAAGAAAGTTGTTATTTGGCCACAGACTGGATATAAAGAGGAACATCCTATGATAACAACAATCATTCAACAATATATGATGACAATGGGTAAACATCTGTATGTATCAACGCCTAAGAGCACAATTGTGACGCCTGTGGATATCTGGAGATCTTATCATAACATGACCCATCATGAACCAATAAAATTGGAAGGTTATGATATCAATGGATAAATAGTGGTGTTCTACTTGTCAATTCAGAGTCTAAACTAGGTATAGCATAGTTAGAGAGACTTTGATCTATCATGGTTGATAATATCATGAAGTAATAGCTAAGTATTCTTAGTCCAAGTCAATTATAGTATACATAGCTACTTAGTGCAGACATTACTAGAGGTAGTCGTCAGAGTAGGTGAATAGGCACATAATGCAAACAAACCAGCAGAGATGAGGGCTGCCACAAAGAATACAACAATCCAACCAACAACACACTTGGCAAGCTGCATCCATTGAACATTTTGACGCCCTCCTACTAGACCGATGCCGGCAACTGCGCCGACTATGCATTGAGTGGTTGATACTGGGATCCCGATATAACTAGCGGTAGCTACTACAAGTGAAGATGCTAATGATGCCGACGATCCTCGGGTTGGTGAGACGGCAGTCAGTTTATACCCAATCGTCTTCATTACATTGTAACCGTATAGCAAAAGTCCAAGAGATAGAGCCACACCACCATAGACCAATACCCACTTTTGAACAGGGGCTTCTGGATTCAACTCTCCGATCTGATAGATTGATATGATAGCCGCAACAGGTGCAATGGCATTAGCAATATCATTCGCTCCATGAGCAAAACTAGACAAAGCTGCCGTGAACACTTGTACATATGTAAACAGATGCTCAACATCACTATCATACTGTGCAGCATTTGACCAGATTGCTTCTGTCGTTTTACTCTCATCCATGGCCTGCTCGGCTAAGTTTTGTTTATATGTAGCCTCCTCAAACCGTACCAGAATGTTCTTCTTCTTCCTTTTCTTCTTCGTTTGTGGCTTCTCTGGCTTGTGTCTTTCATCATCTATGTTGGTTGCATGTTCAGTTGACTCACTACTTCCGTCATCTAACGATTCAGAACTGATTGTAAGCTTTAGAGATTTGACAGACTCATTAATTGCAAACTTGATCGAGCCTTGTTCAGGATCGTATTCTGCTAGCTGGGCTCCTCTCCTCTCCTTGTGACTGCCAATAGAACTTCCAATACTTCCAATCGAGGCAAATGACTCTACTGGGTGGACGGCAACAGATGGGGCGGTTGTTGTCACTTCTACTTCCGCCTCCGTGGATTCGGCAGCTGCTGCTCTCTTTGCCTCCATCTTCCTTTTCACATATGGACCAAAAGGCCATAACCAGAGAAGACCAACTACAGCACCAACAGCAAAAGATACAGGTACTATCCATTTCACATCATAAACCTCTTCCTGGAAGTGTTCAAAGTTCTTCGTTCCCTTGCTCATAATGAAGAACAAATCAATCCCAATTGCTTGTAATATGATAAGATATGATATGCTGTGAGTGACAGGTTGTTGTTGTGCAAACAGCTCATCAAAAGGCAAGAAAATGCAACAACTTACTGATAAAGAGGATGAATGAGAATGTATAGTAGCCACGCTCAAACGGATGTGCACTCAAGAGGATGAACCTCTGTATAAAGAGGAAGATTAAGAATGCAATACTACCCGTCAACAGCGGAGCTGCTGCCCATGATATGAATATGTTCTTAGTAGTATTCCAATTGATTGAATTAAAACCTTTAGCGGCTATACTGAAACCACAGATGCATCCAATCACCTGTCATGTATTGATAAGAAAAGATGATCACAAGATGTGAGCAAATTTGAGATAGAGATTATGCACTTTCATAATGCATAGAATGATAATAGTATGATCAGTACACAATTAACTCACAGTATGTGTAGTAGACACCGGTAATCCATAATAAGTAGCTCCCATCATCATAAAGCTTGCCGAGACTAATGAAGTAAACATCCCAAGCATTACAATCCCCGGTTCATCTTCATAATCCTCGACATTAAAGATCTTCCCACGGACTGTACTAGCAACACTGGCGCCTAAGAACAACACGCCACAGAATTCAAATATACTTGCAATTATCACTGCTTGTTTTAATGTAATTGATTTTGATGCTACAGATGTTGCCTGTATGGAGGAAGTAGCAAAACCATATCAATAGATTTTAGTATTAGTGCACATCTTATGCACAAAAAATGACAATTATCATAATATGCATATTGATATCAACTTACGAATGCATTAGCAACGTCATTAGCACCAATACTAAAGCAATATATGAAACCAAATATACCTCCGGCTATTGCAATCCATAGGTACTGATCTAATGATGTCGACATTGAGTTGATGTTCGATAACGATAATGTATAACTAAAAGCTTTCTACTTCATGAGGATATCACCGCAGAGTTTGTTTTTGTTGCAATAGGTATAAGAGCTTTGTTGGTTTGTTATATATATTGATCGATCGCTGACATTCTTTCATTTTTATGCCGCAAGTTTGAGTTGTCATCAAGAGAGAGAGATTGAGATTGCGCTTCTCATCCGTCTCTCTTTTTTCACAGCACTCTTTCTCCCCCAACTTGCTTATATATTGCCGACTGTCACCATATGCAAGAACAATAGTCCATGGATGATTTACTACATCGGTTGATGTGCGTGTAGATGATATAGGACAACTAATAAAATGCCAATCCCTATCAATGTCAGCGGTTCATAAATCGACCAAGTGGTATCCTTTTATGAGAGTATTTACTTTACAGTCCTTTGTTGCACATTTAGCACATGTAGCCTCTGTGGCGGATAGGGATAGACCCAATACTATAACAATATAGACGAGATGTGATATAGGGGAATAGACGTCTGCTAGGTATGCTTACCTACCATACATAATTGCACTCAGATTTGGTTACCGCGTACCAATGTGCAGGTGCAGAGATCCATTACCTTAGTAAACATAGAAGCAGCTTTATTTTATTCCCTTGCATCACTCTTCATTGCCTTTTACCTCTCAAGTTGTGCCCGTAGAATACTTGCATAAACATCATCCAACATATCCGCAGCCTTAACCCTCATATCACTTTTCATTTCTTTTTGTCGTTCATGATGGGCACTTAGAGTACTTGCATATTCGTCTTTTGTAATCACGCCATCCATAAATCCTTGCTTAATGCCATCCAAAGATTCTGTGTTCCCTGCCCTTGCTGCAAGTGTGACGTGCCTCAATGCCCGATGGTAATTGCCGGCTTCATACTCTAACACACCAAGATGATGCCTTGCTTGTACATGTCCATTCATAGCTGCAAGTTCCAAGTATTGTTTAGTTTTCGTTCTATCAAACTCAACACCCATTCCATTGCCATATGAACGAGCCAAGTTGAAATATCCCTGGGCACATCCAAGCTCGCCTCCCTTGAGATACAACTCATTAGCTTTTTGATAATTTTGTGGCATGCCCATTGTCCCATTGAGATAACACCCGCCAAGGGTAGTACATGCATTCGCATTACCGTTATCTATCAATTTATTTAATCTGCTAATATGCTCGGAGGCGTCTGAACTTTGCGGTGGAGTCCGACAGAATGCACATATATCTTTTCCTTCATTCGTCAGCATTGCATAAACGCAACCATTACAGATTTTCTTGCCACAGCATGTTTCGAAAGTGGATTCATTGGTTTCAATTGGTATGGGAAGGAAGCAAATCGGACACTCCTCTGGATCTGCCTCTTTGAATAATGCCTCTTCGTGCAACTCAGCCACACGTTTTTCACATGCCTTTTTGTGTTTCTTTCTGTGTTTCTTTTTGCATGCTGCATTACAATACTTAACTGATTTACATTTGTTACACATGTTCATACCCCCACTGTTACCCTCCTTACCACAACTGGCACACGTTTCTTGTATTACTTCTTCTGATGTATTATCATTATTACTAGATATATCCACCTGATCGATACCCTTAGTCACTGTATCTATCGCGGTGGCATCATCATTAACATCGGTACTCATATTTTCCTGTATTTATCTAATAAACCAATGGACCAATACTAGTGTGGAGTTGTTGTTTCTCCTTAACAATTTAATAGGTTCGCAATAAATTAAATTTGTGCATATGGTGTGTCTTCTTTTATGCACAAGTTGTTTATGTGCTTCGTTGCTTGCCAGATTCTATCGGCTGTTGCTGCTGTACAACTACCAATAATATTAGATGTACAATTCTAATCTAAATCAACTAGTAAGTATCAAGATGATTTGTGCCCCCTCCTCTTTACTAATAAACACACAAAAATCTCATCACAAAAAATATGAAGATTTTTGTTACAGATGTTGGTATCCTTTGATATTTTGGCTTGCAACTGCTACAAGAATATGGTTTGTCAATCGTCGGCGGCTATCACCAGCGCTAGAGTACCATGAAACAACGCTGCGGAACTACTTATATCGTTTGAGTTTGAGATGACTACAAAGAGAGGACCTCTTATTGTTGATGGCCACTCGGCAGTCTTTCTTCTCATATAAGATTTTTACATGGAATCAATTGGCGATCACACGGCCTCAATCTGAATTGACCGTATTTGTGTTCGTACTTTTCAATTTCAACCGTATATATGAACCTTTAGTACACCTTGAAGTAAAATCTAAAAAAACAAGTGTACTTTTTTGCTCGACTCTACCGCCTACTACACCTACTAATAATAAAAGATGATGAAATCCGCTATCATTGCTACTGCTTTGGCCTCGGCCTCAGCTTTCTCACCCGCGCCTACTGGAAAGGTGCGATAATTATATATGATATGTTTTATACAAAAAAGTTGGAGTTCATTTGGTATCCAAAAATTAATTACGTACTTCAGTCCTCAAGCTATTTAATGAAGAGGCTATATACTACTCTCGACGATAGTTGAGTGTAGTATAGGATATGTAGCTTTGGAGAGATGCACATATTGCCGTGAGGTCGAGGATATATGTGATAATTGCATTGCATATAAAAACGGTATCCTTTTGCAATAGAGATGATGAATGAAGGAAATAGAGAGACTGTGTTTGGCATAGACGGCTCTAAATATACAGAGTAGAAGGAGTTTGATGATATATATATGAAATGAAATTCTATGCAATATAAATTACTGACATATCGTTCTTCACCTCTCTTTCTAAACAGGTAGCAACAAGTTCACTTAATGCTGAAATGTCCGAATCTCTACCCTTCCTAACAAATCCATCCAAAACAGATGGATTAATCGGTTCAGTCGGTTTCGATCCAATTGGTTTCTCGGATTCATGGGATATCAAGTGGATGCAAGAAGCAGAAATCAAGCACGGACGTGTCTGTATGCTTGCCACTGTTGGATTCGTTGCATCACAATTTTACAACTTCCCAATGTTCGCTTCTATGCATGTTGATGATTCGAACTTGGCACCATCGGCAATTGGTATGGCAGGTATGATGCAAATTATTGTCGTTGCTGGATTTGAGGAATGGCGTACAAACAAGGGTAAGATTACCATGGAAACAATGTTTGAGGATCCAGATCGTGTCCCTGGTATGATTGGTTTTGACCCAGCGGGATACTTTAAGAAGAAGTCTGAGGCTGAGATGAATAAGTTACGACTTCAGGAGATTAAGAATGGAAGGTTGGCTATGCTTGCTATTGGTGGTATGATCCATCATAACTTTGTTACCGGCGAGCCACTTCTACCAAACTAAGTAGTTTGGACGTTCACATCATGTGAGCTCCCTCTCCACCATTTCAACCACCCTTATTATCAACCATACAAATATATACCTCGGGGCCTTGACCCCTCACCACAAGAGCATCATGTTGCTCACACTTTTCAAGGATCAATGTATCACTATAATCTCCTCCCTGCTCATACAGCAGAAGGAAGACAAGACAAGCAAAACGGGGACAGTGTAGAGAATCCTAACCCACTAGCTATATCTTTCTAGTTTGACTAACTTTTAGTAAATGAGTCCAAGTTAGATTGACATTACATCTATTATTGATAGCACAGTTTAGTAAACTTATGGCATTCCTTTTCGTTGTTGTGCTTCCTCGAGGCTGATGTTGCTGACTACCAATCAAGGGGACACCCGAGCTAAGTCACTTACCCATTATCAATTGCAGGTGCCTCGTTTCCACTTCTGTTTACTGCTGCTGTTTCCTCAGACTCTAACGGGGTATCTAATACTGCCGGGGCTGGTGTTCTTTCATCATCAGCACCGGGTGCATCAGGTTCATTCTCTGTTGATTGAGTTGTACTTTCCGTTTCAGCGGTATTCAATACTACCGAAGCACTTGTTGCTCTACTTTCAGTGATGGATTCGCTACCAGACGATACATTAGTGTTTGGTGCAGGGGTTTCATCCTCATCCATTGCAGATGTATCAGTGTTTGGTGGTGTTGGGTTTTCTTCCTCAACCTCGTCATCAGACTCAGCAATATCAATCACTTCCAAACGCCCCTCCACTTCCTTTTGGAAATCAAGGGCATCGGACAAGCCTTGTTTGGCAGTAAATAGATCTCTGTCGGCTACACTTTCTGTCTCCTTTGTCAAATCAAGCCAACTTAATGCCAGTTTAGAACGTTCTTCTAATGCCCGAAGTCGCTGGTTTGCAATCTGTAACTTCATACATGCTTCTGAGTGATCCCTGTATTGTGTCGGGTTGACAGCCGTCTCTAGAACTCTGGTTTGGATCGTCTCAATCTCTACTTTGGCCTCCTTGATTTCTTTTTGGATGATAGCTAAATCACTTGATGCTTTCTCATATGCTTTGTTAGTCAACGATGATAGTTCTAATGCTATTGATTCACGTGATTTGGCAGAGGCGACTAAGGTATTGGCAGCCTCAATTTCACGTCTATCATCTGTTGCCTTTGATTCGATGAGTGACCTGGTACGCTGCAAATCAATTTCCAACTTAGCCTTAATGCTCTTCAAATGATCAACCTCACGGTTCTTCTTTTCAAGGTCGCTAGTAATCTCAGCTATGTGACGAGAGTACACATGTGTTTGTCTCCTCACACGAACTAGATCGTCCTTGAGCTGAGTGCGTTCCTTTTCCAATGTCTTGAGCTCATTGTTGTTGACTAACATTAAGTTAGTCATTTTTCTCCTCTCATTCTTCCACTCTTCTGTAAGTCGTTCCCACTCTTCTGTATTGACGACTACTAAGTTATTGTCTGTTTTATATCGTTCAAGATCGTTCAAGAAATAAAGTCTCCGATCATCATTTGCTAATGTTAAAAGTAATTCAGACCTGTTTCCTTTGCAACTCAGATTTGGTTTTCTCTTATCATCATTCCGATTCTTCACTTCAGTTCTAAGTTCTGGAACAGTCATTTCATATATTGATCGAGGTAGATCAAAATATATTCTCGAACGAGATTTATTCCAATACATTGTCTTTCCTGAGTTGAAGTTGGGCGATGTAGTCTTCTCCCATCCTTCTGGAAGTTTAGATAATGACATTTTTAATCTCTCAGAACAAACAATAGCAACTGATCTCAACTAATGCAGACCTTCTCACTTACTTCCCTCCGCCTCAGATCATACAAAGGACCATTGAATTTAGATGAGATTAGATGATGGCTTTTCTTTTGCATATTTAATCCCACAACAATTACACTGAGTACAGCACAGCGAATCTCTGATTCATCATTAAATATATGATGATAATCTATTCTTCTTCTTCTTCTCCTTCTTCTATCATTACCATCTCCTCACATGAGTAATCCGCCAGTTAGTCTGATATAATAGTGTGTATTTTTTTTATTATTATTATCATTAGTTTGATATTAAATTATGTTCCACAGGTCGGAGACTGTACCTTCCTTATCTCCTCTTCTTAATTAGATATCATAGAAGAGAAAGGGCTAGTGATTATATACTTCTGGGGTGTAAACTGTAGGAAAGTGCACAAGATGTGTACTCTTTTTTTGTGAAATCCTTTTTACTCCAATAATATCAATGCCACAACCTCTAAAGTACTACTATTCGAAAAGCTGATTCAAAATAGTATACCACTGTTGTATGAGAGTATTGATATCGTACCTATTCGGTATTGCCATTGCAATCACCGCGACATGTAAAACAGTGTTAGGGAGGTAGTGTTAGCTAAAATTTACTTTCCTTTATCGCGTGGCCTCACGTGGCATATCATTCTATAACTGTTTAAGTTTGATATGATGAATAAATAATGTAATGCTACTAATACGATAACAGCATTAGAAAGTCCGTCGACATAGTATGGTGGGCGTGGGGGCTGGGGGGGGGAAGTGAGGGGGGGTTAGTTATTCCCGTGAATTTTTGACACATATGATTCACATCAGATACAAACTCTCTCCCGCTAGCCATAGGTTATCAACAATGGACCAGTTCTTTGATTTGCTTGTAATATTGTTCTTTGGATTGTTCTTTGGTTTAGGTATTTGGTGTTCTTTCTCATAGTTATATGATGTGTTGATTCTATACTATAGAAAAAAACAAAAAGGTGCACCTTCTAATAACAATAACAACACCACCATAACACGCAAAATTCCTCAACGGAGGCAGTCATCTATAAAGGATAATATGAGTATTAAAGTGGATATTGGCATACCTCCGGAGGGGTCCAAAGAGTGGTCTACGGCTCTGTTTCGATTTCATGGATTTGCCAATCTCCCAACAACCAGAGGTGTTTCTGTTTCATCTCCTAACTTTTCATGCTTTGGTCATCAGTTGGCATTGAGACTATATCCTGGCGGTAGCAATACTTCATCTGAAGGTTTTGTTGCCGTACAACTTGTCAACAAATCAAATACAAGTATCAAAATTCAATATGGTTACAGTGTTAGAGATGCAAATGGCAAGGAAGTTGTGCACAAAGCGTATGTTGATAATAGGGAGTTTGGTCCTTCTAATGCCCGGTGCTTCAAAAACTTTTCCAAACGATCAACAATTATGAATTCATTAGTAGGCGGATCGTTGGTTATTGAATTACGAATGAAGACTGTATCTACCGACAAATCAATCACTCAGTTTATACCATCAAATCCAATCAATAAAAATGTGCTTAAGAAGTTCATGGATGAGGAATCAGCCGATGTAGTCTTTGAAGTTGACAATGGATGCTGCTGGCAGTGTAGAGGAAAGGGAAAGGCAAAGTCAAAGACTGCTACAACCTTTCATGCCCATCGTTTCATCCTAAATGATATCTCAACAGTGTTGTCTGAACTGATGCGTAAACCGACTGAGAGTGGAGGAATTACTACTGTTTCAGTTACTGACTTATCACCTGATATATTTAAGCACATGCTGTATGATGCATATGGTGGCAAACTATCAGATGAGGACTTAAAGAACAATGCAAAGGACATCATTTATGCTTGTGACAAGTACGGGTTTGTTCATTTAAAGCTTGAGGCCGAGGCAGCTTATGTCAAATCAATAGAAATTACTATGGATAATATGATGGACAACCTGCTCTACGCCGACTCCAAGAACCTTGCTCTACTCAAGGAGGCAGTAATGGATTATATAGTAGAGAATAAGCACAGTATTATTGGCAAGGTGTCGTTCGACAACTTCCCCTGTCATCTTGTGACTGATTTGCTAACAGCCGTGGCAAGAGGGGAGCAACCAGATGCTGGAGAAAAAGAAGATGAATGCACCAAATACAACAAAATGAGGGTAGGAACTTTGAGGAAGATGCTGGATGAAAAAGGATTGGATGTGGATGGATCAAGGGAGGCTATGATTGCTCTACTCAAGGAAAATAGTGCATAATGACATATGATATATGTACAGAAATCAGTGGGGGATCAGCTCCTCTCACTTGCGGCGGCGGTACTAGGTAGACTGCTATTACTCCTTCTTTTATTCCCTTGAAGGGTGTAATAAATTAGGATTGAATTGTTTGTGTTCCATTATTATTCTTAAATTCATCGTGATGATCTATCTATTACAAATGCACCCTAAGCTGACTGTCACATCCTTAACTATCTATGTATCATTCCTGAGTTGCCGAAACACAGCAAACATTCGTAGGTACCTATAGACAACATCACGGAAGAGTCTTCATCGGAGTGGCTCAGTGGTAATGAGTTTCGTACAACATCGAGCTGTTTGCTTCTTACACTTACAGCTCATACGTTTACATCAAGCCAGAAGTAAATCTAACTTCGACAACTGCAGCAGATAATGTCTTCCGTCTCTGCCTTTGCAAACTAGCCTTGAGCTTTTGCTTCTTCATTGCCCTCTTCAATTTGGCCAATTCTAATGCCTCAAGTCTATTGTAGAGATCTACTAACATGAACTCTGCAGGTTCGAACATGTCATCACTTAGTACATCAAGCTTTTTCACGTCAATTGTCCGTGTTAATGAATCTAATGAAAAGCGAATTGAATCCAATATATCATCACTAAGATGATTGAATTGCTCTAATCGATTCTTTTCGTGGAGTTCGTGTTTAAATACTTTGGTGTAGCATATTTGGAATGCCCTTGATAACCGTAATGCATATGTTGCCTTCTTTATATCCAAGGAATCCAAATATTCTAGTGTAGATTGTTGCAATGATAATAAGGCCAACAAAGATGTTTCGAGAGGAGCTGATATTACTGCACGTGTCACCAGCTGACATGAGAGAAGAATGGATGAGACATGTCAGAGATATCTTCATGAGAGCAATTTGGAATATCACCACGTACCTTATTGATTTCCACCAATAACTTGTTAGCTTCCTCTACTTTGTCCTCGGGATCAGGTGATCTCGCATCAAGTAAGACAAGTAAACTCCTATGTACAACACATAAGGTGTACGAAAGATGTAACCCAACACAGCTACTACTGATTGAAGTGCCAATGCATAATCATGATGGTATGTTAGTCTTAGTTCCTTTGATAAAACCTCAATAAGCCGATCCAGGTGCAAAGAAATATGCCTTAAGATGTTACTCATCTCATCGTTACTTCCCTTCAGCACTGAACACAGTGTGGTAAGTGTAGTAGCATAATTCGATAATGATAATGTGTCTTCATTTACCATTAATGTAACATCATTGATTGTTTGTTGCACATCAATTGCTTTAGTGCAATGTTCATTATCATTCTGTCGCTTCAATGATAGAAGTCTCTGTCTAAGTCTAGCGATTTCATCCTCTGCAGTCTCTTCATACCTCAAGAAGGTCAAGAGAGACAAACATCACATAATTGAGAAAGGAAACAAACAACATCAAAAACAATAACGATTTGTTTGTAACGTACTTTGGCAGAAGTTCCTGTCTAGTCTAGCAATTTCTCCTTTATTTGATCATGATTAATGGGCATCTTTTTCTTATTGGCCAATTGATCTTTGGTCTTTACAACATTTAAATGCAATTGCTTTTCAATTGCAAATTGAATCCCAGCAGCTAACAATGGTATTGTGGTGTTTATTGATCTTTGGTATTGTGGCTGCAATTCGGCGATACCCTATATATTCATTGTAGTTTTCATATTGCACATAATATATCACAAGTGATACGATAATTAGAGAGTCTCAAAACCACTAGTGTCCCAACCCTTAGATAGAGGAAGTTTGAGGTAATGTTAAGGTTGATGATGAAATCTGCAATTACTTTTCAATTGCAATGTTGATCCCACAACTCACAACCTCTCACAACCACTAACTGATCTTTATTGCAGGTTAACTGGTACTGAATGATTCGACTAACAACTGAGCTGACAACTTACTCCTCTCATCATACTAAATATTACTTTCGATATGCCGCCAGAACTCATGTAGACCGCATACGATACCTATTGCAGCATCAGCAAGACACAAGCTGCTCTATAGTAGCCTGTAGCAGGTAATAGCTAGCTCTAGTAATCGGAAGAAGGTATCCTAAGGTATCCTTCATCGCCTGAATTCACGGTCTTCTCACAGTTCACAGCTCCTATCACTGAGCTCGGAGAGAAGACTAATCAACGACAATAAGAATTACATGAATATCATTATGTGTATCTAGATCACTTCTGTCAACGATGCCAACGTGTTCACATACCAACTCGTAATGGTCTCGTGACGGACGGTCTTCACGAACGCTTGATATCGTATTATGCACGGGGGTAACACTAACTAACTCAACTATCATCAATAGTGTAAGATTACCTTATTAACCTTAAAGACTACTCCTGATTCTAGATGATAAATCATTTGATCTCTCCAGGGTATGAAGATCAACTACACTATGAAGGAACACCCCGCTGCTGGCCTAGTCTTTTCATAATACTCTTCTGGCGATCTTCTAGTATCACTAACTCCTCTTGCTTTTGTTTTCGTGCAGCTTTGATATCTTCTAATTCTTTCATAAGATAAGTCTCCACATATAAAAGAGGCATACCTCGAACAAATTGATAGACGCATGACAGTTGCCTTTGTTCAATAAAGGGTTCGTAGTCTTCTGGCATTCTTGATGAAATCTCTAAAGATGATGCTCTCTCAAACCAATTGATCATTAGGGGCAAGACCTTAAACTCCCATTCAAAGAATGGCGTCATATCAAAATCATTATGAGTTTGTAGAATCTTGACCATTGCAACTTCTTTCTTGTCTTCGTAATCACCATTCAAATCGAGTAAACGTCCAGTGGTGTTCATTTGATCTGAGTTCATGTTTGTATCTTCACCTATAGATATCCCTCCGGTCAATGATTCAAGGGTGTGGTTGGATAGGAAGGTTGAGTTGACACATGAGGTATCACACAGAAGGTCACAAAATGGTTCCCATCCTTTTTTGGTAATTTCATGGTTACTACCCAGGCCCAAGTTAGTCAGAGTGGAGTTATTTCTCAGGGAACTTGCAATTTCAGCAGCTGCTTCGTCATCAACATAATTATTTGTAAGAATGAGTTCCATGAGGTTTAAGTTTGGATCATCCAATATACTTGCTAGATGCTGCCATCCTCTTGATGTTATGGAAGGATTATCGCATAGTCTCAGAGTCTTCAGATCCCTGCAGCTCTTTAAAGCAGGTACTAAAGCATCTATCCCCTCGTCCTCTACTTCATTACTTCCAAGATCAAGTACTTGTAATTGAGTAACCGAGTGTTGCAATAACGTTGCCATTGCTATACATCCAATGTTTCGTAGAAGGTTGTAATCAAAGTCAATATGTTGTAACCGACGATGCATACTCAATGCAGTGATAATATCCACCATTCCCTCAATATCATTGTGCACTAGAAACTTTGTCAATGAACTGTTTTTGCAACTACCAAGTGCCAATGCTAATGCACGGCTTCCCTCAACTCCAAAATTACAATGCTCTATCTCAAGTACCTTAAGATTGTCATTGTTTTGAAAGAACTGAGCCATCATAGTAAATATCTTCCCATTCAATAGATTCATACTTTCGAAGTTCAATTTGTGAATTGATTTGTTGCGGTTTAATCCACTAAAGAATGGTCTGACAACATCTTCATATTTGAACCTCGGTACCCTCTCAAGTAAAGCTCCTTTATGTGATTGTTCTTACCAACGAAATACCCCAACCATCCCATATCCTCAACACCCTCAGGAATATAACCAGAACGAGAACCACCATGCTGATTCTGGATGTACAATATGTTACCACCAGAAGGGCAGTTTCTTTTGATACGACGAAGTATGTCTCTATTACTTTCATTTGTTGCAATATCTTCAACTTTGATACTATCAGCTTGCGCATCGTACATTTGTATTGTATTCATCGTGCTATTTGAGTACTACTAAGCAATACTATGTTTTGAGGATATATATTTATTTGTAAGAGCCTATCTACAATTGTTAAGAATGTTGCGACTGCCGAGCATTAAAAAAAAATTATGAATGATATATGTACAATACATGATCACTATACCGCCAATTCGCCACCGGCATCATCTACAGTCATCATCCTGCCGCCTTCCGCCATAAATAAACCACTGTACACTCACCTTATCCATGCACATATCCACTTGACCAATAAACTGCAATAATCAAAAGGAATTATCTAGTTGACAATTGACGGCAGCAGCGCAGGGAGTCTTTGATAAATGGGAAATGTAACATTGTTGGTTGAGGTGTACATTCTGATCGAATTGATTGGATAAATAGAGATATCAGAAGCCTGCAGCTGCCATGTAACAATATATGTATGGGGGAAAGTCATACTTAAGTTCGTGATGGTCTTGTGACGGCGGGGAAGGCTGTGACGAGGGAAGTTAGGAGCTGGCCTGCTTGTGTGTCTGCAATTGAAGATTGGGAGGATGAATGAGAATAGGTTACCACGTAAGTGATTAATGAGTTGTTATCTATCAAAACATTTAGGTACTACTAGCAGATTCATATATCTCAAAGAAGAAAAGGATACCTTTACGCGAATATATTATACTTATATTATGTTAAGCGTTTGTATAACTGTAACTAGCTACATATACTTAATGGTGACCTTAACTATCTATGTATCATTTTCTGAGTTGCCGAGACATATTAAACAATTGCTTTAAGCAGACAACTTGCTCTCTATTGTCAAGTAAAAGTGATACTTCTCCGTCGTTTGATGATTCCTTCTTCAATACTGACTCCCTTGTTCTTTTGACTTCATCACTATCCTCCCCATGCTTACTGTCGAAGAAGTTTTCCTTCACGAAATAAAGGTGTGAGGCTATTTCAGTTGGAGAGAGGAGGAGAATACTGTGGGTGTAGTTGCTGAAAAGTCCATGCGGAAGTCGTCTCTTGATAGCTTCCTTTAGAATCAACAAGGCAAATGAGCGGCATGCCCTCGTCCTCCTGCCACGGTGTATTCTTTGGTTTCCACCAAAGAAGTCAATACCTTTTTCATCTCTTCTTCCGGATACTGTTACCGCCTGTGCTCGATGGAAACATGACGAGCAGCCGGATATGCTATTGAATAAGGCAACAAGTAATGCCGCGGCAAGCTCCCAATCGGCCATGCCTAGCCCAGGGTTGATATATTGAGTTAAATAGGAAAGTACCGTGATGTTGTCGATGTCAAGAGTAGCACGAGGATTCACTATTTCAGCTAGCTCCTTTGCACGACGGATCAAATCTTCAGCTTTCTTCGGGGAAAGATGAGCAACGGCTGCCGATAACTTGAGCTCTTTTATCAGGGAGAGAACGACAACAAGGTTGGACAAGTGCTGTATAATATTCCTTGTGGGGTACCCAAGCTTGACGAACTTCATGAGTTGTCTGTCACTCACTTCCTTATCAAGGTCAACATCAGTGGTATCGTTCACCTCTGGGTTCATGAATTGATATAATGCCAGCTTTAAACGTCTAATCTCTCCGGCCATACTCTCATCGACGTCTTGAAGCTGAGAATCACAAGCATGGAGGATAGATCCAAAAGAGGCATCATTATCAAACACACGGGCCAAGTTGTTAGCTTTCTTTGCTGTAGCAGAAGATACCACATTAAAGGCTTTGATTTGAGGAATAATCACACGAATCGAGCTTGTTGCAACTGATAGTAGACTGTCAAGACCAAGTACACTCTGACTAGGATCCATTATAGCATCAAGGAGAAAAGGCAGCCTGATGAGTAAGTCTACCGTTCCAACTACAAGTTGCTGCTGTGCCTGCGGTAAGGTATCCTTGTTTATTGCTTCAAAAGTTGCAATCTGATTAGTGTACTTGGCATCACTCTGCTGTATGGCTACTTGGGCTTGCTCTTGGGATCTCTTTGCTTCGTCCTCTTTTGCCTTAGCCTCCTCCTGTTTCTGTAAAGAGGTTGTGGATGGAACAACTTGCTTGGAGGATGCCTTTGCCTTCGGCCGTTTCCTTGGCTGGGTATCACTTTCATCATCGTCGTCATCATCACTCTCAGAATCACTTGATTCGTAATCACTAGCCGTGTTCTGCTGACGTTTTCGTTTCTTCAGTGATTTGGATTTGGCTCCTTTGTTGCCATTTCTATCCCCCGGTGGAATGGGATCATCCAATTGTTCATCCTGTTGCTTATATGGCATCTCGGTATCCTTATAACTCTCTTGTGAATCATTCTCCAATTGCTGATCATCCTCCAGAAATGCTTTGCTAGCAACTAGCTCGTACTGTCTCTTCTCATCCAAACGCTGGTCTTCATCCTCCACAAGATTTGTATGCCAATTATCTAATTCTTCGAATCTATTCAATCTCATCCTAGATAGGCGGAGGAAGAGCTTGTTTAACATATCGGAATTCTCTCGGATACCATCGGCCCCCAATTTCAATATCTTCTCCACCTTATCCATATAATGTCCTTCTAATGAGTTGTTTGACTGTGCATGCAAGAGCCACTTCAAGGGTAATTCAAATGAATGATCATTCTCATCATAATGCTGTGGCTCGTGATGTGGCCCATGAAATGAATCATCATGATGATGTTGTGGTCCATGATGTGGCTCGTGAGATGATATCTCACCAGTAGATCTATCTTGATCGGTATTTTGTTGTTCTTGCTCGTCTGCTGTATCACTATGAGATGCTTCATCGTGAGATAATGATGATAACGACTCGTCATGAGATGACTCTTCTTCCATTATAATATTATATTAATTGTGGAATGACGACTTATGTTGATGTCGATGATCTAACCAAGGTGCCAATCTATCCGCTTTTATTGTGGTGTTGTGGACGATGAGATCGACGACGATCGATGACAATGATGAATATTTAATGGGTCATCTAATGGGCATGTGCCAACGACATGTTTTAGGGTATGGTATGATGCCGCTTATAATTTTATATGTTAGCCGTTACTAACTCCCGCGCCCCCCTTTAAAAAATTCAAATCTCGTTTCTCAATTTCAACCTATCTTCGGTCTGAAGACATGATGGTCACTTTTGATAAACGTGTCTGATCTTAATGTGAGTTGTTGGTGATGATGTTGATCTAATTGTCTCTTTGTTTCTTTGTTTCACTCATTGATTCTTTTTTCTTCTACTAATGTTTGTCTCTTGCTGTTTTTAGATGTCGTCGGACTTTACTCATTGGGAGGATACGTCTATCAGTGGGTTCCTTCCCAATCAACCACCAAGTCAAGAGGAATCAACGCTTGCCACAAATGATAGCTCAACAACAGATTTAAGAGATGACGAGAAATCCTCTGCTACGGAGAAATTGAACAATATACTTGACTCTTCTCCTCCTCCTTCTCCTCAACAAACTCCAAATCATCAAGCACTGACGATTCACCGTCGTTCCGATGATCCTAATCCTAATAAAGGGTCAGCAAAATCACGTCGTAAAGCATTTGAAAAGATACAACGAGAACGACTTAGACGTGAGGCTCTTGAACTTGAGGCTGTCAAGAGAGACGATGTGACACGGCAGCTTGCTGTTCGAGTATCAGATATCCAAGGTGCCCGAGGCCGAGAAGGCCTAGTCACTCCATTGAAATCTACTAGCACTCCTTCGAGGACTCCAAAGCGATTCTCGATCCAGACTCCTTCAACCATTGAAGGAAGAAAATCCGCTCTTCTTGCCATCTTTGAAAGGTAAGTAAACTTTGTACTCATTCGTTTTGCTTGCCAATCCCCTCTCACTACTCCTCTCATAACGAATCATTCTATTTCCTATTAATAGTAATAAGGAGGAGGACGATCGACGTCTTCAGGATTTAAGAGACCACAGTAGCTCATTGTGCAAAAAGGGTATGGATCATACATCTGCATGCCATTTCAAAACAAATAAGTTGATCACTGATGGCCATACAAGATATGAAGGCAGGTTGCTAAATTTGGAGCATGGTATGCGGACTCTTCTATCTCGAACTCCTCAAAGTAGTAAGCCAGAGTACGTTACGTGCTCCACTACGGCCGAGACTACCTCAATCGGAACCGAGTCCGATAGAATGTTAGCATTGGAGAAAGAGAATAGGAGACTCAACGGCATTATCAAAAAGAGATTGGGATATGAGCCAAAGCGTCGACGTTAATCATCTCTTTTGTTAATTGTCTCTTCTCATCCTTTAATGTAATATTGGAGGGTAGGGTGGTGGGATATGGAAGGATACGATTGATTGATTGATTGTTGGGAGATTTGGGATATTGAATTTGGAGTGGGTCTCATCTGACATGATTGTATTGTCGGATATCCATGTTGTAGTACCCATTAACATCGTAAATATGATGTTGTATTCCAATAAGATATTGTCTCTTCTTCTTCTATATCTTGACATTACATCCCTATCTTCTCGTCTCTCTAGTCGAGCCTCTTCACTTGAACTTCTTAAAATCTGATTATGAGTATCTCTAGAAACAGCGCTGATACTCCTTTCACACTGTAGCGCATATAACTTTACAACTTTTTATAAATATATAATCCCATCCAAAGATCAGATCAATAAGCACATGAACAACACTCTCACACTCCACAACTCCGTGCATATGATAGTAATTTTTTTAATTTTTGTAGGTATTGCAGTTTGTTGCAAGAAGTTATGGTTTTAATGCTATGATGACACCAACCGTACCCCACGAAGGGTTGTTTTTAATATATATTCTAAATCACATAATGTTGGAATAATATTTTCGAATGTCGATATCAAATACTATAATATATTTGTTAACCGTTTGCTGCCTCTCTATGTAGAAGAGTGTTGTGGTATCCTATGTTTTTGTGGTTATCGGTGAGTACGTATCTTGAGGAGAATCAATAGAGTGGAGATGCCACTGGAGGACTAAGAAGATACCACTACCTTGGGTGTTTTGACCCAAGGGGGTGAAAACTTAACGCATATCACACTCAACGCATATCGCTAAAAAGTTCCTAGGTTCCTAGGTTCCTAGCTTTTTTAGCGAAGGGTTCCTAGGTTCCTAGGTTTGGGTTCCTAGGTTCCTAGGGCTAGGAACATAGGAACCATCAGTATATAGCATGGCGGCAGCATATCTATATGACGAATCATTATGAGAGTTAAAACAATATACCACGCTAATCTATAAGAATATGTAGATTATTGCAGCAAGTTGTTTCCCCCTCTAATATTGATTTGTCATGAAGATATCCTATTGAAATTTTTACGATGGGCTGATGTCATGGTTGGCTTATCTCCCTTTGTATCCTCGGTAGTAAGAATGCATATGCTAGGAGTTGTGGCATCATCGTACTCTACGGATAATCTCCGTCGATACATGCTCGGTGTATTGCATTGAGGGCGATTGCAATTGCAATAGCATAGAAGAAAATTAATAACTCTAAAAATTGCAAATCGAAAGGCCTTATGGCAACAAGAATAACCTAGCTACTATATATACGCCGTAACAGTGTATGATGATTGTATTGCATTTACTATACTCATTAATAATCGTCGGCATGGCTAGGTCTGCATATAAAACACTCAACGCTATCAAATGAACACATGATGTGCATTTTGATGGCCAAGATAATTTGAAGCCTACGCTCAATTTTGTTCAGGCCGATGATTGAAATACTATCGACAAGCACTTGAGAGGGTATAATATACAGCAACATGGCTTTTAGCGGCGGCCGTCGCCATCTTAATAGTTGCCATGCAAGTTCACATAAAATCTCTCATGGGTTCCTAGGTTGAGGTTCCTAGGGTTCCTAGCTAGGAACAAGAACCTAGGAACCTAGGAACCCATCGCTAAAAAAGCTAGGAACCTAGGAACCTAGGAACTTTTTAGCGATATGCGTTGAGTCTGATATGCGTTGAGTTTTCACCCCCTCGGGTCAAAACACCCAAGGTAGCGGTATCTTCTTAGTCCTCCTGATAGTTGTTAGTAATTATTAGTTGATTTGCAAAATATCGTACTAAGTAATTTATTTTACGTTAGTTTCATATAATACGGCCTCGCGTACGCTTCTATAGTACATAAGTAGCTAGAGTAGGCTCTAGAGTGATAATGTAATGGTTGCTCAGGTGCTATCGGCTAATAAAGAAGAACAACAACCTTTTATTACTTTAGTTGCGTCGTCGTCGTAGCAGCATTGCATCTATTCGTCGTAGGGGCTAACTCTATCTAGTCAAAACTAGTCTCTATCCTTTTCACTCTGCAAAAATTGCATTCAATGCATTGCAGAATTCAAATAATGTTTAGATTCTGTTGAAAAGTAGAGAAGGTATGCATATTAAGATAATACAAAGAAGGTGTTCCACGATCTAGTTATATCCACCTGATAATCGGCGGCAGAAAATAACGGCATGCATCAAAAATGACAATTATTATTATGCAGAAGTGTAATGCTTCGTAATGATTTACCTGCCTCAAAAAGAATAAGAATAGCACAAAATGATAAGGGTAATATGTGCCAGTTGTGGAAAGGAACAGGACGAGGGTCAGTCTGAACTTCTTTGTCAAATTTGTTCTAATGAATACAGAAACAACACAACAGTAGCAAGTCATATATTATACCAAAAAAGAATCCAACATACATTAATGACAACTGATTATGATAAAGATCCTTTTGTATTAGAGAAATGTGAAGAGGCACTTACCGTGCTATGTTCGGTGCTGAAGGAATGTGCAGAATTATACCCACCGCTGAATGGAGAAGATGAGAGTAGTATCTTGAGGCATGGTATTTCTATGCATCTAGATCACTTTATTGAGACTTTATCAGGGGCATTGCAGTTTACACACAAACATGAATTTGCATTGCCATGCGATTTAGTTCAATTGGTAGTAAATGCACTGAGTTACGTCTTCTCTACGCCAGGATACGCTAATTGTCATAGGGTGTCTCATACATCTGTTGAATGTGTCGAACGTGAGAGTTTTCATGTCTTACTGATGTTGGAACAGCGTTTGAATGATCTTGCTGAAGAAGTGGTGGAAGTTGACTTATCTGAAGAAGTGGTGGAAGTCATGGAAGAAGAAATAGATGATGTCAACAAGTTGATTGATTCAATTCACGATGTAAGTGTTCTATGCTTTCATGAATACAGCTGCCGTCCCACTAGTCTCATCCATTATTCTCTTGTGTCAGCTGATGATATATCCAATAATATCAGTTCCTTTTGAAACCGTTTTGCTAGCTTTATTATCATTGCAACAATCTACACTAGAACGTTTGGATTCCTTGGATATGAAGAATGCCACGTATGCATTAAGTTCATACACAACGATATGTATCGAGACCATTAAAAGAGAAGCCAAGAAGTTTGAGAATCCAATGGACCAGCTAGATGATGTTGCATTGGATTCAATCCTCTATTCGTTGGAGTCACTGTCCCGGATAATCGAAGAGCTCTCTATTCATGATGCTTTCAGAGTGATGGCGTCTCATGTAGAACCAATGATAAGCCGTCTCGAACAGGATCTCCTCAAGAGTAGCAGAAGCGAAGAAGTCGTTTGCCAAAAACGTATGTGGAGGAAACTACTCCATGGTAGTGTAGATCGTAGTGAGTTTGCAAGGAGGTTGCAAACGTGTGCCAATTGCGGCAAGGGGCGAGAAGTGGTCGACCTCGTAAACTGCCTTTGTGATATGATTAGAATCTGTAGTTCTGAGTGTGAGAAGGCTCTTTTAGCTGGTAGTCATGAAATGGAGTGCAACAAGATCGTCTTTTCAATGACGTGTACTGCTTGTCATAAGAGAGAGTGGGATGGGGTTGAATTGCAAACATGCAACAAATGTAAGCTATTCGCGTACTGTAGTGATGATTGTCAGATGAGCAAACTCCCCGTTCATGAGGATATGTGCAGGACACTTGAAGCTGATCTGTTACTTCCTAGTCTTTTGTCAGTGTCATCTTTTTGTTTCAGGACTAAGCTTATTGGTTTAGAACAAGAGAATGAGATATGGACACGCATCAACAGATGAAATGAATATAAGTTAGGCCTTGGGACATTAATATCAAGTATTTACATACCTCATTTGCTTGAGAGAAGTGGACCTGAGAGGGACATTCAAGCATATCTTGATAAGATTGGGAGTGGTCAGAGATATGATTTGATTTCCTCATAATGAACACTCAATTTAGATACGATAAAAAGAAGGGGTGCATATTCGGTAGTGGCTTCTACATACAACAGGATAATTTATAATGTATCAAACTAACATATATGTATGTATAATAAGAAGATGATGCATACGAGCACAACAAAACACAGTCCACAGAGCATCCACCAGATAACTTCGTTGAAGTCACAGGTCCACCATTCACGTGTGATTTACATACAAAAGAAAAAGTGATATTAGATATGTTTCAGTTTTACCCAATATATGAGAATCTTATATGCAAGCAAGAATAGTCATGTCCAATGCCTCACCTTTAATCACAATCAATAGCAGCTTAGCTCTCCATGCGGGAATGATATTGGCGACTTACCTACTCACTCGAGTGAGCAACTAACTGGTCTGCCTCTGGATAGAAGAGACAAACGAGGTAACCTTTAGACATACACGGTGAGTGAATCTAATCATAATGAGTAGTGACACTTGAGTAGTATACGGTTTTGTTGTTGTGTGTGGTGAAAATGAGCGATTTAAAAAGGTGATGTTGATGTCGTAAGTCGCAAGAGCTTTTGTAGTGCGTCTCTTATCTCATATCCCAATGTATTGTTGACTTCAATCATATTACTCACTACATATGTGTATATGTTTGTGTGCATTTTATTTATCTGTAAATGCACACCCTTCTAAATACTGTATACATTTTTCACATATAACAGTGGTGCACATCACATGTATACATAAAATATTGAAGAAATTTTATATACCACAAACACAATCAAATGAATGATATACAGTATAAAGCACAAGCTGATAGTATCAACGTCGAAGACATTACGACAAATACACACAAAAGATCACTTCTTAGGCGTTTACAGGTCCCCGGCGGTGGTGATGTTGTTACAGATTTATCCATCCAAAGTGAACATGGAGAAGGCTCTAGTATTATTGATTATGTACCAGAAGATATAAATGATATTGGTTGGTTGGGATACTTCATTGGTAAAAGTGAGCATTTGAAAAACTTGTTCCTTTATCCATTGGTTCATCCTGGTAGTATTGATATTGAGTCATTATATAAGGCATTATTCCGGGGTGTAAATAACAACAAATCAATTGAGAGTATAGAATTTCGTGGCACAGATTTATTAGGTGGCAAGATATTCACAATGCTTGGCCCGTTCTTTAAGAATAACTACAGTCTCAACCGTCTCTGCATGAGCAGATGTGTTTTAGCAGACGAGGGATGTCGGGCAATAGCTTTAGCACTCGGTAGTATCAGCAGCAAAACATTAACAAAAGTATCACTGCAGAATAATCTCATTACCGATGAGGCATTAGCGGATATTATTACATCATTGAGCATGCAGTCACGTATAAAGAAACTTGATTTGATTGGGAATCGTTTAAATAAACAAGGGTGCGTGGCATTATCTTCATTGCTGAGTTGCTCAGCTAATAAATTGCAGAACATTACTCTATGCGGAACTGATATCAACGATGAGGGGATAGATGCTTTAGTCCCTGTGTTGAAAATGTGTGACAATTTGGACGTACTGAATATGAATGGCAATCCATCTGTTACAACCAGAGGGTGGCAGCATCTTGCAACTATATTAGAAGATCCCAACTCAAAGATCACATTACTCGATCTTACAGGTAACTATGTTTATGATGAGGCGTTGGCAGCTTTTCCAAGTTCTCTTGGCAACAACAGCTCCTTGAGGGAATTGCGTCTGAGTAAAAATTGGTGGTATACTAAACATTGGTCGGCCTTTTCAAAGCTTCTCTGTGACACATCTAGTGTCAATTCGACCTTTCTATCCAACCACACTCTTCAGTACATGAAAGTTTATACAGCGTCACTTGAACCATTACTCGATCTGAATAAGAAAAAAGATAAGAAAGAAGTAGCAATGATTAAGATTCTCCAGAATCATAATGATATCAACATGATGCCCTTCTTTGAATGGGAACTTAAGGTCTTACCTCTTATGATTAGCTGGTTTCAGAAGGCTTCCGCTATTACAACGCCAGAGAACTTCAAGCCCAATATACTAGGTCCAAGGAAACTATCATCAATCTACCAATTTGTTACAAGTATGCCCATGCTGTTTGTTGAGGTGGGTCTCAGCTCTTTGGAGGATATCAAAGCTGCACAAAAACAACAGCACGAGTTGGTCATGCTTGAATTGGTAGAGAAACAGCTCATCAATCTATCAATTTGTTAGGGGTATGCCACTATTGTATGTGGAAACCCGAAGATTGGAGGTGTTTAGAGTTACAGATGGAAGAGGAATTCGGGCAGCGTTAGGTTCTTCGTGATCAAAGATGGGTATGAGCTTAATGGATAAGCTTGTTTTCCCTCCGTAGATAAAGTAGAGTATAACACAAAGCAGAGGCTTCTTTATTAGAATTATAGCACTCAACCTCATTGTTTACATAAGTACAGCGTGGATCTGATCTGATATTCATTTGTTGGTTTGATTCCGGTATCCTTTTGTCTGGTGACACCAATTGAAAGATGGACTGATCAATAGTTTGCATTGTCTAACATTCTAAATATGATTATAGTATTTAAGACCGTTAAAACAAATGTATCTACCGATATTTGTAATTATATTATCTCTACCCTGTGCTATGTTCGTTTGAGAGAGTGAGACGGTATCCTTCTACTCTCATAAAATAAAACAATGACAAAACTTATTACTACCACTGTGATGATCTACTGTGCCCCTAGCGTGCATTGAGATTTATAATAAAAGGTGAGGATATATTATTGTCTTCTTTTGATGTTCCTTCCTGGTGGATGGAGTGTCTCTTCTCCGGTCTCTCTCGAGATTCAATATTATATTTAATAATTTGTAGGTGCACCTATTTTTTTTAATGTGTCACCTGAACTCCAAATATGTATGGTTACATGTACTCTTAAACTTTATCTTACCTTCCTTCTCTGAATTCTTGCCTCTCACTTCAAATAGATTATTGCAATATACGAAACAATTAAAATGTCGTCGATACCTCGGGAAGTAATATTAGCAAGGGAAACCTTAGCCGCGGCGGAGATGGTTTTGAAGGCACGGTTAGCGGTGCAAGAGGCAGAAAAGAAGCATGGAATTATCAATATTGATATGAGTAGTGAGGAGAAGGGTTATGAGATACCTGACGGTCAGGTGTGTTGTGTTGTTATAACTATGTATTTTGTAGTACACATGATATGTTCATTTTCTCTTTACCATCAATATACCTCAATATGAAAGGATTCTAAAAGGAAAAGAAGAAGCTTTGATGATGAATTGTTTGATACTGAATCTGAAGATGGTATTAGTGAGGATGAAAGTAGTGGAGAAGAGGAGCAGGCACCGAAGCCAATGAAGAAGAGGAAGCAGACTAGAAAAAAGTTTACAAAGAAGGAAGATAAAGCTATCTGTGATGGAGTAGAGAGATTATACCGTAAGGGAGTTAGGGTATTTGGGGAACGCGAATTTGATCAAATCCAACAATGCTACTCTAACGAATTGATTGGCAGGACTGGAAAGAATGTCAATGATCGATGGCGTACATTGAATAAAAAGGCAGCAGCGATGAGGATGAAACTCGATAAGTTTAGGAAGTCACCAGAGTACTTGGTCTGGAATCCGAATTGATATTTCAGAAGGTACTATGATATGCATATGATGAGCAATAGCGGCATATATGATTGGATTGTATTATTGAAAAGATTGAGAGTGAATTGGAATGATAAAGTAGTTAGTAGCACGGGAGTTAGATTTATGATTATGGTGGTAGTACCTCCCAGTAATGTCCGAAATCTTCGTAGAACAAAGATAATGAATAGGGCATAGTAGTCTGCCTGATGATAGATTCTAACTAGTATCCCAACTTACTGCCTACTTGCCGTGCATATCTTGTGTACTCTTTTTATCAAACACCACATTAAGCTCATTGATTTGCTTGAAATGGCTGCCTAGAGAGAAACCCCGCAATACACAAGTACAATATAATCTGATCTGTGTTCAAGGCGCGTCTGATGCATATATATGGCTTGGTTGGCCTCCTTTATCAGAGCTTTAACACCTCCTCAAGCTACTAGTCTCAGCCACCAGCACCCTTCGTATTTGGCGATAAAACGTCGCTACAATCAAAACTCGCAAATAAATCTCATCAATCAAACTATTAACAAACATTAGCGGTGTGCGTGATACTCTTTGTGTTTAACCACCACCAACAACAATTAGCAGCTCTTATATATTGGAAGAACGTGTATCGATCACCGTTGGTACGATTCTTCTTTACTACCACCGCTTTTGATAAAGTAGCTCACAAAATCGCGAGGGGCTCAAATCAACAATCTCAAACTTAGTTACTCAAGAGCTCCTCTATATAACACACTCCAACCTCTTCTTATCAATTGAATTGTTGTTAATTTAGTTATTGGTAAGTACTATTTATTAATTTATATTCGATGGTACGGCGGTGGGGGGTTGTATATTACGGCAGTCGTGAATAAACAGATGTATTAATTTGTAACATATCTTATGATCAAATCTTTATTGGTGTATTGGGTTGGTGTGTGTGTATTGGTATATTAATCAAACTGTTTTGCTGGTGTTTATGAATTATTGGTGTTGTTTTTAGGTTAGTTTAGTGTGGTGGTGGAGTGGAAGTCAAATAGATTTGTGTTTTCGTGAACATTGAGCATATCTTGTGTATACTTTTTAGGGTATCATCTTATAAATCTTATTATATTCATATCTCACCATCCCTCCTTTCTATATACAACGACTCCAACAGTATTTATATATCAAAATGAATAAGAAAGATAAGCAAAGTCAATCAGTTGACGATATGATGGGGATAAATCAACGTCGGCCATGGAAGAGCAGCAATCTGGAGATGGATTCATTATGGAAAGAAGTTATCAAAGACTGGGACAGTAAACCACAGGATGCTTCTTCCTCCGTCGTCCTAGATGGTAAGTACATTACAGCATCTTTTCTATTACAACAAGTAGCACAACCCCTCGGATCGAATTAACTTTTTATGCTACCCTCTACAATTATCGGTTGCAGAAGATGAGGAGTCTGAACTTTATCTTAATGCACGGCAAGAACAAGCCAACTACGTTCAGGATTATGCAGCACCGAGCAATCAACCAACAACAGATTCAGAGGAAGACGAGAGCTCTAAATCTGTTCCATCTAACGATGATTCATCCAACACTCAGAGTGCACTTGATTTGGCATTCTTGATGGATTCAGAGGAAGACGAGAGCTCTAAATCTGTTCCATCTACTAACGATGATTCATCCAACACTCGGAGTGCACTTGCATTGGCATTACGAATGAAGGATGAAAGTCTTGATCAAACTAATAAAGAGAATCGGGCACCATCTTCGAATGAAGCAATGGATACGAAGAAGACCTCTACAAGCACGGGAGGTGGTGGATTGGCTCCTCTACTAGTAAACAACGGTCCGTCTGATACAAACAAGGGTGTTAGTATTAATACTGTTGTTATTGGCACCACTTTCGGGACAGACACAATATCTAATGTCGATTCACCCTTGACCATGACTGAAGCCCCTTCGAACACCAATCGGGGTTCATTGGGCACTACTTTCACCTTCGAAGTAGGTAATGGCAGCAGCAAGCCACAGGATGCCGCATCAAAGGATGGTAATCTGAAGGTCGGAACGACCACCGAGCTCCCCCAAGGATTGAATTCCATTTCCTCATCGTCCTCGGCGGCTGATGGGTCTAACCAAGGTGGAGGTAGTGGGGTTGATTCCTTTGCCTCCAACAAGGCAGCAAATAAATCCATTAGCATGAACAAGAATGAAGAGGGTGAGGAGACTACTGCTATTGACAGCACTGTCGAGACAAAGTTCAGTGAACCCCCCTCAAACGGAGCCAAATTAGACCTCCCCAACAAGAGTAGTATCAACACGAGGGGAGGCACCGAGCATGAAGGTGTAACCGATAGCACCCCTTCACTAGGTAACAGAGATGGTACCGTGAATCGTGATGATACTACTACCCAATTCCAATCCAGTCACAAGAAGAAGGATGGTGCTGCCTCTCCTTCTGCCAAGAATGGTGAGGAGCTCTCTATTGATTCGTCAAGTCAGCTTGAATCTAACCGAGGTGGAGTTGGGGTAGAGTTGACCTCTGCTCCCTCACCAGTCTCGGTTGCTAGCAAGGAGGCAGCCACACCTAGTACTATCAAGGGGAACGAAGAGGTTAGGACCACTGTTATTGGTGCTGGTTTCATGAACGATTTCCCCTTGTCCACTGGATCCAACGGCAGCAGCATGGAGGAAGACGCTACAGGAGAGACTTCTCGTGATTTGGATGAAGGCGATGGCATGATTGCCTCTACTCGTTGTTTGGGGACGAGTTGCTGCATTATCCTTTGAGTTCTCTTAGCTGGTGTCATTTGAATTGGGGAGGGGGGTCAATCCGAACAACTTATAACCATTGGATGATTTCGGATTATTTGGGGATGAACAGTGATTGTTATGTGTGGCTTATTCTTTGAAAGTCGCACCCTTGATTGTCGAATTTGGTTGGATCAGATTTGCATGATTGGGAATAATAAATGTAAAATTAGGATATCTTTCTGATCAGATATTCTCCTTCTCATCGGCAACAGTCTATTAAGTACGCATTATATCAGTACCATAATAGACTTAAGTTAGTACAATCAGATGTACGAGCATGCTCCAATTCCAATCAGTCCGCAGTCATTCTACACAATCCTCAAGGGTAGAGCAAGGACTCTCCACACTAACTAACAGCCTTAGCAGCCCCAAATGTGCTTTCTAGATACCCCATCTTTGAACTGACACATAATAAACTGATAATACCAACACGGCCCATGCCAGTTTACCCGGAGATGGTAGATTGTTTTGATTGACGTCGTCCCTAGCAGTAGCATCGCTTCTGGTGATTTGACTGTCCTCAATAGCACTGCCAAGACTAGCAACATATCGCTATTGGAGACAGCTTCACTCTCACTAAGGGACGGAAGTGAGAGGTGACTGCCGCCATGTGTGCCGAACCTCTTTTGCGGCAATTGGATCTCCGTCTCTTATTGCAATATTCTTTTTTATCTCTATTATAAGGCGTAGAGAAGATATTGAGCTCAGCCAATAATGCCAAGAGAAGTACATAGGAGAAGTATAATTAGTGCATATCATGTGCACCTTTTTTTTCAAACATCAAATCAAGCTCTAATTTGCTTGAAATGGCTGCCTAGAGAGAAACCCACCGTAATACACAAGTACAGTATAGATCTGATCTGTGTTCAAGGCACGTCTGTGCGTATATGTGGCTTGGCTGGCCTCCTTTGTCAGAGCTTCTCCACTCCCCAGCTACTGTCTCAGCCCCAGCACCCTTCGTATTTGGCGATAAAACGTCGCTAATCACAACTCGCAAATAAATCTCATCAATCAAACTATTAACAAACATTAGCGGTGCGTGATACTCTTTGTGTTTAACCACCACCAACAACAATTAGTAGCTCTTGTATATTGGAAGAACGTGTATCGATCACAGTTGGTAAGAATCTTCTTTACTACCACCGCTTTAGACGTAAACTAGCTCACAAAATCGCGAGGGGCTCAAATCAACAATCTCAAACTTAAAGTTATATACTCAAGCTCCTCTATATACACACTCAATCTCTTCTCATCAATTGAATTGTTGTTAATTTAGTTATTGGTAAGTACTATTTATTAATTTATATTCGATGGTACGGCGGTGGGGGGTTGTATACACGGCAGTCGTGAATAAACAGATGCATAACACATCTTATGATCAAATCTTTATTGGTGTATTGGGTTGGTGTGTGTGTATTGGTATATTAATCAAACTGTTTTGCTGGTGTTTATGAATTATTGGTGTTGTTTTTAGGTTAGTTTAGTGTGGTGGTGGAGTGGAAGTCAAATAGATTTGTGTTTTCGTGAACATTGAGCATATCTTGTGTATACTTTTTAGGGTATCATCTTATATTCATATCTCTCACCATCGTATGCCCTCCTTTCTATTATATATAGTATGAATAAATGTCTACTGAAGTTACACAGTAAATAAATATATCAAAATGAATAAGAAAGATAATCAAAGTAAACCATGGGGTGGACCGCGTTGTATTATCACGAAGATGCGCCCGCGAGATTTACGAGGAGGCAGCGATGGTTCAGGGTTCTTCGGTTCTACACCAATATGCTTCAGTGAAACAGATCTAATAATGCGACGACAAGATAATGATCAACGGCAGGATGTGGATGAGGAATGGAATACAATCCAAACTAGAATGGATGAACTTCTAAACTCAGATGTCAATGAGCGCATCGTTTCCACCCTACAAGCAAATTCTGGAACTGACTTGTCAGCCTTCATTCAACAATTTAGAAATAGTTCACAGTCATTTCATGAAGAATTCACAAAGCACTCACAAGCTATTGCGGATGCCGCGGCACGTCCAATTGGTTCTGATTCATCAAATACTTTAGTTTTACATCAAGGGAATGTCCCTCCTCACCAAGACAATACCAACGCTACCTATCTAAGTGGTAACACTTTCAATGAGTTAGCAGCAGTTCTCTACGAATCTATTCCTGGTAGCGTCGAATTGCCATTGGACGTTGATGATCTTAGTGGTCTGACGGTCCAATCCGTGGCGATGCTTTTTATCAATGCTGATTTTGGCGAGATGAAGGCACTTCGTATTACAATTCTTCAAAGTTTAGTCGATCAGGGATTAGGTCAAGCCACTTTGGAAGATTCGTCTACACTTGGTGGCACAATTACGAGACAATCCGGCTTACCACCTATTCAAGCGATGACTAGTCCCCAGCATCAGGTAATCGCTGAGATCTCCTGTTTCATTGGTATGATTAAAGATAAGATTGGTTTGTTAGAGACCAAATTTGAGCAGGTTCGGTTAGCTCTTGCATTAGCTCGAAGAAGGACTCGTACCTTGGAAACTGAAAGGGAAGAGGAGCTCCGCATAATCGCTGAAATCTCCAGAATCAATGGTATGATTACCGGTAAGATTGATCAGTTAGAGACTACGTTGAAGCAGACTCGGTTAGCTCTTGCATTATCTCAGAGAAGGACGCGTACCCTGGAAGCTGAAAAGGATAAGGCAGACAGAGAAGGGGCAAAGCAAGTGGCAAAACTAGACATAGCCTATCGGCTACTGAGAGTATTCTACAATGAATGCAAAGCTCAGGCACAGTACAGGCTTGTGGAGGCACAGACAGTTACAACATTGGAAGCCGAAGTGCAACAGTCAGGGGACGATGCAGAAGAAGCGAATAGTGAAAGGAGGAGAGCTGAAACTGAGGCGGTGGAGCAACAGGCAAGGATCGAATCCTTGGAAACTGAGGTGATGGAGCAACGGACGGAGGGCGAGAGGAAAGATGAGACGATTGAGAAATTGAATGAAGAAATCAATAGGTTGAACCAGGATAGGCAAAGATTACAGGCTGAGAAGGAGGAAGCGGAGATAGTAGTGGCAGCGCAAATCAACACAATTGAAGAACAAGATACAACAATTGCAGAGCAAAACACAACAATTGAAACCTTGGAAACTGCAGTGGCAGAGCGAGACATGACGATTCGAACCTTGACACAAAGGCGCTGGTTGGCTGATGCAATTGCTCAGGCAAGGTTTGAACACTTGGAAAGGGGAGTGGCAGCGCAAACCGCCACAATTGAAACTTTGGAGGGGCAGTTGGAAGAGGTAACAGTCCAAGCGAGGCACTGGATTCGAACCTTGAAGCAGAGGCGCCGATTGGCCAATTCAATAGCTCAGGTAAGGATTGAAAACTTGGAAAGGGAAGCTGCTGAGCAACGGGCCGAAGTGGATCATTCGACAGAGGAGGATGCACAGGTGAAGACGTGCTGTTGTGTCATTTCGTAGAGGGTATTATGAAACGGAGCAAAGGAACATGATTGATTTGGGTTGTTATATTATGCGTTACGTCTGGCTCCATGTCAACACAGAACCTGATTATCTCGGGTTCTTTTCTTGAATAGGGGCATCATTAGACGTGTGTAAACATAGTAAGCTTATACTATAAATTGGACTTAGTTCTGTTTACTCGTACCAAATACTCTTAAGTTAAACTAACTACAGAAAAGACCGCACACTTAACACCAATCCTTTCTCTTCTACCAACAAACTGCCCTCTCTATTCTCTATATTAAACCAACGCCATCACTAAATCTATTCACTCCAAGGGAACTCGTCCAACCATCAAATACATTGGCGTAAAGATACCCAACTCTCCACCTCGTGCCAATCCCATTCCTCCACTCTGTAGTAAGATTTGTGTTCGACTTGTACCAGCGGGTGCCAAACGGAGGAATTCCATGATCTTTAATGAATACTTCGTCAAACGTAGACCAAACCAATTGAATTGGAATCGTTGTGTGAATGGATTCCATGATGGCATTAGTGGTAACATCCTGTTGTTGTTGATGAAATGATGTGTATAGAGGATGAGATGTAGGTGAGACGATAAGTTCAATATTTAGACAGACAGACGTATCAACAGCCAGCACCAACTTACCATGGCTTGCCACCACGGTAATGCTTACGAGCCTCCTTACTAGTCGAATACTCCCCAGTGGCAGGGTCCTGCCACCCTCCATACTCATCATTAACCAAATCACGCTCTTCCAATATTTCAAACCCAGCCTTCTTCAATGCCGTTAAGCAATGATGTGTCGATGCAATGTCTGGTAATCCATCACCTTCCTCAATCTGTTTCTTAATCAAGACATGTTCCGGATTAGTCGGGTCATACTTGTCTGTTAAGCACCATTCGTAACATGCAAAGATGGCACCAGGCTTGAGTACACGGTAAATCTCAGAATAGCATCCGACACGATCGGGTGCATGACATGTAGCCTCAATGGCATATGCAGCATCAAATGTCGAATCCTCAAATGGTTGTTTCATAAAATCACCCTGGACAGAACGACATCGTACATCTGGCAAACCACTGTCTGATGCCTTAGTATTCTTAAAATGTGCATCAGCAACACATAACTCATTACCCCGGTCTACCTGATATTGATTCAATGTCAATCCAGTAACATCGGCACCGGTAAACTTGCATATATTACGCATTGGTCCACCAATACCACATCCCACATCTAATACTTTTACATTTGCCATGGAGGGTGTACTACCCTCTCGAACCTGTTCATCCTCACTGTGCTTAACACTACCATTACTGCCATTCATTGCACTGCCAAGCTTCTTCTTCAAACCACCCAAGGCACCACTTAAATTTAACTTAGAAGCTAAATAAAATTCATGTCGTCTAGTAGCTTCATCAAAACTTTCATAGGAATGACGATTTGAAAAGTGAAAAGATGCACCCCATCCCCATTCATAGAATAAGGTAGCTAAATCATAATAGGAATTGACTAAGTTTGTATAATTTGAATTACGTTCGGCTGTTGTTGTTGAGGTTAGATGGAGACGTTCATATTCGGTTACTGATGATTTAACATCGGATGCTGAAGTTAGATTATTGTTACGTTCCTTGTAGTTTTTGTTTTGTAGGTTGTGTTTTGGTTGTGTATTGAAGTATATGAAGATTGTGAGATATGGGTACAATAGAAAAGCTGGATATAGATATACAAGTTTTATATCTCATTGCAATATAAAAATGAACACAACTTGTGCACAAAAAGTTCTACACAACCACATACATCCGCCCGATCGCCTAACCGGCAATACCAATAAAATGCACAGTCGACGCCTCAGTACCAAAGAATACCATAAACAAATGGAGTAGATAGTGTTTTGCAACGCCTAATATAGTCCGGCCCATATTTTAGTTGGTTGAACTGCAGATTATTTTCCTGCGCATTTCTCACCGGTTGGCCGGCGCTAGCACCTGCCGTATATCCTTCAATATGATATCCTATATCTCTCTTACACCTATATGTCTCTTCAACAGTGGCTCGGTACGGGGGCTCAGCTTATATCAGTTTAAGTGCAATGCACCAAACCAACTCAACTTTCTCAAAAACTAAAATTTCCAACTCACAAATACCTCCGGCCCATGCTACACAACCCCATAACAACACACACACTCTCTAAACATAAACAAGAATATCTCACCTGTCCCCTTAACTGTTTTAAGAATCGTAAACTTTTACCATATGGATCAGCTGGTGTTAATAGTTGTACTAAAATTGAGGTACCGATTGTTAAACTTGTTGAGATTACTAGGGGGGATAAACTATCGGATGAGGATGAGCGTGATGGGAATGTGAATGGTGCCATTGTTTAAGTGTAGTGTATTGGTCTCGCTTTGTGCTATATTTATTATTAAGAGGCCAGTAGGAGTGCGCAGCAACAAATAATAGCAAAATTAATCGTCATTGGCTTCGTCATTGGTTAGTACAGTACACGCAAAGATATCGTGATACGGAATGATGCTGCACTATCAAGGTGTAACATTGTTAACAAAATCCCGTGAAGATACAGCCAGATCAATATTTAATATTGTTACAAACTGTATGGCTGTTCCATCGCCATTCAGCGGGAAGGTTGTCACTAATCAATGAGGGCAAGTTTATTAGGGCGGCTTTATTATTGTTGCTATTGAGAATTTGATGATGCCATCATAAGTAGAAGCCTGATTCCAATAGTATATCGTCTCATAGTGTTATAGTTTGGTTTTGCTGCAGCAATAGTAGAGAGATCATCGTCGGCGTTTAGTTTATAATAGGTGAGTTATCTTTCTTGATTGTTTGCAACTTGTCTCTATGTAAAAAAAGATATGCACAACATATCGCGCTTCTTCTTCTCATCGTACATCAATATAGAATAGCACATCAATATAACAATGGCAACAGCTACTTCTTCCCCACCACTCTCCACATCCTTATGTCATCCAGCGGCTCCCTCCGGATTACACTCTTCATCACGTCAAACTGGCAAGGTAGCACGATGGGTATGTGATCGATGTGGTGCAGTCATTGACAAACGAAAGTGTTCATTCGATGAGGCTGCCGCGGATGGATATACTGGTGATGAAGATGTTGGTGGTTGCGATCATGCTGAGCAGACTATGAGGTATGTATTGTCTAGTTGATTTTGTTGCTTTGCTTTTGTGCATATGATGTGTTCTGATTGGAGAGTTGACAACACATGTGATGTATATCTGTACCCGAATACTGACATTCTTCTACTCTTTATCATCTTGATGTTGATGTAGGTACTTTGACAACTAGAGAGACCGCCGATACCTTAGATTTAATTGGGTTGCAAGTGGGGATATGATACGTACTCTGTTTTGTTTGAGCAGTACGAAGCTCTTAAAGATATAGGGAGACTGGCTGACTTTCGATATGCACATACATACCAAAAGAAGATATTAGAAGAATGAATATGATGTACTATAGAAGATGTTGAAATTTTGTAATAGAAGAAGAAGTGGCCAGTATTTAATGATCGGCTGCTCTAGATTGTTGATTGTTTGTTGTATTATAAAATAGAGATAGAGAAAAAATACATCTATTATGTTGGATAGAATAGGAGTAGTCCATTAGGACAATCAAGGACTTGAACAATATCCTTTACCCTTGTATAAGGTTGCGTTCTCCTTGACTTTGACCCAATCTCCTCGAGAAATTTTGGTATAAGGTCTGCCAAACAAGGGATTGTTAGCAACTAGTTAATAAATAAAGACTACTAAGTCCAATTTATAGTATAAGCTTACTATGTTTACACACGTCTAATGCCCCTATTCAAGAAAAGAACCCGAGATAATCAGGTTCTGTGTTGACATGGAGCCAGCCGTAACGCATAATCTAACAACCCCAGATTAATCATGTTCCTATCACAATACCCTCTACGAAATGACACAACAGCACGTCTTCACCTGTGCATCCTCTGTCAAATGATCCACTTCGGCCCGTTGTTGCTCTGCAGCTTCCCTTTCCAAGCTTTCGATCCTTACCTGAGCTATTGAATTGGCCAAACGGTGCCTCTGTGTCAAGGTTTGAATCGTCGTGTCTTGCTCTGCCACTGTAGCTTCCAAGGTTACAATCGTAGCTTCCAAGGTTACAATCCTATCGTTTATCCTCAATGGAATAAGTTCGATGCCGAAAGGGGCAGCCCACGAATTGTACTCGTCAAAATCAAAATCATCAGAAACCTCTTCGTCTTCCATCACACTGTAGCGTCCCCAGACAATCAGGTTCCTCAAACCAGCAGAATAAAGAAAAGAATCATACCAAAATCGATTGTATGGATCAAACTTGAGCATATTACGACAATATAGGAATTCACGAAGAAGAATTCGAAGACAACGTTGATTACCGGATCTGAATCTGGACACCATAATCGGGTTTCTGACAGGTACAAATGATGAACCATCTGAATCAGATGCATCTTCCTCATCATCTGAACTGCTATCCGTAGTAGCTTGAACTAAGGATCTAGCAGCAGCATCTTCTTCTGCACGCTCGACTAAACTTTGACGGATTGCAATACGAAATGCTTCCATCTCGCCAAAACCCGCATTGGCACGGATGCTGAGCAGTTCCAAAGATAGGTCAGAAAGACCGCTAAGGTCATCAACGTCCGATGGTGACTCGACTGTATCATGAACAGATCCGTAGAGAACTGCTGCCAACCCATTGAAAGTGTTACCACTGAGATAGGTAGCGTTGGTACTGTCTTGGGAAAATGTTCCTTGATCTAAAACTAAAGTATATGCTGAATCAGCAGATGCATCTTCCTCATCTGAACTGCTATCTGTAGTAGCTTGAACTAATGATCCAGCAGCAGCATCTTGCATCAGATCCAAAGATAGGCCAGAAACATTGCTAAGTTCGCTAAGTTCATCTAATTCGACTGTAACAGGAACAGTATCGCCATTGGGCCGTGGATCGGGTAGTTGTGTATACTTTAATGATTCTAATTCACGTATTAGCACACCACCATTCCCTTGTCCAGCTGCTACTATTGTACAAATGTCGTTTGCTTCCTTTTTTGTTGATGTTATGTAGGCATTTACATTTTGCTTTGATTTTTCAATACCGCTGATAAAATTAGACGTGAAGGTGATGGGTTGAATGGCGGCAGCGTTGGTAATAGTGTTGCTGCCCGGAGGAGGTGAAACATTCTCCTTGTTTGGTTGGAAGAACCCATCCATTAGTTTTTTGGTTCTATCCCAATCCTTTCGCTCTTTATCATATGAATCATCACTCATTTTGGATATATCTATACACTTTTGAATAAGATGGAAGTGTGTAAGAATGTCTGAAACTATTGTTGTGGAAGGATATCTGTTTATGATGTGGTGTAAGCGGCATGGCATTACGAGATGAGATATCAATACATGAACAAATATCAGAAAATGTATATGAACATACATAAAATACATACACCACTAACTCACCCTAACAAACTAATTTAACAATCCGTAAACAATCCATAAATATAATGAATATTATATAATTCAATAGTGCACGTCGTAGTACGGCGTAATGGGATGTTGAGAGATAAAGGATAGAGATGAGCACAAGATATGTTCAAATTATTAAATCAACTGATTATCACGACTGCATAATATAAAACACACACACACACACCCTGCTGTGCCGTCGAATACCAAACAATTAAATAGTACTTACAATATCTAAATAAACGTTGATGGTATTGTAAAGAGAGGAGGTTAGTATTATAGTTTTGTTTGTTGATTTGAGCACCAAATTTTGTGGCACTTATTTATATATATCGTATAGCGGTGGCAGTAAAAAGGATTCTTACCAACGGAGATCAATACACTGATAAACGTTCTAATAACTATAATAAAGCTCTTAATTGTGTTTGTTGGCTCAGCAATACACCGTCCGAGACCGTCTCTGTTATTTGCGGTGCATCAACACAATTGATTTTCACTAAAGGTCGTTTTATCGCCAAAAGTGGAGAGAGCATGTGAGTGCGAGAGAGAGAAGAAGAGCACCAACATGAACCTCAAGATTGGTTCCTCTATGTAGACTAGAGACTTTTCAAGACTACATAGAAGAAGGGCCGTACACCTTTCTTCCCAGACAACTGCTGTTTGTTGATTATTAGATAAGAAGAACTAATAAGGAGTACTAGTCAAAGTGTAGGTAAGACTAAGATGTCTATTGTTTACACGACATCTAAGCTAACCCTAATCATGACAAGAACCCGAGCTAATCAGATTCTATGCTGATACTGATCTATATAAGAATAACAGATCCAAGGGTGTATGGCTCAATAAAAAACGAACTGAACATATAAATCACCATTCAACCCCCCAAAATGATGATTGTAATACTGCAAGTTCAACCCCCGAAATCATTCCAATCCCCTTCTTGTAAGTAGGATGATACAATTCCCTCCTCCTTCCCCGTAGTAGTAGTAGTGCCAAATCTCGTATCTGTCTACTCCCGATTTAGGCATTATTTCTTTGAATAGCAATGGCAAGAAGCCACAGAGCCGACCTGATAACTTCGTGTAGACGTTCTTCTTCGGCTTGATGATGTGCCACATCATTTGTCAACAATTCAATTGTTGCCTGTAGCTGTGCCACCCGAGTTGCAGTCTCTTCTGCGGTCGCTCGTGCCTGTTGCACTTCGGCCTGTACATTCTCCAACTGCTCCTTCATGTCTTGCATGTTGGTCTGAAGTTCACGCTTCTCTCCTTCCAACGATGTAATCGTTGCTTCGTTCTTTTTATCTTCGGTTGTTAGTGCAGAAGATTTGGCTTGTTGAGAATCGGACGCACCAAATGAAGCGGGTGGTTGACTAGAAGAGGGATCCGACGGATTGGGTAATGTTGGAGTAGTCTCAGAAGCCCTATTATCCTTCTTTTCTTCTACCACTGGTTGACGTGCACTATCATCCTTCCTTTCTTCTACCGCTGGTTGGAAGGCACTCTTCTCCTCACCTATACCAACTTTTGAGAGGACGGTACTAACAACAGAAGCTACGCCACCCTTTGAATTAGCACCAAAGCAGCCAATAGAAGTACCATCCATGGAATCATCATCGTCCTCACTGCCCTTGGATGATGTAGTTGCAGCAGGGATATTCTTTGTTGCTGTTCCGACAAGAGCAACAATACTTGCATCACTATTGGTAAGTTCCTTTTTCTTCAACATTTTGTCAGCAGTGCTAAAAGGTAAATCAAGTTGGTTGGTGGAAGATGTTGTGGAGTAACGTAATTCCTTGGCGGAGGGCGAGGTAATGTCATGTTTGTTCTCTTTGTCGTTAGAGGCCAACTGAAACTTTGAAGATGTGGCGGTGGCACCCCGAGATGCATTATTACTATTACCTAATCCGCTATTGCTCAAACCCTTAGCCTTTCCTCCTCCTCCATTGTTGGCATCCTTTTCTAACCCACTCTGACGATTGTTGTTGTTATTCTTCATTTTGGATAACGATGACTTGTCTTTTGGTGTGACTGTTGTGTTGCTCTTTTTACTTGCCACAGAGATATAGCAGATTATTATACGTACGTCTGAATTTGAATGGTTTAACTATTGTATGTATAAAGAGAGGGTGGATCAATGGTACAAAGTATGAGAGGTTAGAGTACATATCTTGTGTTTGTAAATAACAACAACAAAAAGATTATCTGATTATACTTCTGTAGTTTAAGGACGGTGGTACTGACTAGATTACTAGTCAATAAACGGACTAAACAACCAATCTAATTATACAATGACGATTTGATGCTGTTAAGGATGAGTTAGGATATACAATATTGAGAGAGAGATATTGAGATAGATGTTCATATGATGTGATTTAGAAATGCATGTATTTATATAACATGGACACCACACCACTATAAATTAAAATAAAACAATACAAACTAGCAGCACTTACGACTCCTAACTATCAATAATTGATAATTTAAAAGAGTTGGAGCAGAGGAGAGGAAGAGCATTAAGAGGAATGTGGTGAGTTGTCTGCTTAGGTTAAAAGTAGCTGATTCGTGTTGTGATGTATACTTATACATCATATGTTATTTCCATACACGACGAACGGCAGAAAGCACCATAGCAACAACAAATTCTTCATTCACTCACCTCCTTGCCAATCAACTACTACAAACGAATGTTGATTCTTTACCGTCTTCTACATTACAGGAGGAGAAGCGTTTGTAGAGAGCCGCCGCTTTCGATTGCTTGCTCTTTTGAGTGTGATGCACTGCCATGCGTGCATAATGAGACATGAAATCTGCACACAAAGCTATTGCACCCCTTCTGCACTCCGCGGAATTTTTCGGTCTCTAACAACTAACAGCTATCTATGTATCGTCGAGAGGCAAGTAGGGCCAGTTATTGTATGTATGGCTGAATGTCATTAACTGACTTTTCAATACTAATGATGATAAAGCAGAGAAGGATGTCGATGTAGATTAGTAGTAATAGTTAGCACATTACTAATAAGTAGTGGCATTGATATCTAACGACGACGGAGTAACACATTCATAAGGTGCACCATAATATAATACAGTTAATACCTACAACTTAACAATCAATACTATATTATATTATGGTCTCATCGTCTAAGAAGAAGAGAGGAAAGCAGCGTAAGGCTACAAAGCAGCAGACTTCGTCGGCGGTGGCAAGTAGTAGTACCCCTCAAGCTAGCTATAATAATAACCTCAATCAACTCGTTGTATATACTCCGAGTGGTGGAATATATATCCATCCTGAACATCACGATCTGTTTTCTCAATATGCTAGGAGGGGTGATAACAATGTTTCTAATGTATTGACAAAGTTAACCAGTGAAGATGTACCGACTAATGGTATTTGTTGGCCAAACATATCATTAAGTCAAAGTGGTATAGTTTCATCTGTGTTGACCTTTTTGAGTAGATGTGAAGACGAAACGTTTGATAAGGTGATGGCTGAGGCAAAGGGGAATGTACTTCTTCCAAATGGTGCCCTAATATCAAATGTAGGTGGAGATTTAGTTGCACCATGTACGTGGATCGATATACTTTCAAAGGCGGTTGAATTAGTACCGGATAGTGAATTAGAATTGAAAATTGCTGAGAATATTGGTCCATTAGTTAGATGCATGTGTAGTGATACTGAACGTCTCTTCTTCCAGAGTAACAAACATTGGAGTAAGAGTATTAGATCTTTCGTTCAGCTCATATCCGTTATGATTCTTTCCAGTACATATTGGGAGACTATTGACACTCTTGTAGAGTATGAGGGGTTACTTTCATCTATCGTCCAATGGCAATACTGGAAAGAACATAGACCTGACATAACATCTTTTAGCGTGATGGTTTTGAAGCGTGATGGTTTAGAGTTTATGGATGGTTTATCAGAGTTGATAACGTGTGGAGATATGTTAGCAGAGGCGGCCATTAGGAAGTTGGTCACAATCGCTGCAATCAATCCATCTGCAGAAGATAGACAACTATTGGGTCGTATTGGTTCTATACCGATTGTATCCAAAGATTACGACTCCGATTGTATGATATCGTTCACGGCTAGGTTGATACATTTTATGAAGGATGAAAAATCAAAGGATAGAGACAGTGTATTGACTATTCTCCGGCCTCTCATGAAAATAGGCGACTGTATCGATAAAGATGTGATTATGGGAATTATTGATTTGGGTATGAACCATGTACATGATTACGACAGTGCTGTGGTTGTGGTGGAATTGTCAGCAGTTATGCTTCGGAAGGGAACAGTTATTAAGTCTTGTGACACCCGTATTGCCTTTGCTATCCGCTGTGGATTAATTGAGATGTGTCTGAACCTCATTGGGTGTTTTGGTACACATGTGTCATGCGAAGAGGATACGAAGAGAGAGTGTGAATGCTGCCAGTGCCCAAACAGTCTAAATTCACTATACAACCACGTTGCATCCATATTCGACAACATTAATGATGTAGTATTACATCAGAAGACTGCAAAGGCTATTAGAAGCAAGAGAGGCAGTATTGAGGAGAAGTTAGTTAGTCTGGAAGGGGATGAGCGTATCTCAAGCAATCCAACGTGCATAGATATGATCAGGTCGATCCTCGAAACGAACGGATCATACTGCTGCCGATGTAACAGAGCACTTAGTAAAACAGACGTCAAGCAGTGCAATGGTTGTGGCCGCATGGCATATTGTTCAAGGGCTTGTCAGAGAAAAGATTGGTTCAACGGTCATAGTCTTACCTGTGGCAAGCCATTTACCATTGAAACGGCAGGTCAGTTTCAGGGCCGGTGTGAACCAACGGCGATACCAAATGATGAAAGAGCCGAGGCAAAGTTAGAAGAACTCGAGAAGAATATCACAATGGTTCAGCTGAAAGTGTTTCTTGACAACTCGGAGACCATTCTGGACCAAGCGGAGGCTTTAGATACTCCCTTGTGTGATTGTGTTGTGAAGTTCAATTTACGGTCTTGCCCTCCAACTGTTGAAGTAGAGGGGTTGAATGATAGTAACTATTTTGACTCCGATGATGAAAGGAAAGGTTTTGAAGGTAGCAAATCAAAGGACAATGTCACATGTGTTTACAGTTCAAATATCTTTTATGGCTATGGGAAATTGGACGACAACACATCCACCTATTCTTCACTGCGTATGCAGAGATTGTTCCCTCTTGAGTGGCTTAATAAGGGGGAAGGATCAAGGGTGCGTTAAGTAAAATAACATATCTGCTATTGTCTGAGCTCGATAACTGATCTCGATATCCTCCCAGTCTTGTCACTAGATATGAGTACACCTCATTAGAGATGAAAAGGGTATAGTGCAATGTATATCTTAAGTATGTTTGATGTCTACATGTATTGAAGCGCCCCTCCGATACCTTTATTTCCCTCCTCACACAAATTCATTTACCATAACCTCTTCTCCTGTCCTATTCAAGTACAACTCCTCCAGGACCCTTCTAACTCTCTCTCCCGTCATCCACTAATAATAGTAACGGTACTTATCATTGGCCGCAGCAGCTTCATCTCGGCGAGTACTCTTAATCTCGTCCAAGTATTCTTGATGCAATCGTAATGCTTTGGTATAATCATATTTTGGTACATGTCCATCTGAGTATAATCGTTTGATGCACTTCAAAGAATCGACATCTCCATCCCTAACTGCAATCAGATAGTGTTTCAATGCCCTATCCACTCGATATTCCATGGCACCTAGATACCACCTTGCTTTTACATCTCCTCCCATAGCTGCTAGTTCATAATAATGCCTCGCCTTCTTCTTATCCACTTCCACCCCATGACCAGTATCATAAGCAATCCCGATGTTATCATAAGCTTTAGCATAACCAAGTTCTGCTGCACGATGATATTGTTCTAATGCCTTGGTATAATCTTGTTGTAGTCCAAACTTCCCATCTCGATAGTAAGATCCTAGCTTATACACTGCAATGGGATCATTAGCCTCCATTCGTTTCTTTAATCTTTTGATAAATTCATCATCATTCAAAGGATGAGGTGCTCTACAAAATGGACACTTCGGATTATCAACTGCATTGCCTTGGTTATCATGGATAGACGAATAGAAACATCCACTACACATCAACTTCCCGCAGCATTCCATATATGAACTACCTAATTCAAGTGTAGGCAAACGATCCATACATATAGGACAATCTTCATTTGGTGGCGGTTGTTTGAATAATGCCTCGTCGTGCAGCAGCTCAATGAGAGATAATTGACCCTCCTCAGGTAACCCAAATCTCTTACAGGTTAATGCCAAGCTTGGTAAATCTACTGAAGAAAGATAAGCTACAATCATCGACAATGTAGCACTGTTGAAAAGTACTTCTTCCTTAGGTACCGCCTCTTTATTATCTATTGTGATTGAATCATCAATATTTTGTTCACATGATGTGCACTTTTTCTTAATCACTTCTCCCGAGCCATCGTACGGTATGATTTCACGATTCCATATAATGACTACGCCTTTAATATCATTAGATGTGTCATCTTCTGTAATACTGCTACCTGATGAAGCTGTAAAGTATTCAGTATCGATACTCCTATCAGCTTGGTCGTCTGATATTGATGTGTTACTCGACATAGTAATTTGATAAACTAATAACTACCTATATAACTTTTTTGTACTGATATACTATTGATGATTGATAACTCCGTTGATATTAAGATACTACATCCACGTCAATAAAAGGTCCAATATAGGGCGGAGGCTGTTCAATAGTATTGGTATGGATAGATGGTGCACCGTAAATGGTGTACTTTAAAAATGGTCAGTTCGTTGCGGGCTTTGTGCGTTAAATATACCGCAAGATATTCAACAACACCAACACTAAATAAATAATAGATGCGGATGAATTCTAGTGTTCCTGGTAGTCAATAAATCCATCATCCATCCACATATAATAGACTCTAGGTAGCGCTGCAGCTCACTTATAAACTTGATTATTATCGTATTGAGTACGGTAAATTAGATTTGAATGTTTGTACAAAATTACACAGTATCTACATCTCTAGAATGAAAAAAATGACGATGACAAAAAAGCTCTCCCTGAGAGAGTAGTAGTTGGAGGAGGATATAATATGAACTGGACGTCGGCGGTACTATTGCAACTATCAGCTATATTATGGACAGCGGCATCTTTCTCTACATATAACCTTGTCGGCGGCGACGGCAGTCATCAATCATTGAGCGGTGCACAAAAACGTAACACAAGATGTGAGCATTGTTCGTCATGTTATTGTTCTTCCTCCTCAACTACTCTTATCAGTACTGAAGATGATATCAAAGAAGCTTGTAGTACTGCAACTACTGCAAATATTCCGATATTACCAGCTAGACAACCGCTGTCATCCTCTTCCTCTGCCATCGATTGCAAAACTTTCTCACTTTTATCATGGAACATCCTCCTACCAAACAGTAAAGATAATTGGTGGTGCCACAAACAGTACTCAAGTAATACACCAATGTCAGCACGGCAATGGCCACATCGACATTCACTCATAAAAGATCGTATACTGCAATCCAATGCCGACATAGTGTGCATACAAGAGGCTGATGGCGAGACATTTGATCAAGATTTTGAATTTATGAAAGAAGCTGGATATGACCATGTATTGCATCGTAAATTTCGATTTAGATGTGCAACATTCTATAAACGTGAGAAGTTTATATTAGAGAATGAAGCACATAAGGATCGGGCATTAGTTACGGCTCTAAGGAGCTGCAACGGTGTTGTAGAGAGCAACGAGGATACAGTGCAGCAAGAGACAGAAGACAATATACTACACATAATAAACTGTCATTTGTCAGGAGGAGCTGCACCGGAACGAAGACTAAGGCAGGTACATGATGCGTTAGATCAGATACGAAAGTGGAATAATGCAATCCAATTAGAACATACCAAGTATAAAAAGCAGGGGAAGCGTCAGGCGAAGAATATAGCACGAACTCTCCACAAAATAAATGAGTATGAAGATTGTGGCATTATAGTATGTGGTGACTTTAATTCAGATGGTAATACTGCTGTACGAAAGTTATTAGTTGATGGACATGTTGACAGTGATTGGTATGAACCACAATATCCAACACTGCAGCTAACAAGTAAGAGGAAGGAACAAAAGTTTGGCACTTTTGTAGATGCTGCTGAGTTGGCATGGGGTGGCAACGTTTGTGATGGGGACTACTCTGAATTACATTCTCTAAACAAGCAACTACGTCCAGCTACGTATGTGGTACCGAACTTGGCTTCTTTATTGCTAAAACCAGTAAGTCAAGAGCAAGGTCCACATCGAACCCAGTTTGGTCTCCAAGTTGCTCAAGGATTAGCAACAACACTTAGCTTGAAAGGCTTTTGTCAATCAGAATTAGATGCAGCATTTGATGCAGTAGATGAAGATAAGAATGGAATATTGGATGAACATGAGGTACTGACTTTATTGGAGAGTGCATACGTTTCCACCTATGGTGAACAAATTGTGCAAGAAAGGAATAATGTAAGTTATTACTTGTCTGTGTACTCTGTTGTTCATGAGATGTTCAGACGTCTACACTTATCGTCCCTTTGCCGCATATCATGTCTAGTTCTTTCGGGGATTCGGTAAACATCAGGATAATGCTGATGGGTTGACCAAAGACCAGTTTATATCGAGATTAAAGGCTCTACAAAAGGATGCCGAGGGTGAACGGAAGGCCTACGGATTAGCTAAGGGATTGAACTTGAAACAGCTTTCTGAAGCAGACATGGAAGCTTCATTCGATTCGATAGATTTAGAGTAAGTTTACCCTCAGTATACCTTTGGTGTTGTTGCTCATATGATACTCACATGATATGTTCTAACTTCTACCCCATCCACACTCTGCACTACAGTGGGAACGGCTTACTCGATGAAGAAGAATTTCAATTTCTGTTAGAAGATATATACCTTACCATTTATGGCGAAGAGATTGAACAACACCGGGAAGATTTCTTCTCAAACTTTCAATCAACAAGCAATAATGACGAATCAAATAGTGAATTAACAAGGGAACAGTTTACTGAGCGGCTACTAGCCTTGTATCAAGAGCTAGAAGGAGGCAGAACCGGAAGTGAATTGGCTGAGGTACGAACAGATGCTGATGCTAAGAAGGTGGTAGAGAGATTTACACCCCTTCTAGTTGAGGCACTTGATTTCGTATTTGAAAAGTTCTCAAG